>Ga0101944_10000622_pt1 | contig 98043 bp, 111 predicted proteins | sample DewCreD2012metaG_FD_75245 | JGI IMG/M metagenome (GOLD analysis project Ga0101944, IMG submission 75245) | Hot spring sediment bacterial and archeal communities from British Columbia, Canada, to study Microbial Dark Matter (Phase II) - Dewar... ... | reverse complement strand
GGCTCACCATCTCGCCGCCCGCTGCAAGACAGGTCTCGTTATCCCTCGACCCGCAGCCCATCCGCGCATTCGGTGCTCGCACCTGCTCGCACCTCATAGAACGCGCTCCTTTCGACTCCCGCTTCCAAGTGGGTTTGAAATGTAGGCCGCGCGGGAGTCGAACCCGCCACGCCCGCCTTAAAAGGGCGGTGCTCTGCCAGATGAGCTAGCGGCCTGAACTGTCCGGCACGGATGCCGGCCGGTCTTCCGCACTGCGCGCCGCAGGAAAGTATTGTACTCTTCCTCCGCCTTCTTTGCCAGCCCACCGCGTGAAGAACATTCACACATCTCATCGTTCCCTGACGAAGGAAATACAACCCGCACGCGCCAGCCACCCCCACATCCGCCGAAAGAAGGGTGATGTTACTCCCCCTTTTCCTTGACAACAGATATGCTATAATACTTGCCACTGTAAGCGGGCGATGGAGTCCGCCGCAAGACGGCCGCAACGGCCTGATGACTCCTACGAGGTTCACCCGGAGCGCGAGGGGAATCTCGCGGAGGCACAGGTCTTTCGCGTGCCAGCCCGCGGTCGTATCCTTCCGCTACCTTCCCGCGCTCCTCTTGACAGAGCAGTCGGACGCATTGCGTCGGCATTTCTGCTCAGAACGGAGGGATCCCGTGGAACAGGCGTTTGTGACAGCGACCATCTGGCTGGGACTTGCTGTTCTTTCCACAATCATCGCGTACCACCTGCGGATATCCATCGCGCTCATCGAGATTTGCGTTGGCGTCGCCGCTGCCGCCGTCGCCAACCATTTCATCGGAGAGGGCGCGCTGGGCAGCAACCTCGAGTGGGTTCGCTTCCTCGCGGCATCGGGCGCCGTGCTCCTCACATTCCTCGCCGGAGCGGAACTCGACCCGAAGGTCATCGCCAGCAAGAAAAAGGAGGTGTTCATTGTCGGCGCTGTCGGGTTTTTCGCCCCGTTCTTCGGGTGCGCGGCAGCAGCCAGATACCTCCTTCACTGGTCTGTCCAGGCAAGTTTGCTCGCCGGCGTGGCGCTGTCCACCACCTCGATGGCGGTCGTCTACGCAGTGATGCTTGAGATGGGTCTCAACAGGACGGAGTTTGGCAAGGGTATTCTCGGAGCGTGCTTCATCAACGACCTCGGGACGGTCATCGCCCTGGGGCTGCTCTTCGCGCCCTTCTCCGGCAGAACCGTTCTCTTCGCGGCAGTGAGCGCTGTCGTCCTGGGACTCTTCCCGTTTGCCACGAAATCCCTGACGCGCGTCTACGGGAACAGAACCGCGGCAATCAGAGCAAAGTGAGTCATCTTCGTGCTGTTCGGACTCGGCGCGCTCGCGCTCTGGTCAGGGAGCGAGGCGGTTCTGCCTGCCTATGTGGCGGGGATACTGCTGGCTGAGTTCGCTGGCCGGGAAGACCGCTGGATCAAGAGGATGCGGACACTCACCGTCGGGTTTCTCACCCCGTTCTACTTCCTCCGGGCGGGCTCCCTCGTGTCCCTCTCTCCACTGGCGGCCGCTCCAGCGGTGCTTCTTGTCCTTCTGGGCGGCAAGGTCGCTTCGAAGGTATTCGGGCTGTACCCCGTCATTTCGCAGTTCCGCAGGGAGCGCTCGGAACGGTGGTACTACACCCTGATGATGTCAACAGGGCTCACCTTCGGCACCATCTCCGCCCTCTACGGTCTCTCGCACCATATCGTCACAGAGGAGCAGTACTCCTTCCTCGTGGCAGCCGTCATCGGCAGCGCAGTGGTCCCCACCATTGTCGCACAGACCGCCTTCCTTCCCTGGCATCTGCTTCCCGCAGGCGCGAGGAAACGGCTTGGCGGGCGCATCTCTGAAGGGGGCATCGACGAGGATTAGGCGCAGAATCCTTTCTGGTGCAGCGGACGATGAACTGCTCAATACGCAGGTCTTTTTCAGCTTGGCGGAGGGGATCTGCCCTTCCTGAGCACGGCGCAAGAAAAGCAAGAAGTTCAACTGTATTCAGAGGTATGGATGCGTCCGAAGATACTCGCAGAGATCCGCCAGGGCCGGTTTTTGCGAAATGGCACACGCTATCGACTGCCAGGTCACGGAATGTGTATTCGTTGCGTCCGACAAGTAACGTCCTGAACTCATCAACCTGCAACGGCAATCAGTAAGAAACCCATCAAAGGGTGTGGGCAAAGGCCACACTACGCCAGAAGTGAGTCGCTCAGGACAAGAAGAACCATACTAGCAAAGCACACAACGAGGATTGCGGCCAGGGCGTCACACACAATGAAGAAGATTTCGAACTGGACAGATTCGCCGGGATTGCGCAGCGGTTTCCGTCTGAGAGGAGACCTCTTACCGGTTCGCCTCTTCCTCGTCATCCACGGCGTCATATTAAAACTCGAAGGGGTCGACCACACCAACCTCTGAGCCGAAGTAGGTGGTCAAAAGCCCGTAGTCCCTGCGGCAGGAGCGGACACTCCCGTCGGCAAAGAGGATGTTCATAAACCCGTTGTGCCGCAGGGAGAGCCGGTGGTCTGCCGCATCGGCGGCGTCTTTTCCTCCGAAGTAGTAACTCGCCCTTCCGTCCGACTGAGAGGCGTCAGCGACAAGCCCGTACTCCGTGGAACTCATACTGCCATCGTAGCCCGGCGTCGGATCTCCCAGCGGATACAATGAAATGAACCTGTGCGAATCAGCCCACAGACCGCTGGTCGCCTTCATCCCGTAGGTCTCCTCCGGACTGTTGCCTTCCCGGAACGCAGTCGGACAGCACAACACGCTGTTCTCCCTCCCCGGCTTCAGCCGCGGCAAGTAGGACACGCCTGTCGGCGTTCCGCCGCCGAAGTCGCCTGTCAGGTGGCAGTGCCAGGGGCTGCCCACAAACGGCGCGGTGTCCGCACCGCCGTCAACATACCGTGGGATGAAGCCGTCGTAGTCAGCCGCGTACATCATCAGCGCAAGGCCGACCTGCTTCAGGTTGTTGATGCACACCGCCTGCTTCGCCCGCTCCCGCGCCTTGCTGAGAGACGGCAGGAGCATTGAGGCGAGCATCGAGATGATAGCGATGACGACAAGAAGTTCGATGAGCGTGAACCCTTTCTTCCTCACGCACACCTCCTGATGCGCCTATCCTGCGGCGCTGTGCATATGCCTCTTCTCTATCTGCCTCACCGCATCCCTGACCGCTTCCACCACCGCGGAACGGTCTGACGCCGGCACATCCTCAACAAACTTTCCGAGGCGCACGAGCATCCTGACATCTCCGTGCTCGCCGAGGAACCGCGCCGCGTCAACCCGCAGGGATGTGTCCGCGGACGCATCTTCAACCAGAGACGCCATCGCGTCATACACCGTCTCGCCCGGGTGCCTGGCAAGAAGGTCAAAGGCAAACCTCTTCACGGAATCCGTTCCGCCTTTCAGCGCGTCTGTCAGCGGCTCAACGGCTTTCTCTTCGCCTTCCCGCTCGATGAGCACCTTCAGCGCGGTGATGCGCACCTCGTCTTTTCCAGAAGCGAGGCAACGGTCGAAGCGGCTGCGGTCAAGGACGAAGAGCGAAAAGGCGGCTGCCTTCCGCACCCGCTCATCGTCCGTCGAGAAGAGCAGTTCCTCAACCTTCGGCGCGGCTCTCACGGCGCGCCTGTGCGCCAACCCAATGAGCCCGTCAATCTGCGCCTTCGGGTCCTGAAGAGAGAGTTTGCGGAGATACTCGCGGGCGCTCGTCCGTCCGGGACGGCCGCAGGAACGGACGGCAAGCACGAGGAGAAAGAGCAGGATGATGCCGACGAGGATGCGCACAAAAAGCCGCTTCTCCTCAGGGATTCTCAAGAACTGTTCCGCATCGAACCCCAGCATAGGCCTCCCCCGACGAGAAATCGTATCACCGTCCATCTGAGGTGTCAACACTGGAGGCGGTCGGCAGCCGGGGTTCGTTCAGACCCTGACGCGTGGTATACTTTGTGCGAGAATGAACCACTGCGCTCTACTCGGTACGGCAGCAGGCATCCTTGCGCTGGGGTGCGCCTGTTGCGTCGCCCAGCAGAAAGACCGCGCCGCGGTCGTCGATCTCCACACGCAGGCCGGGATACCGCCTGAGGTCGGCAGAATGGTCTCCGACCTCCTGCGCAGTCACTACGAGAAGACGGGCCAGTACGCAATGCTCAGCAGGAAAGAAACCGAACAGACCCTCGCGCGGTACGGCATACAACTGTCCGACTGCGTGTCCCGCGATTCCATCGTGGAGGCGGGGAAACTTCTCGGCGTGCCGTGGGTGTTCTCCGGATTCATCAGCAAAGGGAAGGACGGGTTTTTCGTCACCCTTGACCTGTACTGGGTTCAGACGGGCGAGATTGAACCGGTCGGACGCAACGACTGCCCCCTGTGTCCGGAAGACAACCTGATACGCTCCCTTGAACAGGCGGCTGCCGTGTTCGCACAGAGAAGAGAGGATGCGCGCGCGGAGACGCAGCCGGCGGTCACCCTTCCCGCCCCCGCGAAATGAGGCGACGGTTTTCCATCTTCGCGCTTCTTGCCTGCCTTGCTCCTGCCGCCTTTGCGGACACCGCCGTCACGGTTCTTTACACGAACTCTGCCAACGGCATCCTTGAACCGTGCCCGTCCTGCCCGAACCGTCTGTACGGCGGACTTGCCCGAAGGGCGGCAGTCATCAAGAAGTACCGCAGCGAGCGGCAGGCGGTCCTCCTCCTCGACGCCGGCGACTTCTCTCCCCTGTTCACTGACAGGCAACGGGCGATTGTCATTGCGGAGGAGATGAGCAGGATGGGGTATGACGCGTGCGTGCCGGGAGACCAGGAGTTCTTTCACGGTCTTGAGTTCTTCAGGCAGGTCTCCTCCCGCGCGACCTTCCCCTTTCTCTCGGCTACGCTGGTCACTGAACCGGACGGCAAACCGCTGTGCCCGGCCACGCGCGTGAAGGAGATTGCCGGCATCAAGGTCGGCATCGTAGGGATCACCTCGCCTGCGGCGTTCAAGTTCTTTGACCGTTCCTTCGCGCCGGAACTTGGCGTGCGGGAACCGCTTGAACTCCTGCGGGGGGTTATCGAACAACTGCGTCCCTCTGTGAACCTGCTGATTGTCCTCTCCCACAGCGGATACGATGAGGACGAGAAGGTCGCCCGGGAGGTTCCCGGCATCGACCTTATCGTCGGAGGGCACAGCCAGACGCTCCTGCCTGAACCGGTGCAGGTGGGAACGACCCTGATCGTGCAGGCGGGGAAGAATGCCGAACACATCGGAGAGGCGACATTCCACTTTGACGACGGCGGGAAGTTGAGGGGGATCGACGGCCGCCTCGTGCTCCTGAACGATACGGTGGGAGAGGACACCGCCACAGCCCGCCGTGTGGAGGCGTATCTGAAAGAGGAAAACCGCAGGATGGAGATTGCCTCCCTGCGCGCCAAAGCGAGAACACATGCAGACAGCGGTCCTGCGCTTGAGATTGACAGGTGGGAGATAGACCTGGGCGAGGTGCCTTCCGGCGGCGCGTCGCGCGCATCGGCGACGCTCACAAACACCGGAGTTGCGGACCTCGTCATCCGGAAGGTCAGAACCTCCTGCGAATGCCTCTTTGCGCGTCTGGAGCGCGCCACGTTGAAACCGGGGGAGACATCCACCCTGCGCATCACCTACGATGCTGAGGGCATCAGCGGCCCCTTTGCTGACCGCATCTACCTTGAAACTAACATCCCCGACGCGCAGGTTGTCTGGCTTCTTGTGAAGGGCAAGGTGAGCGGACCGGCGCATATGCCTGAACAACCGGGCCAGGCGCAGCCGACTGCCCGCAGAACCCAGCCGATCTCCGGTGCGCTCGTTGTCGAGGTGTTCGGAACTCCTGACTGCCGCGAATGTGCCCGTCTGAAAAGAGAGTTTTTCCCCCGGCTGCAGGAGAAGTTCAAAGACCGGGTGGAGATACGGTACAGGGACATCTCGCGGGAAGAGGAGTACGCCGCACTCATCAGGATGGAGAAGAAGTACGGAGTCACCGCCAGCGCGCCGATTGAGGTGTTCGCGGGAGAAAGAGTCCTCGTCGGAAGCAGGGCTGTCAGGGCGCACCTTGAGGACCTCATAGAGGAACTTCTTTCCCGGCGGACACAGGAAACAGAGGCCGCGCCGGAAGCAAGTTCCACGGCGGAAACATCTGCCGAGAGCAGGCAGACGGTTGTCAGCAGATTCCGTACATTCAGCGCCGCAGCGGTGATCCTTGCGGGACTGATTGACGGCATCAACCCCTGCGCGTTCGCAACCATCGTGTTCGTCGTCTCCGCTCTCGCCGCCCTGCGGAAAGGCAGGAGGGAGATTCTGCTCGCCGGAACCGGGTTCACGCTTGGCGTCTTTTTCGCCTACCTCGGACTCGGGGCAGGCATCTTCGCGGGACTGCGGGCACTCTCAGCCGTGCGCGCTGCTGCCGACATCTTCGTCACAGGGATGGCCATCGCCGTCTTTGTGCTCGCCGCGCTCAGTTTCAAAGATGCATGGGCATACGCGAAGACACGCAGGCCGACATCGGTCACGCTTCAGTTGCCGCAGGGGACAAAGGAGAGGATGCACCGCATCCTGAAAACGGGGCTGGGCGCGCCCCATCTTGTGGCAGGCAGTTTTGTGGCAGGGTTCGCGGTTTCCCTTCTTGAGGCGGCCTGCACCGGGCAGGTATACCTGCCCACACTCGGGTTTATTCTCAGGGAACCGTCGCTTGCTCCGCGGGCCTGGGTCTTCCTCGTGTTCTACAACATCTCTTTCATCCTGCCGCTGGCAGCGGTTTTTCTTCTCGTCTACTTCGGGACCGGCTGGCAGGTCTTGCTCAGGTTTCTCCAGAGGCATCTTGTCGGAATGAAGATTGCCGCGGGCTTCCTCTTTGCCGGACTCGGCGTGTTCCTCATCCTCACCAGATGACCGCCGGCTCCGTTTCCCTCACAACGCAAAGGCGGTCTGCGCTCATCCGTCTGAACGCAGACCACCCGTGAGACACCTGTTCAGAAAGGAAGCGTTCCTATCGGCTCTGCCGAAGGAGCAGGAGCCCGCGCCGCAGGCCTTCTTCCTCCTCCAGAGGTCGTCCCTGAACTGACGCTGCTGATGGCCGAGTCAAGCGCCCGCTTGATGTCAGGGTCTGTCTCCACCGCCAGCATATCCATCAGGACCTTCAGCATCGCCTCGTTCCGCTCGTTTGCCGCGATTTCAATCGCCTTCAGTTTGACATCCTTGTTCTCGCTCTTCAGGTAGTTGAGGATCTCGACCGATGAGCCGAACAGTCCGCCTGTCGTCGTTCCACCCGCTCCCTGCACATACGACTCAAGCGCGTCGGTCAGAAGTTTGCGCACCTCCTCGTCCTTCTCGTGCTTCAGCATCACAAGAAGCGTCCGCAGGGCAAGGAGTTCAGAGTTGTCCTGCATACTGGTCCCCGTGGTGGAAGAGCCGTAGGTGGTCGTCCGCCTTCCTGTTGTTCCAGTCGTCCCTGCACCTCCCATCGTCCGCGACAGGTACACCTTCGTGGCGTACCTGCGGATAATCGGGTCGCTGTCGCTCATAAACCTGCGGATGGTCATATCTGTCCCGAAGATCACATCAAGCCCGATGGACGCAAGGTCTGCCACCTCAGGGTCAGGATCGTTCAACAGCGCGTACAGGTCCGGGATGTACAGCACAGGGCTGGTCGTCGTGTTGTTGGTTGTGCTGGACGTCGAGCTGTAGTTCGTGCCATACGTCGAGGTCCCTGTGTTGCCAAAACGCGAGGTGCTCCCTGTCGTGGACGTGCCGGTCGTGCCTGTCCCACCCATCAGGTTTGACACCAGCCCCTGGATCGCCTGCTTGCGCAGTTCAGCGTTGGGGTGCCTCAGGAAGTTGCCCAGAATGCTCATCACCAGCCAGTCCACATTCAAGCCGGAACTGTTTGTGTTACTGTTGATTGTCGTGCCAGTCGTCGAGGTGCGGCGCGAAGTCGTGCGGCTGGACCCTGTGCGCGTGCCGGAGGTCACCGTTGTCTGGCAGGGCGCGAAGAAAAACGGAACAAGGAGAAACAAAACCCCGGCTGCCGCAAGACGCCTCAGTGTCATGCTGCCCTCCCTGTTAGAAGAGTTTATAGATATTGCCCGGTGGCTCTACGGGTTCTTCCGCCTTTTCGCGAGACGGTTTGCTCATTTCCTCGCCTTCCTGGAAGGTGGTAATCACACGCGGAGTAAGGAAGAGAATGAGTTCGCCCTGCGTGGCGGAGTGAGTCGGTTTCTTGAACAAAAATCCAAGGAAGGGAATCCGGCGCAGCAGAGGAACGCCGCTTTCCCTGTACTCCTTGCGTTCCTGAATCATCCCTCCCACAACAAGGGTCTGCCCGTCGAACAGCACCACATTCTGGTCGGTCGCGCGGTCAGCGATGATGGGAACCTCGGTCATATAACTCAGGTTGCCGGCAACTGCCTCCAGCCGCCTGACCTCAAGGAGTCGTGAGTCACTGATGCTCAGGTTGAGGTACACATTTCTGTTCTTCTGGATGATCGGCGTGATGATGAAGTCGGTGCCGACGCTGTCCTCCATCACCGTAATGCTCTGCGTCGTTGTCTGAGTACCGGTGACCGGGTCGGTGATGGTGGAGGAGGTCGGGATAATGTACGGGTAGTTCTGCGTCACGCTGATGGAAGCGGTGGTGCCGTTCAGGCACATAATGCGCGGCGCCTGCACAAGACGCACCTTTCCCCGCGTTGCCAGCATAGAGATGAGGGTATTGTAGGTGCTGCCCGTGACCCCGAAGGAAAACCCCGATGGAAGCGTGGTGGTGACGCCGGGGTTGAATGCGGGGTTGACGCCGAACCGCGGACCGGTCAAGGTGAACTTGTGCCCGAGCACGGTGATGAGATTTGAGTTGATGAGCCAGTCGATGCCGTAGATGTCGTCCTGCGAACTCGAGTACTCGACGATCTTTGCCTCTATGAGCACCTGCGAGACGGGAGAGTCCAGAGTGGAGATCACATTCTCAACCGTCTGCGCAAGCCGTTCGTCCGCGATGTCAACGATGATGGAGTTGGAGCGCGGCTCATAGACGATGGCATCAAGCCGCAGCGTCTCCTTCAGCGCTTTCACAATGGAGTTGCCGTCGCCGTACAGAATGGGGAAGACCCTGCGCGTCATTGCCTGCACGACGGACGGACGCTGGAGGTACTCCTCTTCGGTCATAATCTTGATCACACCCTGCTCTTCCACGAACTTGAGATGATTCGCTTCGCAGATAAGGTTGAGCGCCTGCGTAAGTGGAATCTCCCGCACATTCATTGTGACTCTGCCGGAGATGCCGCTGCTGAGGATGATGTTTGCTCCAGTCAGGTCGTAGATAAGTTTGAGCGTCTGCTGGAGGTCAGCGTTGTTGAGGTTCAGGGTCACTGGCGTGCTTCCAATCCTGCTCGCTGGCGCCGGCTGTTCTTCGGTTTTCTTCCTCTGGAGGAGACTCTCAATCTGGTAGCGCGTCTTGTTCGCGAGCCGGATGGCTTCGGTATACTGCTTCTTCTCAAAGGCGTCCCGCGACGCTTTCATCGTGGTTGTTGGCTCGACAAGGTCGAAGTCAGAGATGAGTTGCTGGGTCCGTACCTTGCTCAGAAGGTTGGAAGCGTCGAGGATGACCTTTTCCGCCTCTCTGATGAGAATGTCCAGGGAGTCCTGCTGGGAGACCTTGACCGTCACAGGCGCTGTTTCTTTTGTCGCATACGCGGTCGGGGGCAGCCCTCCCTTTCCCGCCTCTCGCACCGCCGCATCCATCAGCGACTTCACCTGCGACGACCGATACGAAGGGTTGGCAACCTGCACCATCGTGAGCAGTTCCATCGCCCGCGCATACTCCTTCTGAGCTATCGCTGTCTGCGCGTCGCGGAGCCATGCGTCCAACTGCTGGGTGGCGGCCCGGTTTGATGTCTGGCAGATGGCCTGTCCTGCGAAGGAGAGCAGAAGCGCAACGCTGAAGATACACCACAGCGCACGACGGGTTGTTCTCCTGCATCTGTCTCTCATAGGTCTGCTCCTTGCCTTAGTGTACCGGCGTTCGCGGGTGCCGTCAAGTGATTTCGTACCCTACTGCACCGATATCTCAAAGACCGCTCCCTCCCGTGACAGGATGAGACGGTCGCCTTCCTTCTTCAGAACCTTGTATCCCTCCACAATATCGCCGACAGTGACCCGGTATGTGCGCTGTTCGCCCTCGAGGAAGATGTACTCGACCCCCTCAAGAATCATCCGTCCGCGATACACAAGCGGGCATTTCTGCGGAGCAACGACTATCGGAGACACAACGGGCCTTGGAGTTTCCGGCTCCGCGGTCACACTCCCGGGGGAAAGAACCGAGGGAGTCCCGACGGACGGCAGGGAAGGCACTGAAGGCATTTCGGGCTTGACCACAGGCGTCCTTGGCGGCGGTTCAGGAAGTTTCGCAATCACAGGCGTGCCGGGAGACACGATGCGGGGCGCACGGAGGATGGAAAGCACGGACGGTTTGCTCTCCATCGAAATGTCTGTCCTGACGGGCTGCCTGATGACCGCCATCGTCAGGACGCCCGCCGAGAATGGGTCTCTCCGTCCCTCGATAGTCACCGTGCTCGGTTTCAGAGCGACATCTATCTGGACAGGAGCGGCAGGGGCAGCAGGAGCAGGACGCTGTTCAGATGGTTTTTCGCCGACAATCTCCTCCATTCGCTCATCCCGCGGCTTCATTGCCATCATGAAGAACAGCAGTTCTCCGGCCAGCGCAATCACCAGCAGCAGGCAGACAAGGCGGAAAGCGTTCTTCCTGACAAATACCTTTATGTCCAGCGGTTCCGCTTGCCTTGCCGGCCGGGCGGCTTCCTTTGGTTTCGCAAGGGCAGGCACTCCGGCCGCTGCAGGACGCGGAACCCTCTTTTTCCTGCTCTCCGCAGAAACTTTTGACACCACTGCCCGCGATTTCGCAATCTGCGCCGCGGCAGCCGCCTTGATGCTGGCGGCAGACGCGGCAAACGCAGACAGGGAAACTGCCGGTCTGCGGGAGGCAGGAGCAGGTTTCGGTGAAGGTTCTGGTGCCGGCGGAGCAACGGGAGTTGGCGGAGTTGAAATCTGACCTCTGCCCGGAGCAGCAGCAGGCGTTGCCGCCGCGGGCAACTCCCTGGGTTTCGGGGGAGCCGCGGGAGGTCTCGAGGGCTCAGCCGGACGCGGCGCTGCTTTCTGCTGCTGCGCGCGCTTCTCCTCAAGAGCCGCCTGCCGTCTCCTGAGGGCTTCAAGGCGGAGTTCCTGGCGTTTTTTCCGTAGTTCTTCCTCGCGCGCCGCTCGCGCCGCCATCGCCGCCGCCCTCCGGCGCATCTGCTCCTGCCTGGCGGTTTCCTGTCTGCTACGCGACGCGGCAAGGAACGCAAGGAGGCGCTGCCGCGTCTCTCCGCGGGTATCCTTCCGCACAACAGCGGGCTGCGGTTTCTCTGCGACCGCGGGTGGTTTCTGGGGGACCGCAGGCCGTGGCGGAACCTGCGCGGCGCGCTTCTGCTGCTGCGCGCGCTTCTCCTCAAGAGCCGCCTGCCGTCTCCTGAGGGCTTCAAGGCGGAGTTCCTGGCGTTTTTTCCGTAGTTCTTCCTCGCGCGCCGCTCGCGCCGCCATCGCCGCCGCCCTCCGGCGCATCTGCTCCTGCCTGGCGGCGTCTTTCCGGGCTTTTTCTGCGCTCATTCGCTCGAGGAGCTGTCTCCTGCGTTCCTCTCTCTGCCTGAGCGCGGCAAGTTGTTGCTGCCGCTTCTTCTCCTCTTTCTGTTTTCGCGCTTCGGCTTCCCTCTGCCTTCGCGCCTCTGCCTCCTGCTTCCGTTTCAACGCCGCTTCCTGCCTGCGTCGCTCCGCCTCCGCCCTGGCGCTGGCGGCCGCAGCCGCCTTTCTTCTTCGCTCTTCGGTGTCGAACGAGGGAGGCCGCACGCTCCCGGGCTTGTCCTTGTCCGGCGGCGGAACAGATCCCGGCCTGCGGCGGAACACTGCCGCAGTGGGGAAGGCGCGGCGGGTTCTCTTCTTCGCGTCCAGAAACAGCATCAGCCGTTCTCGCTGTCTCATCCGTCGCTCTGATGCCTTCCGGAGCGCGTTGCGATCAGCCATCACATACCCTCCGGTTGAGCCGACGCGCTTGGTGCCTGCGGTTGCTGGAGGATGACGGCGCTGAGCGACAGGTCGGCGCGGAAGAGGCCGGGCGCGCCGGACTGCGCCACAGCCATGCTGTTGATGACGAAGAAGGACGACGGGTTTTCGAGGTACTTCAGGAATCGGACAACCTCCATGCTGGTTCCCGTGATGGTGATCTGAAGCGGCACGACCTTGTAGAATGACACGTTCTGTTCGGTCCCGGGCGTGATGTTATTCACCACGCTCACGCCTGAGTCAATGACAAGGTCTGTCAGCCGTTTGATGATGTCTATCTGAAGGCAGTACGTGCGTATCTGGTCGTCCGTCTGAAGTCCTGTCTCCGGGAATCCGAACGATGCCGGGATGACGACCCGCTTCCTGCGCGCTTTCTTCACGAGGTAGTCCTGCGTCGCAAACAGGTACTCTTTAAACTCAATCTGCGGAAAGACAGACCATGTCGGCGGTTCAGGGTACTGCGTCGAGAAGGCGCGCACAAGGGTTGAGAACGCCCGTTCCCACTCCGCCCGTTCTCTGTTGAGCCGACTGATCAGTTCCGGAGACGGGGCGTTCCCAGGGTCGGTGCGGTACTTCTTCAGGTCCTGATAACTGGTGCGGATGCTGTCTTCCAGTTTCGCAATCTCCTTGTGCGCCCTGAATGTCAGGAATATGCCGACCCCGATGATGAGCAGGACGCCAACCAGCGCAAGTATCAGAGCGTGATGCCTGACGAAGGCGCCGAGTTTCTTCATGGTTTATTTGAATCGCAGGATGAGCGTAAAGACAAGCCGGTTGGCGGCTCTGTCCATCTCGCACACGCTGATGTCGACGGCAGAAAGGAAATCAAGTCCCTTCAACCGTTCGACGAACTTCTTGAAATCGTCAAACGAACCGCGCACATCGGCGACCACCGCCTCCCCTGTCAGCGTCATTGCCGAAGGCCGTTCTGTCGAGATCCCTCCGGAAGGGACCGTCGGCTGTTCGGGCACAGGCCCCTGCTCGGGACCCGGAGGCACCGGGGATACAGGTGCCGCAGGAGTTGCCGCGGGGGCGGCCGACTCTCCTGGCGTCAGTCCGGTGATGTAGATGCGGCTGCTCGGGAGGCACGCTCCCATGTTGAGGATGCGAGAGAGCCAGACGGACTTGTCGTCAACGACCTTCCGCACCGCCTGCGCATTTGCCTGAAGGCGGGAGATCTCTGCCCTCAACCTCTCGACCTCTGGCTTATGTTTCTCGTACTGCTGTTTTTCCGTTTCGACATCCTGCTGGAGTGCCTTGAGTGTTTGGCGGTCCATGCTGATGAAGAACAGCGGGGTGAGAGCAATCGCAAGCGCCAGAACGCAGGAGAGGTAGATGTACGGTAGGTTCGCGGCGAATTCGCGCATCCTGACCACTTCGGCCGGCAGGAAGTCAAGGTTGATGAAGGTGTCTCTGGTTCCCCTGAGCGCAAGCCCGAGGCAGGTGCTCAGGCTCACCCCTCTTCCTCGAAGAGATGCGAGGTCTGCTGGCACTTCGATAAACTCAAGGGGATCGAAGAAAGCGGTCTTCACGCGCGAATGTTCTTCCACATACTCCCTGAAGCCGGCGAGGAGCGAGGAACCGCCTGTCAGGAAAAACTCGTCGACCTCCGGGCCCTTCTGGGTGAACCGCCAGTAGTCGATCGAGTTCTGTATCTCGGTATGGAGCGCATCGACGGAAGAGGCGATCGCCGGAATCTGCATCCCTTCCGCAATCTTCCTTTTCTCAGCGTCTTCGTAGGACAGTCCTTCTGTCTCCACGATGGCGTTGGTCATCGAGTCGCCTGAGGTGGTCAGAGACCGCATCAGAATCTTCTCGCCCTGAATAATGATGAGGTTGGCTGACGCGGCTCCGAGGTCAAGGATTGCCTGGCAGGCATCCTGCTTGAATCTGGGCGAGGCGCGGAAGATGTTCATCAGCGCGAAGAAGTCCGTGTCAAGGAATGAGATCTCAAGTCCGAAAGGCGAGAAGCCGGCTATGCTTTCACTTATGAGGTCCTTCTTCACAGCGCCAAGGAAGATATCTATGTTCTGTGGCGTCTGTCTGAGGGTCTGATACTTCCAGGACACGACCTCGAGGGGGAACGGTATCTGCTGCTGAACTTCGTACTTCAGGATATCCTTCAACTTCTTCGGGGGAACATTCGGCACCGTCAGCGTCCTGACGAGGATGCCCCGACCCGGCAATGACATCACGGTCTGCCTGGTCGGCAGGCGCTTCAGAAACTCCTTGCCTTCCTGCGCGAGGAACTGGACCCGTTCGTTCTGGGGAAGGCAGGGTGCCTGCAACTCCTCAAAAAGCGTCAGCCGGAGACCTGACGCTCCGCGCTCAAGTTCCGCGGCGCGGACGGCTGTTGTGCCGATGTCAACCGCGAGTGCGCGCTTTCGTCCAAGCAGGCTCATCGGGTTCCTCTCAGTCCGCACGTCCTCTCGTTGCGGGGGACCGATTCGAACGGCCGACCTCCGGGTTATGGGCCCGGCGAGCTACCACTGCTCCACCCCGCACCTTCGTCTCGCTGCCGGCGGCACTGTGTCTCCGGCAGGAGACGCGTAGCGTCTATTGTACGAGATGCGCCTCGTCTGTGTCAACTGTCCGCTGCGCAGCCGCAATCTCTTCCTCAATGCGCGCCACAAGCCGGTCCACCCTCCGCGCCAGCGATTCGAGCCGTTCGCGCTGCTGCTGCGCCGTCCGCTCAAGCGCATAGAGGCGTTCGATAATCTCGAGAACCACGACCGCAATCTGGTGCACTCTCTCGGCGTTGGGCTGACCGGCGCGCACTCTGCCGAATATGTGCTCCACCTCGCTCACATATCTCTGGAGAATGGCCGGCGGCACCGCGGTATCTATGCGAAGGTCCTTGCCGAAAAGAGTGATGGTCACGCTCATGCCTGCCTCACCCGTGCGCCGCAGGATGTTTCGAGCGTTGACAGAACCGCGGCGGCGTATTCGTCAACCTCCCGGGATGTCAGCGTGGAGTGCCCGCTGCGGTACACGATGGTGAAACTCACGCTGACGCATCCGTCCGGAATCTGCCGTCCCCTGTACAGGTCGAAGACCTCGATGCTCTCTATCGGCTGATTGAGCTGCCTGATCGCGGACTCCGCGTCCTCCCACCTGACGGATGCAGGGAACACGCAGGAAAAGTCCCTCCGGACCGCAGGGAAGGCGGGCGGCTCTGTGAATCGCCGGGGAGAAAAGAGCCGGTCACGCAACGCGGCCAGGCGTATCTCGGCGCACCACACGCTTTCCTCGGGAAGGTCATAGCGCGCCAGAATGTCGTGCCGCACCTTGAAACAGTAGCCGACGATAACACCGTCGCAGACGAGCGCCGCACACTGCTGCGGCTCGGCAAGCGGAAAGGTGCCTTCCTTCCACGATGGCGCGATGCCGGCCCGCTCGCAGAAGGAGGTGACGCAGCCCTTCAGCAGGAAGAAGCCGTCGTCCTGAACCGCGCACAGCCCCGCGCGCACTTCCTCTGTGGGATCGCCGCTGTCCGCAGGCGGATAGACAGTCCCGATTTCAAAGATGGCGCACCTTCCCGTCTGCCTTGTGAGATTGTGCCTGACGGTTTCCAGCAGGGACGGCAGCAGCGAAGGCCTCAGGTGGCTGAACGCGCGGGAAAGAGGATTCTCGATCTCCACCGCCGGCAGGTGCAGGAGCGCCGTCGCCTCGTCTGAAATCAGGCTGAGTCCCACGGTTTCGGCAAACCCGAGGAGACAGAAGATGTCCCGACACCGTTCGATCAAGGAGAACATCGGGTCCGAGGGCGTCGGCATCAGGGTCGCGCTGGGCATCAGCGCGGGCACCTCGGCATACGTGCGGTGCCGCGCAATCTCCTCGATGAGGTCCACCTCCTCCTGCAGGTCCCTGCGGTGGGGAGGCGGGCTGACCGTGCAGGAGGCGCCTCGTCCCCGTCTGACCCCGCATCCCATGCGGACGAAAAGCAACTCCGCCTCCGCTTTCGACACGGACATACCGAGAAGGGCTGACGCGCGACGCGCGTTGAACGGGATTGACACCGCACGCCGTACTGGTCTTCCCGTTTCCTGGCGGGGACCTGCCTTCCCTCCGGACTCGGCGAGAATCAGGCAGGTGAGCCGGTCAAGTCCCAGCCGCGCCTGCTCTCGTTCGATGCCCCGCTCAAATCGCACGGATGCCTCCGTCGCCAGTCCAACCGCCCTGGAGGAACGCCTGATGACATGGGGTGCAAAGCACGCGCCTTCAATGAGAATGTCAACGGTGGCGTCGGTGACCTCTGTGTCCGCGCCACCCATGATGCCTGCGAGCGCAATCGGGCCGGCGTCGTCCGCAATGAGGAGCGCTCCGTCGGGCAGGGACCTCTTCCGCCCATCAATGGTAGTGATGGCCTCTCCCTGCACGCTGCGGCGCACGGTGACCGCTCCCCTGACACGGGACAGGTCGAAGACATGGAGCGGCTGGCCCATCTCGGCCATCACGAGATTTGAAAGGTCGACGACCGTGCTGGTGCTGCGCATGCCGAGTTTTTCCATCAGGTCCCGCAGCCAGGGAGGAGAATGCTCCACACGCACGCCTCTGACGACCCGGCAGGAGTAGTACGGGCAGTCCCGCGGGTTTTCGACCTTCACATCGACGGAATCAGTCGTTGCCTGCGAGACATTTGCCTCCAGCGGCACCGGCTGCTGGTCGAGGAAGACGCCGATCTCCCGCGCAATGCCGAGGTGGCTGAGAAGGTCTCCGCGGTTTGCGGGGATCTCCAGATCGAACACAATCTCGTCCTGCGACCGCTGTCTGACGGCGGGGTTGTACCCCGAGGCGTCCAGCCGTGCCAGCACGAGGTCCGGTTCAGGCGGCTGCCTGAACATACGGGCAATCATTGAGTAGAGGTAGCGCATCGTGATTCCCTTATGAGAACTGCCGCAACACACGCAGGTCGTTCTGCGTGAAATGACGGATGTCGGAAATGCCGTACCTGATCATGGCGCTGCGTTCGATGCCCATACCGAACGCGAAGCCGGTCACCTTCCGCGGGTCGTATCCGACATTCCTGAAGACCTGCGGATGAACCATCCCCGCGCCGAGTATCTCAAGAAAACCGGTCTGGCCGCAGGTGGGGCAGCCCGCGCCCGCGCAGATGACGCACGAGATGCTCACCTCGGCGCTGGGCTCGGTGAACGGAAAGTACGAGGGCGTGAACTTGACCGACACCTGAGGTCCGAAGAAACGGGAGATAAAGTGGACGAGCACCCCTTTCAGGTGAGCGAAGGAGATGCCGTCGCCCACCATCAGTCCTTCCATCTGGTGGAACACGGGCGAGTGGGATGCGTCGAACGCATCACGCCGGAAACACCTGCCCACGGCGACAATCCTCAGGGGCGGCTTCATCCTCTGCATCACTCTCACCTGCACGGGACTGGTGTGTGTTCTGAGGAGCACTCCTGCTCTGCGGTCAAGGAAAAAGGTGTCCCAGACATCCCTCGCGGGATGGTCGGGCGGCATGTTGAGCGCCTCGAAGTTGTTGAAGTCGGTCTCAATGTCAGGACCGAGGGCGACGCCGAAGCCCATCGAGGAAAAAATGCCGACCATCTCCCGTAGAACCAGCGTGAGCGGATGCAGGCTGCCCGTCTCGATGCGCCGCCCCGGGAATGAAAGGTTCTGCTGCGATGCCTGCCTTCTGCCAACCCTGCCGAGCGCATCCGCGGCCAGGTCCTCGAGTTCTTTCTTCAGCGCGTTGACTCTCCTGCCCGCCTCGGGCCGCGCGTCTGCCGGCAGCGATGAGATGGCGCGAGTCAGCGAGAGAAGTTTCCCTTTCCGTCCAAGGTATGCAACGCGCCACGCCTCCAGCGCGGCAGCGTCGGTGGTGCCGGCAATCTGCCGGCGCGCCTCATCGCGCACGCGGTCAATCTCCTGAAGGATGTCGCGGTCCATACAGCCCTTCCCTTCCGATGTAGTCGCGCACCGGTTCCGGCACGAGGTAACGGATTGGCGCTCCGCGGCGGACAGATTCGCGGATAAGAGTCGAGGAGATCTCGAGACGCGGCATCTCAATGCGCTCCGCCCGCACCGGGATCGCAGGCTGCGCGACGGCGGCGCCGGTCCTGGGCGCCACGAGGAAGGTCACCTCGCGGGCTATGTCGGCAGCGCAACGCCACTGCTCAAGACCTGCGAAGGCGTCTTCGCCGACGATGAGGAAGATCCGCGCGTCCGGATCGCGGCGCCTCGCCGCGGAGACCGTATCCCATGTGTAGGACGGTTCAGCCCTGCAGAGTTCTTCCTCGGTCAGCCCGCACCTTTCCTCGTCGGCAATCGCGAGTTTCAGCATGGCGGCTCGCTGGGAGGGAGTTGCCTCGCAGGGGGGCTTCAGGGGCGACCGCCGCGCCGGCACGAAGACGACCTCATCGAGGGAAAACTGCGCGGCCGCGGCGGACGCGATGACCAGATGGCCGATGTGGACCGGGTCAAAACTTCCTCCGAACAGCGCAATCCTACGACCGTACCTGTCCGTTTCCATATGCCACATACTTGTAGATGGTCAGTTCGTTCAATCCCATCGGCCCGCGCGCGTGTATCTTGTCGGTGCTGATGCCGATTTCCGCGCCAAGCCCGAACTGTCCCCCGTCAGTGAATCTGGTGGAGGCGTTGTGGAAGACGCACGCCGCGTCCACGTCGCGCAAAAACTGCGCCGCGGCGTTTTTATCCTGCGAGATGATCGCCTCCGAGTGCCGCGTCCCGTACCGAGTGATGTGGTCTATTGCCGCGTCGATATCCGGCACCACCCTGATGTTGATGACGAGGTCAAGGTACTCGGTGGACCAGTCGGCCTCCGTCGCCTCCTCTGCCTCGGGGATAAGCCGCCGCGCTGCCGGGCATCCTTTCATTCTCACCCCCGCCTCGCGGAACTTTTCCGCCATCCTCGGGAGGAACGCGCCGGCAATCTCCTGATGGACCAGAAGCGTCTCTGTGGCGTTGCAGGTAGCAGGCCTCTGGACTTTTGCGTTGAAGCTGACGGCGAGAGCCATCCCGATGTCGGCGGCGCGGTCCACGTAGGTATGGCAGACCCCCTTGTAGTGCTTGATGACGGGGATGCGCGACAGGCGCGTCACCGTGCTGATGAGCGATTCCCCTCCTCGGGGGATGACAAGGTCTATCTCTCCTTCGCGAGTCAGGAGGTGGCGCACCGCGCGCCTGCCGCCGGCCAGGACCAAAGACGCGCCGTCCGCAGGCAGGCTGGCATCTTCGAGCGAGCGCTTCAGCGCCTCCGCGAGGATGCGGTTGGTGCGAGATGCCTCCTTGCCTCCCCTGAGGAGGACGGCGTTGCCCGCTTTCAGGCAGAGGGACGCTGCCTCGACGGTCACATCGGGCCGGGATTCGTAGATGATGGCGATGAGGCCGATGGGCACGCTCACCTTGCGGATGCGCAGGCCGTTGGGCCGCACCGTCTCCCAGAGGACTCTGCCCACAGGGTCCTCGAGGACCCGAATCTCCGACACCGCGCGCACCATCGCCTCTATGCGGGGGGCAGACAGGATGAGGCGGTCGATGAGCGCCGGAGAGATGTTCCGCCGTCGTGCCGCCGCCACATCTGCGGCGTTTGCCTTCAGAATATCCGGCGTCATCTGCCGGAGCCGTTCCCCGAGCGCCGAGAGGAAACAGTTCTTCTGCTCCGTGCCGGCTCGCGCGAGAGCCCGACACGCGTTCCTGCCGTTTCGCACCTGCGCGTTCAGCGCGTCCTGCCAGGACATGCCCGTCTCCTTGCGCCAGCCCGTCCGGTGGGAAGGCAGGCGGTTCCTACGGACTCTCCGTCGAAAATTCTCCGGAGAATCCATGGCGACTTGCCGTTGGCGATGATGCACGGTATCCCGAGAGCGTTCACGTACGCCGCTGCCTCAAGTTTGGTGCGCATCCCTCCCGTGCCGAGAAGGGATGTGCCGCCTTTGCTCCCCACGCGCAGGAGATTCCTGTCGACCTGCCTGACCTCCTGAATCAGCCGGGCTCCCGGCCGCTTCGGGTCCCTGTCGTAGAGTCCGTCAACATCGGACAGTATCACCAGCAGGTCAGCATGGATGAGTTCTGCCACACGCGCCGAGAGACGGTCGTTGTCGCCGAAACGGACCGCTCCGGCAGGCCTTGCTCCGGGCGCGCTGCGCAGTTCGTCAACCGCCACGGCGTCGTTCTCGTTGATCACCGGGATGACGCCGTGGGCGAGCAGCGTTGACAGAGTCCGCGTGACATTCTGGATCCGCTCCTCGCTGCGGAAGATGTCGGCTGTCAGGAGCACCTGGCCGACCGCGATCCCCTGCTCCCGGAAGAGACGCTCGTAGACCCGCATAATTCTGCTCTGTCCCACGCTCGCCGCCGCCTGCAGGAGGCTGAGGTTGCTGGGACGCTCGTCCCATCCGAGCACCTGCATGCCGGCGGCGACTGCGCCGGAGGTGACGATGAGCACCTGCATGTTGCGGCTCCGAACCAGCCCGGCCGTCTGTTCAACAAGATGCTCCAGCGTTGAGGTGTCGATGCGATTGTGCTGGGTGGTGAGCACCTGCGTGCCTGCCTTGAGGACCACCTTCCGGACATGTGCAACGAGACGCCTGCGGTCAATCATCCAGACGCTCCCTGTACGCGCGCGCCGTCGCGAGGATCCTCAGCAGCGTCCCGCGGTCCCGTGTCGCGAGGGCGGTTCTCATCTGACGCAACAGCTCCTGATAGTGGTCGACGGCAAGGAGAACCGCGTCTCTGTTGAACAGAAAGATCTCAGCCCACAGTGCCTCGTCACTTGCGGCGATGCGGGTGGCGTCTTTGACGCCCTGTCCCGCGAGCAGCCGAATCCCGCCCGTCCTGTCGCGTCTTGAGATTGTTGCGGCGAGGCAAAAGGAACTGAAGTGCGGCAGATGGCTGGAGAACGCCAGGCAGCGGTCGTGGGCGGAGGCGGACATTTCGACGACGCGTGAGCCAAGGGCTTCCCAGAACTCTCGTACGGCTTTCCGCGCGGCGGGGTCTGTTTCCGCGCAGGGCGTCAGCACGGTGACCCTGCCGTCAAAGAGATTGGCTGTCGCCGCGGCGAGCCCCGTCTTCTCCGACCCCGCGATGGGATGTGCGCCGACGAAACGGTTGTGCGGGCCGAGGATGCTGCGCGCGGCCGCGGCAATCGGTTTCTTAACACTTCCTGCGTCGGTTGCCAGAAGCCGCCTGTCTGCCCGGGCCATCATGCGCAGAAATTCCTCGACTGCCGAGAGAGGGGTCGCAATCACAAGAAAATCGAGTCCCGCCACGCCGTCCTCGGGACTGCGGGCTTCGTCAACTGCCCCGCGTTCCACCGCCGCCCGCCTGGTTGCCGGCGTGCGCGCGAAGCCGACAACCCTCCGCGCGACGTGCCGTTGCCGCACGGCGAGTGCGACAGAACCGCCAATGCAGCCGAGCCCCGCAACTCCGACGGTGCCGAATCGCAACATGTGAGGTCAGCCGGATTTTTTCTCGAACATCTTGAACAGTTCCATCGGCAGCGGGAACACCAGCGTGGAGTTCTTCTCCGTGGCGATTTCGCTCGCGGTCTGCAGGAACCTCAGTTGCAGCGCTTCCGGCACCTGGCTGAGAATCCGGGCCGCCTCCGCAAGTTTGGTGGACGCCTGAAGTTCTCCCTCGGCATTGATGACCTTGGCGCGGCGTTCGCGCTCGACCTCCGCCTGTTTCGCCATTGCGCGCTTCATCGAGTCGGGGAGTTCCACCTCTTTGATTTCCACGATACTGACCTTGATGCCCCAGGGGTCGGTCCGCTCGTCAATAATCTGCTGGAGCCGCTGGTTGATCTTATCCCGTTCGGCGAGGATTTCGTCCAGTTCCATGTGGCCGGCGACTCCCCGAAGGGTCGTCTGAGCAATCTGGATGGTGGACAACTGATAGTTTTCCACCTCCACGACCGACTTGTTCGGGTCCATGACCCGGAACCAGACGACGGCGTTTATCTTGATGGGCACGTTATCCTTGGTCATCACCTCCTGAGGAGTGACATCGAAGGTGACTGTGCGCAAACTGACTTTCACCATCCGTTCGATGAGGGGGATGAGGAAGAAAAGCCCAGGTCCCCTGGCACCCACGAGGCGGCCGAGACGGAAGATGACCCCCCGCTCGTACTCGTTGACGACGCGGATTGAGTTGGCAAGGATGAAGAAGACGACAATGGCGCCGAAAATAATACCTGGTCCCAGGTGTTCCATCTCCACCTCCCTGTTGGGCATACGATAGCACGCCGGAGATGCGCGGTCAACAGTCGCCGGCGAGGCAGGGTTTGGGGCACACCGAGTTCATCCGCGTCTTGCGTGAGTGAGCACTCTGCCGGACGCGACGGAGGAGAGGATCGCCTGAGCCGCGCGCTTGCCCGCTCCCATTGCGCTGATGACGGTCGCGGCGCCCGTCGCGATGTCGCCTCCCGCAAATACGCCGGGGACGTTTGTTTCGCCGGTTGCCGGGTCTGCGACAATTGTGCCGTGCTCGGTGAGAGCGAGTTCCGGGAAGATGTTCCGCGCGAGCGGATGTGGGTTCTGTCCCACGGCGATGATGACGGTGTCGCAGACAATCGTTTCCTCCGAGCCGGGAATCGGCACAGGTCTTCGCCTGCCGCGCGCGTCCGGCTCCCCGAGCCGGGTGTGGATGACCCTGACTCCGCTCACGAAACCGCCGGAGTCGCCCACCAGCGCCACCGGAGCGACGAGGAAGGAGAAGTTCACGCCTTCCTCCACGGCGTTCTCATACTCTTCCCTGCGGGCAGGCATCTCAACTTCGGTCCTGCGGTAGAGAACCCTGACAGTCTCGGCGCCAAGCCGCAGCGCGCTGCGCGCGGCATCCATGGCGACATTCCCGCCCCCGATGACCGCAACGGTCTTTCCCACGCTGACAGGCGTGTCGTAGACGGGGAACAGATATCCCTTCATCAGATTGACCCGAGTCAGGAACTCGTTTGCCGAGTAGACACGCAGGAGATTCTCTCCCGGTATGCCAAGGAACGACGGGAGTCCTGCGCCGGAGGCGATGAAGACCGCCAAAAAGCCCATCTTACCCAGGTCTTCCCGTCCCACCGTCCTGCCGACGATGGTGTCGGTCAGCAGCGTCACGCCGAGCGATGTGACGTACGCGACCTCCCGCGTCACGATCTCCTTGGGGAGGCGAAACTCGGGGATGCCGTAGGTCAAGACCCCGCCGGGCAGATGCAGCGCCTCAAAAACGGTGACCTGCGCTCCTGCGCGCGCCAGGTCGGCGGCGCAGGTGAGGCCGGCGGGACCTGACCCGATGACGGCGACCTTTGGGCCGTCGGCGGGCGGACGCACGCCGGGCGCTGTTTTCGAAGCGCCGAAATCGGCAGCGAACCGTTCCAGTTTCCCGATGGCGACCGGCTCTCCCTTCCTTGCGAGAGTACAGACCTGTTCGCACTGCGTCTCCTGAGGGCAGACGCGTCCGCAGACGGCCGGAAGGCTGTTTCTCCTGAGCAGGACTTGCAGGGCGTCTGCGCATTTCTCGTCGGCAATTGCCTTGATGAACCCGGGGATGTCTATCCCCACGGGACACCCTGCCACGCAGGGCTTGTTCCTGCACTGCAGGCACCTGCGGGCTTCCGCGATCGCCTCGTCCTGCGTATATCCAAGGCAGACCTCGCTGAAGTTGCGTATCCGTTGGTCTGGTGGCTGCTTCCGCACAGGCACGCGCCGCGTCAGTTTCATGTTCATCTATATCTCCCGGGTGCCGCGCAGGGAGACGACGAGCCGTTTGGGAGCGGATGCCTGCCTCTCACCGCAATCACTGCGGAAATGCGCTCCGCGGCTTTCCCTGCGCGCGAGGGCTGATTTTGCGGTGAGCCCCGCGAGGATGAGCATGTTCTGGCTCTCAAACCCCGCCGGCTCCCTGAACTCTTTCCGGAACGCGTACGACTCCCAGTTCTGAAACCTCTCCGCCGCCTCTTCCAGTCCCTCGGCGCTGCGGATAATGCCCACATTGCGCCACATCAGGCTCCTGACAGACCGTTTGAGGTCTTCCCGGTCGATATGGATGTCTGCCCGCTGAGGGAACTGGTACCGGACACAGGGTATCCTGCGGCGTTTGCCCTGCCTGACCGTCTCCAGAATGCGGTTGCCGACGCGGGCGCCCATCACGAGGCCCTCCAGCAGTGAGTTGCTCGCCAGCCGGTTTGCGCCGTGGAGTCCGGTACAGGCCGCTTCTCCGCAGGCGTACAGGTTGCGGACGCTGGTCTGTCCGTTGAGGTCTGTCCTGATGCCGCCCATCCAGTAGTGGGCCGCGGGCCGCACGGGGATAAGGTCTTTCTCGATGCGCAGCCCGTAGAACCGGCAGGTGGAAAAGATGTGCGGGAACCTGGCCTTGATATGCGACGCTGACATGCGGGTAAAGTCGAGGTACACGCAGTTGGACGCTGTCTTCTTCATCTGGTCGATGATTGCGCGCGCGACGACATCTCGGACGGCGAGGTCTCCATCCTTCGCGTAGTTGGCCATGAACTGTTCTCCCCTCGCGTTGCGGAGCATTGCTCCTTCGCCGCGGACCGCCTCTGAAATCAGAAATCGTGGCGCTCCGGCGAGATAGAGGGTTGTCGGGTGGAACTGATAGAACTCGAGGTCGATCAACTCGGCGCCCCTGCGGAAGGCGGCCGCCTGGCCATCTCCGGTGATTGAGGCGGGGTTGGTGGTCTCCTGGAACATCTGGCCCGCGCCGCCTGACGCGATGACGACCGCGGACGCCCTGATGAGGATGAGGGAACCGCTTGCGGCGTCAAGGCACAACGCGCCCGCCACGCCCTCCTCGCCGGCAAGAAGGTCAACGAGAAACAGTCCGCTACGCACCTGAATGTGCGGTTGGCTGGCAACCCGCCTTGCAAGGAAAAAGGCGAGGTGCCGTCCCGTGGTGTCTCCGCCGGCGTGGAGAATCCTGCTGGCCGAGTGCCCCCCTTCCCTTCCGAAGTGAAGCGTGCCGTGGGAGGTGTCGAACCTGAATCCCCAGGCGATGAGTTCCTTGACCCGCGCGACGCCCTCCTCCGCAATCAGCCGCGCTGCCTCGGGATCGGTCAGCCCCGCGCCCGCCGCGATGGTATCTGACGCGTGCGCGGCGGGACTGTCGTCACTGCCCACGGCGCAGGCGATGCCGCCCTGCGCCTGGCAGGTGCTGGTTTCCTCAATCCCGTTCTTCATGATGAGCAACACACGCCTGCGGGGCAGCGCAAGGGCAGTGCGCATGCCAGCGATGCCGCCGCCGACGATGAGGACGTCGACCTCCTCGCAGGGCAGAAACCGGGTGTCAAAGGAGACGAGGTACTCGGGGATCATCGTTTCCTCGAGACGCGCTGCAGTTGCGCGAGTTGCTCCGCCCACGCGTCTTTTTCTTCCTGGCAGGCGTAGTCAATGATGAGCACCCCGTCCAGATGGTCTATCTCGTGCCGGACGCAGCGCGCCTCAATGCCGGCGGTTTCCCACACGAACTCCTTTCCCTGCTCGTTGAGCGCGGCAACGACGACGCGGGAGGGCCGCTGGATCGCGATGTAGATGCCGGGAAAACTCAGGCAGCCCTCCATGTCGATGACCGCTCCGGACGTTTCCACGACGCGAGGATTGATGAGGGTCAGGATTCTCTCCCGCGCAGCGTCTCTCACGATGCACAGCCTCTTTCCCGCCCCCACCTGCGGCGCGGCAAGTCCCAGCCCGCCGGCTGTCTCGACCGTTTCCTTCATCTCCCGGATGAGCGCGTGCAGGCGGCCGTCAATCCTCCTGACTTCCTGCGCGGGCGAACGGAGGACTCTGTCACCGTAGACCCGTATCCTCTTCATCTGCGCCGCCCCATCTTCCTGAGGGAACGCTGGAGGAGTTTCATCGCGCAGTATCTGCCGCACATCGTGCAGACATCGGATTCGGCAGGTCGCCGGTCACCGCGGATCTCCCTTACCCTGTCAGGGTTGAGAGACAACTTCTCCTGCTGCGCCCATCTGCGCCGGACACGGGCGTCCGCCATCCGCACCGTTGCCTCGGTGATGTCAAAACGGCCTCTGGCAAGGTCTGCCGCCTGTGCCGCGATGCGCGATGCGATGAGTCCCTCCACGACCTCTTTCTCCGTCGGCAGCGCAAGATGCTCCGCAGGGCTGACCGAGCAGATGAAGTCGGCGCCGTGCCAGCCGGCAACCGCGGCTCCGATGGCGGCAGTGATGTGGTCATAACCGGGAGCAAGGTCTGTCACCAGAGGACCAAGGACATAGAAGGGGGCGCCGCGGCACAATTTTTTCTCAATGAGGACGTTTGCCGGGACCTCGTGAATCGGTATGTGTCCGGGACCCTCAATCATCACCTGCACGCCGCGCTCCCGCGCCGCGGCGGCGAGTTCCCCGAGGGTGATGAGTTCCTCTATCTGCGCCGCGTCGGTGGAGTCGGGGACGCCACCGGGACGCAGCCCGTCGCCGAGGCTGAGCACAAGGTCGTATCTACGCGCAATGTCAAGCAGGCGTTCGTACCCGGCGAAGAGAGGATTCTCTTTGTCGTTGGCAAGCATCCAGCAGATGGTAAACACTCCGCCGCGGCTTACCACGCCCACCCGGCGCGGACTGGCGAGGAGTCGCTCGACGGTGCGGCGGGTGATGCCGCAGTGGACCGTCACAAACCCTACGCCGTCCTCCGCGTGGCGGCGCACCGCTTCGAACACCTGTTCCGGGTCCATCCTGTCTATCCGGCGCCGGGCGCGGATTGTCTCCACCGCCGCCTGATAGATGGGAACCGTGCCGACGGGCACCGTGCTGGCGGCGACGATCTTGCGCCGGATTGCGTCAAGGTCTCCTCCCGTGGAGAGGTCCATGACGGTGTCTGTGCCGTGGCGGCAGGCGGCCAGCACCTTGCGGACTTCCGCGGCGGGGTCGTGCGCGTCCGGCGAGGTGCCGACATTCGTGTTGACCTTCACGCGGAGACCCTCCCCGATGCCGAGTGCCCTGCCTCGGTGTTTGAGAATGACGACGCGGCCTGCCGCGACCCGCTCCATGAGCAGGTCAAGCGCTACACCCTCCTCGCGGGCAACCTGTCTCAGCGCCCTCGTTGCGATGCCTGCTGCTGCGGCGCTCTGCTCTGTGCGCATCATTCCTCCAGTCGCGCGCCGGTGTTCGCCGGACGCACGAGGCGGGCATACCGGCTGAGCACGCCTGTGAGGCGTTTTTCCGGCGGCGCCCATCCGGTCATCCGCTTTCTCATCTCTTCCTGCGGCACGTGCAGGTCTATGCGGCGTCCGGGAATGTCTATCTCGATGCGGTCTTTGTCTTTGACGAATGCGATGGGTCCGCCTGCAGCCGCTTCGGGACTGATGTGGCCGATGCAGCCGCCGCGCGTGCCGCCCGAGAATCTGCCGTCGGTCAACAGGGCGACTTGCTCTCCCAGTCCCTTGCCGTGGAGCGCCGAGGTGACGGCGAGCATCTCCCTCATCCCCGGCCCGCCCCGCGGGCCTTCGTACCTGATGACCACCGCGTCCCCCGGCGCGATACCGCCGGCGAGAAGCGCCTCAAGCGCCGCCTCCTCTCCGTCAAAGACGCGGGCCCGTCCGGAGAATCTCATCATTGAAGGCGCGACCGCCGACTGCTTCACCACAGCGCCGTCCGGCGCGAGCGAACCGAAGAGCACCGCGAGTCCTCCCTCGGGACTGTGCGGGCTGCCAACCGGGCGGATGACGGTTCTATCCCGCACCTGCGCCTCTTTGAGGATGTCCGCCACGCTTCTGCCTGAAACGGTCATGCAGTCGGTATGGATGAGTCCGAGTCCCGCGATCTCCTTCATCACGGCGGGGATACCCCCTGCCGCATCGAGATCTTCGATGTGGGTTGATGATGCGGGAGACAGCCGGCAGATGTTGGGGGTCTTGCGGCTCAGTTCGTCAAACCGTTTCAGGGGAAGTTCGAATCCGGCTTCCGCGGCGATGGCCGGCAGGTGGAGCACCGTGTTGGTTGAGGCGCCTATGGCAAGGTCGACCGCAATCGCGTTGTCAAACGCGTCCGGCGTGGCCACCTGCCTCGGCGTGCGTCCCGCGAAGACCATCTCGACCGCGCGCATCCCCGCTTCTTTGGCGAGGCGGACTCGCGCCGCGTGGACTGCCGGGATGGTGCCGTTGCCGGGAAGGGAGAGGCCAAGCGCCTCGCTGACGCAGTTCATTGAGTTTGCGGTGAACATCCCTGCGCAACTTCCGCAGCCGGGGCACGCGCAGTTCTCAAGGAGAGCAAGTCCGGCATCGTCCAGCGTGCCCGCCGAGAGGCGCCCTACCCCCTCGAACACGGAGATGAGGTCCACTGACTGCCCCGCCGTCCTGCCGGTGAGCATCGGGCCGCCGCTGACATACAGTCCAGGAATGTTCAGGCGCAGAAGGGCCATGAGCATGCCGGGTACAATCTTGTCGCAGTTGGCGACGAGGACGATGCCGTCAAACGGATGGGCGCACGCCATAATCTCTATCGAGTCAGCGATAATCTCACGAGACACCAGACTGTACTTCATCCCCTCGTGCCCCATCGCGATGCCGTCGCACACGCCGATGGTACGAAACTCCACCGGCGTGCCGCCAGCCATCCGGATGCCTGCCTTGACCGCCTCCGTAATCCTGTCGAGATGGATGTGGCCCGGGATAATCTCGTTGGCGGCGTTGGCAACACCGATCATCGGACGCCGCAGCTCCTCGTCCGTATAGCCCATTGCCTTGAACAGACTGCGGTGGGGAGCCCGCACCACGCCTTTCGTCATCGCGTCGCTTCGCATTGCTCGCTCCTTTGTCGCGCGTCAGGTTGCGAGGATGTTGACGATATCCAGGAGTTCCACGGGCGCTGGTCGCTCGCGGGACACTGTCTCTCTCAGCGGGGTGACGCAGACCCTCCCCATTCGGATGCCGACGAGGTGCGCCCCTTTCTTGTGGGCGAGCACCTTCACTGCGGCGACTCCGCACCGCGTGGCGATGCTCCGCGTCAGGTAGGATGGTCTGCCTCCCCGGAGGATGTATCCGAGGACGGTGCACCTGATTTCGTACGACGGCAGCCGGGGAGACAGTTTTGCGGCGAGCTCGCCGGCAGACCCCGCGCCCTCGGCGAGGATGATGATGGAACTCTGCTTCCCCCGGTCGCCCTGCCGGCGGAGTCGTCTGACAATCTCGCCGCAGGAGATAGGCGCCTCGGGAACCACGATGATCTCCGCGCCGCAGCACAGGCCCACTTCCAGCGCAAGATTGCCGTGCTCCCTTCCCATCACTTCGACGATGAATGTCCGCTCGTGGCTGGTCGCCGTATCCCTGATCCGGTCAACAGCGTCAAGCGCCGTGTTCACCGCCGTGTCAAACCCGACCGTGTAGTCGGTTCCGTACACATCGTTGTCAATGGACGCGGGAATGACCACCACGGGAACAGCCCCCTCCTTCCACAGCCGGTAGGCGCCCCGGCAAGACCCGTCTCCCCCGATGACCACCAGACCCTCAATGCCTTTCTCGCGGACAACGCGCAGGCACTTCTGAACAACTGTCCGGCGCCGCATCTCGGGGAACCGGATACTCTTGAGGATGGTGCCTCCTTTGTCGATGATGCCCGCGACATCCCTCGATGAGAGGACCCTGATGTCGGCGTCGAACAGCCCGCGGAAGCCCCTCTGGACTCCGACCACCTCCATGCCGTCGGCAAGCGCGGTCCTGACGACGGCGCGGATTGCCGCGTTCATGCCCGGCGCGTCGCCTCCGGATGTCAGCACGGCGATTCGTTTCATCTTCCCTCCGCTACATGACCAGGCAGGTCCACAGGTGCCACCACTCCTCCGGCACGACCTTCAACTGGCAGACCGCCTGCCGGAGGGGAACGGCCTCCACTCTGTTGCCGACCAGCGCCGCCATCATTCCGAAGTTGCCCTCCTGCGCCAGTTCGGCTGCCTTCACGCCGACGCGCAGGCCGAGTATCCGGTCAAAGACCGTCGGGCTTCCGCCCCTCTGCATATGTCCGATGACAGCGCAGCGGGTTTCGATGCCGGTATGCTTCTCGATGAGGGACGCGACCCGCTCGCCGATGCCGCGCTTTTTGAGAATCGTGTGACCGAACTCGTCCACCTCTCCCTTCTCCTCGACGCCAGGCAGTTCCACTCCCTCCGAGACCACGACGAGCGCGTGGCGTTTGCGACTGTAGACAGTTTTCAGGCGGCTGCACAGTTCGTCGATGTCTGGCGGCACCTCGGGGATGAGGCATCCATCGGCTCCCGCCGCCATCGCGGTGTACAGGGCAACCCATCCGGCGTGCCGTCCCATCACTTCAAGCACCATTACCCGGCGGTGGGATGCGCCCGTATCCTTCAGCGCCGCGCACGCTTCCACCGCTTTCGAAACTGCACTGTCAAAGCCGAAGGTAAAGTCGGTGCAGGACAGGTCGTTGTCCATTGTCTTCGGGATGCCCACCACCTTCACCCCGTCGGCGTGCAGGCGCGCCGCGACCCCGAGCGTGTCCTCTCCACCGAGGGCACACAGGCAGTCCAGCCGGTTGTCCCGCATCGTGTTTCTAATCCGCGAAAGCCCGTCTTCCTTCTTGTACGGGTTGAAGCGGGATGTGCCGAGGATGGTGCCGCCTTTACTCACGATCTCTTCAACCTCCGCGAGACCGAGCGGGGCCACCAGACCCCGGTACGCGCCGCTCCATCCTTCAAGAATCCCCACGCACTCGTTCCCGAGCCCGAGAGACCGCATCACAAATCCCCGAATGGCAGGGTTCAGCCCCGGACAGTCGCCTCCTCCTGTCAGCACTCCGATTCTCATCTGTTCTCCTTTGTTGCACGTGATGCAGGCGCGGAGCCTGCCTGTGTTTTCATCCGCCTGCGAAAGGCGTGCAGGCGGGCCCGCAACTGCGGGTGCGTGTGTGCCAAGATCTCAACGGCGAACAGCGCCGCGTTTTTTACGCCCGGTTCTCCTACAGCCATGCACGCGACAGGTACGCCGGATGGCATCTGGACGATGGAGAGAAGCGCATCTATTCCTTTCAGGTCTCCTGCTGGCAGGGGGACCCCGATGACCGGCAGGACCGTCTGTGAGGCGATGAATCCTGGCAGGTGGGCAGCCAACCCCGCGCACGCGATGATGACCCCGAACCCCCGCGCCTCCGCCGTCGCCGCAAACCGGAGCGTCTCGTCCGGTGTTCGGTGGGCGGACAGGACCTTGACTTCGTGAGGGATGCCGAACATCTCCAGAATCTCCGTACCGCCGGCTATCACAGGCAGGTCCCGCTGGCTTCCCACGACAATAGCTACCTTCTTGCCCATCGCGCCTCCATTCGTGCGACCGCCTCAGCGATGCGGTGGTCCGGAGAGGTGAGGGAAAACCTGATGTACCCGTCGCCAGACGGACCGAATCCGATTCCCGGGGTCGCCACAATCTGCGTCTCGTCAAGGAGCATCCGCACCGCCTCCATCGAAGAGACGCCCGGTACGCGGACCCATAGGTAGAAGGTGCCCTCGGGCAGAGTGAACTGCCACCCTATCTTCCTGAGTCCTCCGGCAAGCATGTCCCGGCGCCTTCGGTATGTCTCCCGCTGAGCCGCCGCCTCTTCCTGCGGTCTGTTGTTGAGGGCTTCTACTCCCGCCTCCTGTATTGCCTCGAATGTTCCCGAGTCAATGTTCTCCTTGAGTCGGGCGAGAGCAGAGACAAGGTGGCGGTTTCCGCAGACCCAGCCGATGCGCCAGCCGGTCATGTTGCAGGTCTTCGAGAGCGAGTGGAACTCAATGCCGACCTCTTTCGCTCCGGGCAGAGAAAGGAATCTCACCGGCTCCTTCTCAAACCAGATGTCTGAGTAGGCAGCGTCGTACACAAGGACGATGCCGTGCCTCTCGCAGAAAGAGATGGCGTGCACGAGAAACTCCGCGGGAGCAAAGGCGGCCGTCGGGTTGTTCGGATAGTTCAGAAAGAGCATCCTTGCACGCGAAACGACATCTCCAGGCACGGCGTCGATATCGGGCAGAAATGCTCTGTCTTCCTCAAGTGGCAGGTAGAAAGGTGTGCCGCCCGCCAGCATGGTGCCGATGCCGTACACGGGGTAGCCGGGTTCCGGCACCAGCGCCACCTCTCCGGGGTCGAGAAACGCCATCGGGGCGTGGGCGATCCCTTCTTTGGAACCGATGAGGACGCAGATCTCTTCTTCCGGATCAAGGGATATCCCGTACGCCCGCCGGTAGTAGCTGGCAATCGCCTGTCTGAACGAGCGGCTTCCGGCGCCGAGCGGGTAGCGGTGGAACTCGGGATTCCCGACCGCTCTGCGCATCGCCTCGACGATTCTTTCCGGGGTGGGCAGGTCAGGGTCTCCCACCCCAAGGTTGATGATGTCCTTTCCTGCGGCAGTCAGTTCCTTTCTCCTGCGGTCGATCTCCGCAAACAGATAGGGCGGCAGCGCGCGCAGCCGGGTGCTTATCCGTTCCATTGCGCTCCTTTGTCTTTCCGCGCGAGCAGCGATTCCATGTCGTAGAGTCCCGGCGGCTGTCTTGAGACAAACAGCGCCGCCTCCAGGGCTCCGCGGGCAAACACGGCGCGGCTGTGGCACCGGTGTGTGAATGTCAGCACCTCGCCGGCAGCGGCGAAGAATACCGTGTGTTCGCCGACCACGTCGCCGAGGCGCAGCGCGTGCACGCCTATCTCCGAGTCGCGACGCGGTCCGCAGAGACCGTGTCTCCCGTGCCGGAGAACCGAGTTCGGGTCCAGCCCGAGTTCTTTGCAGAGCAGCTCCGCGATGCGCAAGGCCGTACCGCTTGGCGCGTCCTTTTTCGCGGCGTGGTGCGTCTCGGAGATCTCTATGTCGTACCCCCGAAGGAGGCGGGCTGCCTGCGTCATGAGGCATGCGAAGGCGTGCATGCCCAGAGCCATATTCGGCGAGTGGAAGACCGGTATCTCCTCAGACGCCTCACGGAGGGTCGCGGCCTGTTCCGGCGAAAATCCGGTGGTGCCTGTGACGACTGGCATCCTGCGCAGGCGGCAGACAGACGCCGCCGCGACCGCGGCGGACGGCTGGGAGAAGTCGATAAGCACCCTGCCCTCATCGCAGACGGAGGCGAGGTCGTCCACAATCCGTACGCCTCCCGCGGTCTGCTGTCCGACCTGCGGGTGTCCGGCGGTCTCGACCGCCCCAACTATCTGGAATCTCCTGTCCTGCGCGGCGAGTTCGAGAATCTGGCGGCCCATCCGTCCGGCAGCCCCGTGCACGACAATCTGAACGCTCACCCTTCCTCCTTTGCCCGCACGATGCGTCCCCCCAGCGCGGCAAGTTTCTCTTCAAACCTCTCATACCCGCGGTCAAGGTGGTACACGCGGGAGACGGTGGTCGTTCCCTCGGCGCACAACCCTGCGATGACCAGAGCCGCGCTTGCCCGGAGGTCTGACGCCATCACCTGCGCTCCCTGGAGGTGCGGCACTCCACGCACGATCGCTTTCGGACCGTCCAGAGCAATCTGGGCGCCGAGGCGGTTCAGTTCCGCAGCGTGGATGAACCTCTCCGGAAACACCTTCTCGGTAATCACGCTGACGCCGTTGGCACGGGTGAGAAACGCCATCATCTGCGCCTGAAGGTCTGTGGGGAATCCCGGGTACGGCAGGGTTACGACATCGACAGGTCCTGGTGCGCTGCCGAGACGTGCGCGGATGCAGTTGCGGGTGACAGAGACCGAGCAGCCGGCCTGCTCCATCAGGTCAAGGAGAGCGGTGAGGTGCGCGGGTTCGCATCGTTCCACGCAGACATCTCCCCGCGTCGCCACTCCGGCAAGCAGGAAGGTTCCCGCCTCAATGCGGTCCGGGATAATCTCGTGTTCCGCTCCGTGAAGCCGCCGCACGCCCCGTATCCGCACGCAGTGGGTCCCTCCTCCCTCGATGGAAGCGCCCATCTTGACGAGGAATGAGGCGAGGTCCTGAATCTCCGGTTCGCACGCGGCAAACTCAAGAGAGGTTTCTCCGGACGCCAGCGTTGCCGCCATCATCACATTGGCGGTCGCCAGCACGCTTGAGCCGAAGGTTCCGCCGAGAAACACCGTGTTGCCGACGAGCGCCTCAGCCCGTCCAACGATATACCCTTCCTCGGTCGTGACCCGCACGCCGAGCCGCGAGAGGCCTTTCAGATGCAGGTCGATCGGCCGGGGGCCGATGACGCATCCGCCGGGCATTGAGAACCGCGCCTCCCCGAACCGGGCAAGCAGCGGACCAAGCAGGCAGATGGAGCCGCGCATGGTGCTCACATATTCGTAGGGCGCGGTGCAGGAGGAGATGGTTGTTGGGTCGATCTCCAGCGTTCCGCGCTCATACCGCACGGACGCGCCGAGATGCTGCAGGATGCTCAGCATCGTCCGGACATCTCGCAGGTCAGGCACATTCCGAAGGACAGACGTGCTGTCCCCGAGTATGGCCGCGGCAATGAGGGGCAGCGCGGCGTTCTTGGAACCGGACACGGCGACGGTGCCCCGCAGCGGACGGCCCCCCTCAATGATGAATCGGTCCATTGGGATTTCTCCGTGGTGCGTAGAGTATAGTCCAAAATCCGCGGGGACTCAACTTTGCGGCGGCGCCTTGATGCGGGAGGAAGAGAACACGGCGACCCGTTCGATGCCTGCGGCGTCCTTTGCAAACCGGTCAAGCATAAGTCCCGGGAAGGTCTCCTTCCTGAGGAGCGAGGCCTGTCCGTCCCCGATTTCCACCAGCACAGCCCCGCCTTCAGCAAGATGAGAAGCCGCGCGGAAAAGGATGGCTCTGATGGCTGCCAGTCCGTCAGGCCCCCCGTCAAGCGCTCGTGCGGGCTCGTGCTTTACCTCGACGGGAAGTCCTGGCATATCTGCGGAAGGGACATAGGGCGGGTTGGACACGATGATGCTGAATCTGCCCCCGGGAAACTTCCGGAAGAGGTCGCAGCGGACACACCGGACCCGGTCTGCCACACCTGTCTGCGCCGCATTCCGCCGGCAACACCGGACAGCCGCGGCCGAGATATCCGTTGCGGTGACCTGCGCCTCCGGATGCATTGCCGCCAGCGCGACTGCCACAGCACCAGATCCTGTTGCGATGTCAAGCATGCGGACCGGGCGTCCGTTGAACCTTTCCTGAACAATGCGGGAGGCTTCTGCGACGAGGAACTCCGTCTCCGGCCTCGGGATAAACACCCGCGGGGTCACGGCGAGGCGGAGTCCGAGGAAGTCAGCCGTGCCCGTGAGATACTGCAGAGGGATACCGGACGCGCGCTTTCTGACGAGGGCACAGAACTGTCTGACGCGCGACGGAGGGATCTCCCCGTGTTCGAGATACAGGCGGGCACGGTCCACACTGAGGCAGTGCGAGAGAATCAGTTCTGCCGTCAGGCGCGGACTGTCAACAGAAGATGCAGCAAGGCGCCGGGCGCCTTCGCGCAGAAGGTCTGTCGTCGTTCTACCTGCGCGCTTCACTGCGGGATGAACTGCCTGCCGCCGCAATGGCAGCGCTCTTGATCTCGGCATACGGACAGTCGTCTGCGAGGAAGGCAATCAGTTCCCTGACCTCGGGCCTCTGCACGGTTCGCAGGTATTCGCCGAGAATCTCCACGATGCCTGCCCGCAGCGAAACTTCTGCCTCGGCCGGCATGTCCTCGGGGAAGTCGGCGCGCATCCGGGCGAGGAGTTGCTCCACCATCGAATAGTCGCCGAGCCGGGCAAGCGTCAGGCCGTACTGGATCTCCTCGAAGGACGACTTGTACTCAGCCCATGCCCTGCGGATGACCGGCAGTCCCTGGACATCGCGGAGTTTCCCGAGTTGTCTGATGAGAAGCAGCGCGAACACCTGCTCCGCCGCCTCATCGCTCATCTGCGGTATCTCGGGCGGCACTTTTCCGAGAATGGTCTCCGGCACCTGAATGTTGCTCTCGTACCGGGCAACGATGGAGTCAAGCCGCATCTGCTCAAGAAGCATGGCTGCTCGCCGCTGTGAGAGTGTCTGGCTCCGGGCGGTCAACTGCTCGAGCTGTTCGGTGGCATTCCGGTACTCGTCCCTCCATCTGCGCACCATCTGTCCCGTGATGGGACGGCCGTCAGGCAGCATTGGATTGATGGGCATCATGGAGATGTCCGGCGGGAGAGAACCGTCTGGCATCAAGCCCGCCATTGAGAAGTTGCCTTCAAGTTCGGCCTTGCGCTGCGTCAGGTTGTCAATCGTTTCCTTCATGCTGGTCAACTGGTCGTCAATCGTGCGCATCTCTGTGCGAAGGGTGGATAGCCGCGCCTGCGCGGTTTGCCGGATCTGCTCTCTGCGGTCCACAAGGCCGCTCAGGCATCCTCGCAGACTCTCGACAATCCTATCCGTTCTTACCGCCCCGAGACTGGCAAGCGCCATCAACTTGTAGTCGAACGTCTCCGACGAAGAGGTCATCAGGGCAAACAGGGCGTCATACGACTCAGGCACCCCTGTCTTTCCCACCACCCTGATGAGCGCCATCCTCGTCTCCTTCGCGTCCGGCTTCTGCATCAGGGGGACAAACTCCGCGGCAAAGGGCTTCAGTTCGTCTCCTCTGAACGCCGTTGCCAGCAGTTCCGCCGCCGCCTTGCGCTGGCTGTCGGTGCCGAACTTCACCCGCTTCAAGAGCCGGGCGACGGTGAGCGGCTGCCCTGACTCGTCCACAAGCCCCTCGGCAGGCGCGGTTCCCTCAACCGCGGCAGGTGTCGCCTGCGTCGGAACCGTCGCCGTGGCAAGCCGCACCTCTTCCGCTCTCCTCGCCCAGCTGGCTGTCAGTTCGCGCTCTTTCAGGAACGCCAGCAGGGACGATTTCTCTTTCCGCGCCTCTGCCGCCTGCATGGTTCCCGGAGCCACCTTCACCGCCTCGTCGTACCGTTTCAGGGCGTTCTCATAATCGCCTGATGCGCGGTAGACAGAGGCAAGTTGCCGGTGGTAGGCGGCATTGCCGGGTTCTTTCTCCACCGCCTTCAAGAGAGAGGCGGCCGCATTCTGATAGTCGCCCTGGGAGAAGTAGCCGAGTCCGAGGTAGTAGTACGGCTCGGAGGCGTCTGTTTTCTCCGACGCGGCCTGCTGGAGGACGGAAACTGCGCTCGCCGGTTTGCCGTCTTTCAGCAGAGCGATTCCCTGAACCAGAAGGTCCTCGTACCGGTCAGCATGTGCCGCGCACGCCATCGCAACAACAAACCCCGCGAGAAGCATCGCAGTTTTGTTCATGGTGCCCCCAGGTTTTCCCGCACCTTCGCAAGGAGTTCGTCCATTTCGCCATCCATAATCCGGTCAAGCGAGTGGACTGTCACATGTGCCCTGTGGTCGGTGACCCGGTTCTGCGGGAAGTTGTATGTCCGTATCTTCTCGCTCCGGTCGCCGGTGCCCACCTGCTGCCTGCGCTCCGCATCTATTTTACTCTTTTTCTCTGTTTCGTAAAGATGTCGCAGCCGCGCCCGCAGGATCTCCATCGCCCTGACGCGGTTCTGCATCTGCGACCGCTCATCCTGGCAACTGACCACCACGCCTGTGGGAATGTGCGTGATGCGAACCGCCGACGCTGTCTTGTTGACATGCTGGCCGCCTGCCCCCGACGCGCAGAAAGTGTCAATCCGTATGTCCGCGAGTTCAATCCGTATCTCCGTTTCCTCCGCCTCGGGGAAGACGGCCACAGTGGCCGCAGAGGTGTGTATGCGTCCCGCGCTTTCCGTCTCAGGGATGCGCTGCACCCGGTGGACTCCCTGTTCGAATCTGAAGGCGCCGTACGCGCCGCGGCCGCTCACCTTGAAGATAATCTCCTTCCACCCACCCCTTTCCGACGCGTGGGAGTCGTAGATGTCAATCCGGTACCCCCTGCGTTCGGCAAATCGCACATACATCCGGAACAGGTCTCTGGCGAACAGCGCCGCCTCTTCTCCTCCGGTTCCCTGACGGATTTCAACGAGTGCATTCTTCTCCAGAACGGGGTCGGGTGGAAAGAGCATGGAGCGCAGGCGTGTCTCGATCTCCTGCTGCCTGAGACGAAGCGCGTCTGACTCCTCTCTGGCGAGCGCGGCGAGTTCCCTGTCCTCGCTGTCAACAAGGCGCTGCGCCTCTTCTCTGCGGGCTATGACTTCGTCGCGAAGCGCCTTCAGCCGCATAATCTCCTTCAGTTCTCCCGCCCGCCTGAGCGCCTCCTGCCTGCCGCCGGGTGGGACGCTGCCGGCCGAGAGCGCGTTGACGATGCGGTCGTACTCTTCCGTCAGAGAGCGGAGCCGTTTCTCAAGCCATCGGGCGTCGTGGAGTTCGCCTGCGTGCGCATCCATTGCAAAGACTGCCGTGGCTGTTCCCTGTTACGAGGAGCGGTACTTCTTCCGGAACCGCTCAACCATACCAGCGCTGTCAACGAGTTTCTGTCGGCCGCTGAAGTACGGGTGGCATTTTGAGCAGATCTCCACCTTGATCTCTGGCTTTGTGGAGCGCGTCTTCACAATGTTGCCGCACGCGCACACGATGGTGCACTCCTGGTACGCCGGATGGATGTCTTTCTTCATCGGTTCGCTCCTGTCGAAAAGTCGGGGAAGTCCTCCCTGCCGAGCGGGTTTTCCACCTCGGAGAGTCCCTCCCCGCTGAAATAGGGGATGAGTGCGCCTTCTATCATAAACCGCACCTTCGCTACGCCCGGAAACTGGGTTGCCGTAAAGACAACCTGCGCAAGTCGTGTACGCATCGTCTGCGTGCCGCCGCCCTTCTCCATCTCGCGGGAGAAGTCAAGGAATGCAATGCCGTCGGAGACCCTGCAGCCCAGAAGCCGGACGCCCTGCGGAATGCTTGTGGCCACGCCGGTGTCCGACTCGGTCAGTCCCGAGAGGAGACTCTCCACCGCGTGGGCAACCTTCTTCTCTGTCTCCCGGGGGGTCATTCCGGTTCTGGGCACTCCCACAAGGCGGCCTTCCTCATCGCTGTCGGCAAAGTACACGAGAAACCTCCCACGCATCCTGTCCAGCGCTCCGCTTCGGACGAGCGCAAGGCCGGCGAGAAGAAGGCACAGAATGCCGGCGAGGACAGACAGGACTGTCTTCTCCGCTCTACTCATCGCAACAGTATATCCGCGGCGCCTGCCCGGTGTCAACGCCGCGCGGCGGCGGCCTGCCGCAGGAGAAAGACAAACCGCTTTCTGCCCGCTTCAGAGCAGATCTGTCGGGAGGGGACCACATGCCGTGGTCCGAGGTGCGCAACGCACGCGGCGGCAAACAACCCTGAGCCGGCGCGCGAGACGATGCTGCCGCTTGCCGTGCGCACTACCGCGTCCGCAATGCCGCAGGATGGTGATCGTTCCTTGAGAATTGCGGCCGACACTCTCGGGTGACGCGCAAAGAACGCGCGGCAAAACGCGGTCATCTCCTCGGTGAGGTCTGAGAGGGTCCCGCTGTGGATAAGCCGGATGCCCGCGTCCGTGCGCACGAGGTGCAGGGGGGGACGCGGCACGGGGAGCCCGAGCGCGAGTTCCGGGCAGACAGCCAGAAAGTCCACCTCTTCCTGAAGGCAGGATATTCCGGGACATTCAACCGGTTCTCCGTCGTATCTGCAGACGCCGAATCCGAGGCACTTTGATACGACGACCACGGGTCTGTATCGTGCCTGCCTCCTACGCCCTGACGACCTTTGGGTGCCTTCCCTGATAGACATTGCGGGTGTCCACCACAAGGGGAACCGCCGACAGGATTGACTGGTAGTCGACGCAGGAGTGGTCGGTGACGATGATTGCGGCGTCGTACTGCCGCAGCCGTTCCGGCACAGGATCGATGGACACGATGCCCGAGTCAAACTGCCTCGTCTTTTCCACCCGCGGGACATACGGGTCGTAGTAGTCAACCTGCGCCCCGCGCTGGAGGAGTATCTTCATGAGGGCAAACGCCGGCGACTCCCTGATATCGTCCACATCCTTCTTGTACGCAAGCCCGACAAGGAGAATGCGCGCTCCCCTCACCACCTTGCCCCGCGAGGCAAGGGCGTCGACCGTCTTTTCAACGACATAGTACGGCATCGAGTTGTTCACCACGCCGGCAAGTTCGATGAAGCGGGTCTCGATGTCGAACTCCCGCGCGCGCCATGTCAGGTAGAAAGGGTCAACCGGGATGCAGTGGCCTCCCAGCCCCGGCCCCGGATAGAACGGCTGGTACCCGAACGGCTTTGTCCTCGCGGCCTCGATGACCTCCCAGATGTCGATGCCCATGCGGTCAAAGAGCACCTTCAGTTCGTTGACCAGCGCAATATTGACAGCCCTGTAGATGTTCTCAAGAAGCTTGGCGCTCTCGGCGACCTCTGGAGACGATACGGGGACGACCCTATCCACCACCTCTCCGTAGAGAACGGCGCCGACCTCGCTGCACGCCGGCGTGATGCCGCCGACCAGTTTCGGGATGGTCTTCGTTGTGAAGTTCGGGTTCGCAGGGTCCTCCCTCTCGGGCGAGAACACGAGGAAGAAGTCCTCCCCTGCCCGGAGTCCGGTGCGCGCAAACCGGGCAAGGTAGAGTTCACGCGTCGTGCCGGGATAGGTTGTCGATTCAAGCGAGACAATCTGTCCCCTGCGCAGGCGGTTGCCGATGTCCTGCGCGGTCCTGGTGAGGAATGTCAGGTCGGGCTGCCTGTGGTGGTCAAGCGGAGTGGGCACGCAGACAATGATCGCCTCCGGCTCGCCGAGCCGCCCCATATCGTGTGTACTGGAAAACAGCGGCAGCATCCGCCGAACCGCATCTGCCGGGATGTGCCTGATGTAGGAGAGTCCGCGGGAGAGTTGTTCGATTTTCTGAGGGTCCGTATCAAAGCCAAGCACCCGGAAACCCTGCTCGGCGAACCTCACCGCGAGAGGCAGTCCCACATACCCGAGACCGATGATCCCCACGGTGATCCTGCGGTTCTTGATGTCCGAGATGAGGCGGTCTTTCACTGATTCTGCGGTCATTCGTCCCTCCATCGCCGGCGGCCTGCGCACTATTGTACTCCGGCTGCGCGCTTGGGGCAATGAACACCGTCTACCCGTTGCCTGCGGCGTGTGATACGATACTTCCGGCCAGTGCGAGGAGGATCCCTGTGTCCCAACGAGGCAGAAGGTGTGTTGAGCGGCCGTGTGACCTGCCGGTGTTTGTCGCGGTTGCGGTGGTGTGGCTCGCGACCCTGGCGATGCCCCTTGCGTCGTTCAGATGGGTGGCGAAGGTTCTCGGCTGGGCGGGACGGTGGCTTTCCTCAGGCGGCAGACGCCGTGTCTGCCGCAATCTTGAGATTGCTTTTCCGGGGACGCTGTCTGCGGCGCAGAAACAGCGCATCTGCCGCGCTGTGTTCTTCCATGTCACCTACACCTTCCTTGAACTGATGCACGCGGCCAGGGTCCTCTCTGGCGACCTTGACCGCCTTGTGCGGGTGGACAACGGGAAGGTTCTTGACGAACTCCTCAGGAAGGGCGACGGCGTCGTCGGCATCGGCGGGCATCTTGGCGGATTCAGCACGATCCAGGGGTACCTTGCACGAAAGGGGTATGTCAGCACGGTCATTGTCCGCAACACCAACAACCTGTACCTTGCCAGATTCCTCGCGTGGGTGGGCAAGACAAGCGGGGTACCGACCATCTCGAAGTGGAATATGCGGCGGGCGGTCAGGGAGTCGGCGGAGTGGCTCAGGCGCGGGGGTCTTGTGATGTTCTACCTTGACCAGCACGCGGGAAACGGCATCTCTGTTGACCTGTTCGGCAGGAAGGTTCTCGCGCCCGCAGGCGCCGCAGTCTTCTGCCGCAGATACGGATGCCCGGCTGTCGGGCTGTTCAGTTACCGGGAACCGTCAGGCAGGCACCGGCTCGTCGTGGAAGGTCCCTACCATCTTCCGAGGGACTCCGGCGGAAAGGTGGATGTCCAGGCAGCCACCTCTTTCTTCTACGAGCGCGTTGAGTTCCATGTGAGGCAGCACCCTGAGCAGTGGCTCACCTGGTTCACGCGGAGGTTCAGGGACCACTGAACGGACTGGGAAGAAGGATGCCGGCGCGCCGGCGTTACTCGAAGAACGCGATACGGAGGAACACGAGGACCGCCTTGAAAAGCGCCGGCGCGCACACGCCCCACGCAGAGGCAAGGGAGAGCAGCGCCGTGGCGGGTATGCCCCGCCTGCGCGCGACAAGGCCTTTGATGAGGAGCGGTAGCCACAGCACAAGGACAACTGCGGCGAGGATAAGGAACGCAACTATGATTGTCTGCGCGGCGACAGGGAACAACCGGCTGAGAAGCCGTCCGAGCGCGAAGGTTGCGTCGTCTTGTGGGGTGACGCACCACCAGAGGAGAAAACCGGGGACAGTGCCAACGGTGAGGTTGTCGTCCACCTGTGTGGACACTGTCTCTATCACCGCTCCGAAAAGGGCGACATAGGCAAGGACAGCAAACGGTATCCCCGTGACGGGGGAAAGTGCCGCGCCTGCGCAGAGGTTTGCCGCGAAGTGTCCCGCCGTCCCTTCCAGCGTCTTGCCGGAAAGCAACCTGCGCCTTCCCCACCGTGTGCCGACGACCGCGCTTCCTGCGTCTCCGAAGACGAGGAAAAACAGGTGGCAGACGCATACTGGTTTCGGGAAGACCAGAAGGGAGAAGACAACCGCCATCATGTAGTATGTCTCGCCGGTCAGCCTGCCCGGCTGCGTCTTGAAGACGCCTCCGGCGTGAGCGAGGAGGAACCTGTACACCGCGGGAGACCTCCGTCGCTCCCATTCAAGCGCGAGGAGAAGTGTCAGGAAAAAACAACCAAGTCCGAGAGACAACTCGGGCGAACCGGCAAGAAGATAGGCGACCGGGAACAGACAGCCCATCACCACTCGGTACGCCTTCCTCTTCCAGACAACCATGCTCGCCTCCTTGAGCGTCTCTTCAGCGACTTTTCTTTCCGAGGAAGATGGGAAAGTTGACTGCGATGCCCGTGCCGATGAGGATGCCGCTGACCGAAGCGGCGACGGAAAACCGCTCAGCGTAACAAGCCGCAAGGGCGAGGAAATAGACGGCGGTTGCCGCAAGGAGCAGGGGCTTTGACCTCGGATTGACTCTCTGCGCCACGAACCAGAGGACGACCACGAGAGGAAAGACGGCGGGTAACAGGAACAGCAGGACTCCTCCGAGGGATGCCGCTCCCTTGCCTCCCTTGAACCTGTGCCAGACGGGGAAGGCGTGTCCGACCACCCCGCAGCAGCCGACCACCGCGAGGAGCACCGGACTGCTCAGCCCACACAGTTTTCCGACAGCCATCGGCAGGAGGACCTTCACCATATCGCCGAGCCACGTGAGCAGACCCCACACTCTGCCCACGCTCCTCCACACATTTGCCGCTCCCGGGTTTCCGGTGCCCACAGAGGTGATGTCAACCCCGGCAGCGGCGCGCGCGCACAGACGCGCGCAGGAAACGCTTCCACACAGGTAGGCGCCAGCCGTGACAAGGGCGATCAGCGCGGGTTCAGACATACGTCACTCTCACAGGCGTGCCGGAGGCAGCTGACTCGGCGATAGCCGTGGTCACGGAAAGCGTCCTCACCGCGTCCTGGTAGGTGCAGGCGACGAGGGAGGGGTCGCCCGTGCGCACCGCCTCAATGAATGCGGAGTCCTGCGCAATGGTCGGGTTGTCCGAAAATGAGCGCACCGTCTGCTCGCCTCCTGTGTCGACGGTACATCTGCCCCATTCGTAGGTCACCGAGAGTTCGGGTGCGAAAAACTGCGCAGTCATCCGCCAGCCGTTCCACAGCCAACTGCACGAGAGGGTTCCGACCGCGTTGTGTTCAAACAGAAGACAGGTGGCGCTTGCGTCTTCCACATCGTACGAGGGGAATCGTTTCGCGTTGACGCCCGAATACGGGTAACAGAAGACCTCCCTGACCTCTCCCACAATCCATCTCATCAGATCAACGAGATGGGTTGCCTGTTCTGTCACCTGCCCGCCGGAGAGCCGCCTGATGCCGTGCCATGTCTTTCCTGAACCGGGCAGCCTGCTGTCGTACACCGCGCGCACCGACGCGATGTCTGCGCCGGCAAGGGCTTGCCTCACCGCGCGTCCGGCGTCCGATGAACGGATGACATATCCTGCCGCGGTCACCAGCCCTTTTTGCGCGACCCTGCGCGCAAGGTTGACCGCGGAATCCAGGTCGAGGCGGACCGGTTTCTCAACGAAAAAGGGGATGCCTTTCTCAAGGCAGGCCTCCTCCATCCCCTCGTGGGCGTACGGAGGGACGCAGATCCAGCAAGCGTCAGGTGACTCCTCTGTGAGCATCGCGCGCCAGTCGGTGTACGCCCTGGCGTTGTGGCAACGTGCAGCATCCTGCGCCGCCTGCGGGTTGATGTCGCAGAACGCGGTAAGTTCCACGTCGGACACCGAGGCAAGCGCGTTCCGGTGGCCCGCTGAGATTGCCCCGCAGCCGATGAGACAGACGCGGATAGCCATGTCTGCTGACTGATTATAGCAAGAAGTCGCCTGTCCAGGCAAAGAAACCAAAGGGGGCGACAGCGCAGTGTCTGAGGCGCTTGTTCGGCAGGTCAGGTTGAGAGGGAACCGTCTTCGTGGTATCATCGTGGCGATGGATATGCGGCAGTCGCCCGTTGTCGTCAATACCCCTCTCGGAGAGAACAGTTTTTTCCTCGAGATGAGATGTGCGCTGTCCCCGGCTCCGGTTCCGGGTCAGTTCGTGGAACTCGCCATAGACCCCTGTCTCTTCCTGCGCAGGCCTTTTTCCGTATCCTCGTACCGCCGAGGCACGCTCGGCATCCTGTATCGGGTTGTCGGAAGGGGAACGCATCTGCTGAGCCAGAAGAAGAAGGGGGATATCCTCGGTGTCCTCGGGCCGCTGGGCAGGGGCTTTCCCTCTTTTCCCGCAGCGTCGCGCGTCTGGCTTGTGGCGGGGGGCACGGGCATCGCTCCTCTGCTCTTCCTGCTCTCCCGCAGGAAAGCGGCGTCAGGCGATACGACCCTTTTCTACGGCGCGCTGACCGACCGGGCGCTGTTCAGGAAGGTTCTCCCCGCGGGGAACTACCGGAAGGTCTTCTCAACTGACGACGGTTCGTGCGGGGAGAAGTGCAGGATTACCTCTCTGGTCAGGCGGCATCTCGAGCAAGAGCGTCCTGACGTCCTGTGCGCGTCAGGTCCTTTCGAGATGATGAAGGAAGTTGCCTGCCTTGCGGATGCCTGCGGACTGCCCTGCTATGTCTCCCTTGAGAACAGGATGGGATGCGGAATGGGGCTGTGCTTCGGCTGCGTGGCAAAGGTGAAAACCGACACAGGATGGGACTATGAGCGGGTCTGCACGGAAGGGCCTGTCTTCCCGGCGGAGCGGGTTGTCTGGGAGGATGAGGACAGCGCTCGGTAGATTGACGCTGAGAACGCCGGTGATGATGGCGAGCGGCACCTTCGGGTACGGCGCCGAACTTGCCGGGAAGATTGACTACTCCCCGATTGGAGCGGTCGTCACCAAGACGGTGACGAAACAGCCACGGAAGGGCAACCCGCAGCCCCGCCTTCTGGAGACCTCCTGCGGGCTGATAAACTCCATCGGCCTCCACAATCCGGGTATCGAGAGGTTCCTCACAGAGTATCTCCCCCTTCTCCGAGGTCTCGGATGCGCGGTCATCGTGAGCGTCGCGGGCGACACGGAGGAGGAAGTTTCGTACCTCGCGGACCGCCTTGGCAGGCAGAGGGTTGACGGTATCGAACTGAACCTCTCCTGCCCGAACCTCGGAAAAAGCAGGATGCCCGCGGAGGAGCCGGAGACGGCTTTCCGTTTCGTAAGAGCGGCAAAATCGGCTGCCGGCGCGACGCCGGTCTTCGCAAAACTGTCGCCCAATGTGACGGATATCTGCGCGGCTGCCGTTGCCTGCGAGAAGGCGGGCGCCGACGGACTGGTGCTCATCAACACGGTGAAGGCGCTCGCCGTGGACATCGACGCGCGCAGGGTGCTGAGAGGAGGCTACTCAGGACCCGGCATCAAGCCTGTTGGCCTGCGTGCGGTGTACGAGGCGTTCAGGGCGGTGTCAACGCCTATCATCGGCTGCGGCGGCATTGCGTCCGGGCAGGACGCGCTGGAGTATCTCCTCTGCGGGGCGCGGTGCGTGGCGGTGGGCAGCGCGGGCTTCGCCCATCCGGGTCTTGCCCGGGAGATAGTCGCTGTCATACGGCAGTATCTCCGTCGGCATCGGCTCCGTCTTCGTGACATTGTGGGTTTGCTCCATGAGGGTACTGCGGGAAGACCTGCGCGCGGCTGACAGCGGCCGCGACATCTGGCGGTTTGCGCTGCGCGGGGCGCTCCTCGCTTTTGTGTTCTTAAGGTTTTTCTTCGACGGTTTCACCCATCCTGCCTTCAACCTTTCCGCGACGGTCGTCTCCTTCGTCCTGGTTGCGGCGCACCTGATCCGCCAGCGGCTGACCGGCGCGCTGGAGATTGAAGAGGTAGCGCTTCTCTCGTTTTTTGTCGTATCCCTGGTGTCCTCCGCGCTGTCTCCGGTGCGCAACAGCGGGATGGAGCACGCAGGACAGTTACTCGGATACTGGGCGCTGCTCTTCCTCTGGACGCGGGCGTTCCGTCCGCAGGACAGCGAGGAGGTGTGGAGGGCGTTTCTGTACGGCGGGTTGCTGATAGTCGTCTTCGGCATCTACCAGTACCATGGGGGTTTTGAGGCAACGCGAAGATTCGTGGCCGAACATCCCGAGTACCACTACCCCCCGACATACCTCGACCGGCTGAAGAGCAACAGGGTCTTCTCCACCCTTGTCTACCCGAACGCGTTCGCCTGCTATCTCGACATGCTGATTCCGCTGGGACTGTGGGCGGTGCTCATCAAGCGACGCAGGGCTCTCCTTGACGCAACGCTGGTCGCTCTTTCCCTGTACGCGATGTGGCGCACGCAGTCCATCGGGGGCTTTCTTGTTCTGGGGGTCGTCGTTCAGGTGTTCATCCTCGGCGCGTTTCTGAGAGGGAAACGGTTTGCGGTCGCGGTGGCGCTGGTTCTCCTTGCAGATGCGGCCGCCGCGGTTGCCGTCTGGCAGACCGGGGCGGTTCCCCGCGTCCTGTCCGTGCGCGACCGGCTCGGCTACTGGAGCAGCGCGTGGCACATCTTCAGGCAGTTTCCGCTGTTCGGGGTCGGACCGGAAAACTTTGCGAGCGTGTTCCCCGCGTACAAACTGCCCGTGTCGATGGAAGCGAAGCACGCGCACAGCATCCTCTTCGAAACGCTTGCGGAGACAGGCATTGTCGGTGCCGTGTGCCTGTTCGGTTTTTTCGTGCTGGTTCTCAGGCGGCTGGCCGCACGGCATGCCGGCTCCTCCCTGTGGCTGCGCGCCGCGGGCCTGTCCCTGTGCGCGGGGCTTCTGCACAACCTGAACGACTTTGATTTCGCCAATCCCGCCCTCGCCTCGTTCCTCTTCATTGTGTGCGGATGGGTGATGGTGTGCGCGCCCGTCGATTCTCCGCGCATTCCATTGACAAGGAGTGCTTCGATTCTTATCATATCTGTGCTCGCGGTGACGATGTTCGGGACAGTGCGCATCCACCTGGCGAAGGCGTCTCTTGAGGCGGCCCGGACGGCTGTGTCTCCCGAGGAACGGTGGGCCGCCCTTGGAAGGGCGGAGGCGCTCTTCCCGCACGACAGGGTCTACATCGAAAAGGGGGAACTGCTGTTTGCTCTCTCGCGACGGAACCCGGACTATCTCCCTGTGGCCGCTTCGTTCTATCGCGCGGCGCTGCGTCTGAACCCATACCAGTCGCGGGCGTACAAACGCCTGGCGCAGATAGCACAGGAGACAGGGGATATCAGCGAGGCGGAACGGATGTACCTGAGCCTGCACCGGAGTTATCCGGCGAAGCAGGAGTTCTGTCTGGAAATAGCCCTGTTCTACGCGTCAATCGGCAGGCGTGACCAGGCAGCCCGTTTCGCGCGCCTGGCAGACGCGTGCAGCCCGGTCTCCATTGAGGAGGAGGAGCGCGTGCGGCTCCTGAGGAAGCAACTGGAGGAAGATGGAACGGATCGCTGAGGTCGAAATCAGAAAAGCGGACAAGCCGGTATTCTGCCGTGTTCCTGACGATGTGGCTGTCAGCGCCGGCGAGATGTGCATCATCGAGGTGGGCCAGGGACATCTGGAGGCGGGCCGCATCCTGAAGTTCCTCGACCAGAAGACGCTTCTGAGGCCGCCGACTGCAGGCAAGGTGGTCAGGACAATGTCCCGGGAGGATATCCTTGCCGTTGCGGAAAACGCGCACCGCAAGCCGGAGGCGGTCCGCATCTGCAGGGAGAAGATTGCGGAACTGTCTCTCCCTCTCAAACTGATCGACGTGGAGTATTCGTTCGACCGCAGTCGCATCGTGGTCTACTACTGGGCTGAGGGAAGGGTTGATTTCAGGCGTCTGGTGCGGGAACTCGCGGGTATTTTCAACTGCCGCATCGAGATGAGGCAGATCGGTCTGCGGGACGAAGCGCGTATGAAGGGCGGATGCGGCATCTGCGGGCGGACGCTGTGCTGCGCGACATTCCTGCGGAGTTTTGAGTCCATCACGATGAGGATGGTGAAGAACCAGAAGATGCCTCTGGACATGAACAAGATCACCGGCCTGTGCGGACGGCTGATGTGCTGCATCTCGTACGAGGATGCCTCCTACCGGGAAGCCCGCGACCGGGAGAAAGCGGGGAAGCCGTGAAGTTCTACGTCACAACTCCGGTCTACTATGTCAATGCGCTTCCGCACCTCGGTCACGCGTACAGCACGATAGCCGCGGATGTGCTTGCGCGGTTCCACCGGATGAGGGGAGACGAGGTCTTTTTCCTCACCGGCACGGACGAACACGGGCAGAAGATTGCGGAGGCGGCCAGAACTGAGGGAGTTGACCCGAAGACATTCACGGACCGAATGGCGAAGATATACGCCGAGATGTGGCAGAACCTTGACATCAGGTACGACCGGTTCATTCGCACGACGAACATCCGGCACGAACAGATTGTGAAGAAGGTGTTTTCCCGTCTGCGGGAGCAGGGGGACATCTATCCCGCGGAGTACCGCGGCTTCTACTGCGTCCCCTGCGAGAGTTATGTGCAGCCCAAGACAGAGTCCGGCGCGCCGTCGTGTCCTGACTGCGGCAGGCCGGTGCAGGAACTGAACGAGTCGTCCTACTTCTTCCGCCTGTCGGCGTACCAGCAGCGAATCAAAGACCACATTGCGGCGCATCCTTCCTTCATCCTGCCGGAGTTCCGTCGCAACGAGGTGCTTGGTTTTCTCGGCCAGCAACTGCGCGACCTTTCCTTCACGCGAAGAACGGTGTCGTGGGGCATCCAGTCCCCGACCCCGGAAGGGTACCCCATCTACGTATGGGTTGACGCGCTGATCAACTACCTGTCCGGCGTGGGATACCTTGAGGACGAGGGGGAGTTTGCCCGCTTCTGGCCGCCCGATGTCCAGATCATCGGGAAGGACATCATCAGGTTCCACGACATCATCTGGCCCGCGATGCTTATGGCACTCGGTCTGCCTTTGCCCCGGACCATCTTTGCGCATGGCTGGTGGGTGGTCGGCAAGGATAAGATGTCAAAGTCAAAGGGCAACATTGTCTCTCCGCGAGACCTGTCGGCGGAGTACGGTGCCTGCGCCGTCCGTTTCTTCCTGATGAGGGAGATCCCGTTCGGGATGGACGGCGAGTTCTCTGACGCGCGTCTGCGCAAGAGGTACAACAGCGACCTGGCGAACGACTTCGGGAATCTGGTCAACAGAACGCTGAACCTTGTCGAGAAGAAGTGCGCGGGACGCATCCCCTCTCCGTCAGTGTCCGGAGACCTGGACGCGCTTGTCTCCTCCGTCGTTTTGGCGTACGAAGAACGGATGGAGCGCTGCGCCTTCCACGAAGCGCTTGATGAGGTCTGGCGTGTTGTGACCTGGCTGAACCGCCATCTGGACGAGGCGGCGCCGTGGCGGCTCGAGGGAGAGAAAGCCGGCGCGGTTTTGTACCACGTGTGCGAGGGCATCCGGGTATGCGGGCTTCTCCTGCATCCATTCATGCCCGCATCCTGCGCCAGGGTCAGGGAGATGCTCGGGCTTCCTGCCCTGCCGGAGAAAGAGGCGCTTGCTTCGTGGCGCGAACGCATCGCGGGAGGCATCGCGATAGGTCCCCGCTGTATTCTCTTTCCACGGAAGGCGGTATGAAACCGGTATACCGGAGAATCGTGCTGAAACTGTCAGGAGAGGCGCTGCAGGGCGCTGCCGGGTACGGGATCGATTCGGCTGCGCTCATCTCCATAAGCCGGCAGATACGGGAGATACACGCGCTCGGATGCGAGATAGGGATCGTGGTCGGAGCGGGCAACATCTTCCGCGGGGTGCAGCGTGACCAGTCTGTGCTGGACGCCGCAACCGCTGACTATATGGGGATGCTTGCAACCGTCATCAACGGAATGGCGCTCCAGAACTGCCTTGAAGGACTTGGCGTGCCGACCAGGCTGCAGAGCGCGTTCGAGATGAGGCAACTGTGCGAGCCGTACATCCGACGGAGGGCGATCAGGCATCTGGAGAAGGGACGGGTTGTGATTTTCGGCGGAGGCACCGGAAACCCGTACTTCACGACGGATACCGCCGCTGCCCTGAAAGCCGCGGAACTTGGAGCAGAGGTTGTGCTGAAGGCGACGAAGGTCGACGGCGTCTACACGGCGGACCCGATGAAAAACCCTCGCGCGAAGCGGTACGAGCGGCTGACGTACCTGCAGATTCTTGAGAAGCGGCTCGCGGTGATGGACAGCACGGCAATCTCTCTCTGTATGGAAAACCGCATCCCGGTTGTCGTGTTCAATCTTTTCGCGGCAGGATCCCTGCGCCTCGTGGTGTGTGGCAAGGGCATCAGCACGATCATCAGCGAACCGGCGTCCGGGACGGCAGACAACAGGAGGAACGAATGAGGCTGAAGATGCTGAAAGACGCCGAGGAGAAGATGAGGAAGGTCGATGAGTTTTTCCTCAAAGAGATCAGTTCTCTGCGCGCCGGACGCGCCTCCGTATCACTCCTTGAGGGCATCGTGGTGGACTACTACGGGTCCAAACTGCCGATTAGCCAGATGGCAACCGTCACCATTCCCCAGCCGCAACTCATCCACATTGCGCCGTGGGACAAGACGATGGTGGAAAAGGTGGCAAAGGCGATTCAGAGTTCCAACCTCGGCCTGAATCCTATCGCCGACCCGAACGGCATCAGAATCCCTATTCCGCCGCTGAGCCAGGAACGGCGCGAGGAGATTGTGAAGATTCTCCACCGGATGGCGGAGGAAGCCCGGGTGGAGTTGCGCGAGATCCGGCGCAAGACGAACGAGGAACTCAAGAAGGCGGAAAAGGAGAAGAAGTTGTCTGAGGACGACCTCCGCAAGGGGATGGAGGAGGTCCAGAAACTTCTTGACCGTTTCATCAGGGACATTGATGAGAAGACCCGCGTGAAGGAGAAGGAGATCAGGGAAGGATGAAGCGGTTCGTCATCGCCATTGACGGTCCGGCAGGCGCGGGCAAGGGAACGGTTGCGCGTCTGGTGGCGGAGCGGCTCGGCTTCCTCTACGTCGACACAGGCGCGATGTACCGTGCGCTGACGCTGAAGGCGCTGCGGTGCGGCATCCCTCTGGACAGTCCGGTCCGTCTGACCGAGATGGCCCGACAGACCCGCATCGAGATGCTGCCCTGCGCCGAAGGGTGCAGGGTGCTCCTCGACGGAACTGACGTGAGCGAGGAGATTCGCAGCGAGGAGGTGAGTCGCAACAGCCATGCTGTTTCTTCTGTCCGCGAGGTGCGGGAGGTGCTGTGGAAACTTCAGCGGAGTTACAGGGACCGCCATAACCTTGTGATGGAGGGCCGGGACATCGGCAGCGTGGTGTTTCCCGACGCCGAACTGAAGGTCTACCTTGACGCGGACCTCGCCGAGCGTGCGCGCAGGCGCTGGCTGCAGCTGAAAGGGAAAGGCATTGAGGCGGACCTGACGGAGATCCAGAGGGACCTGTCCGCGCGGGATCGCAGGGACGCAGGACGCGAGATAGCCCCTCTGGTGCGGCTGCCCGATGCCGTGTACGTGGACTCGACGCGCATGCGCATCGAGGACGAGGTTGCGTTGATCACCCGCCTTGCGAAGGAACGGATGGCCTGCGGCAGCAAACGCGCGTGTGATTAGCCGCGCGTCAGGAGCATCTTCGCCTGTGTTTCTCCTCCGTTGAGAAGGTAGAGAAGCGGAAGAGGGCGGTCGGTGCCTTCAATGAATGAGGGACGCGCGCTCCACGGGGTGACCGAGAGCACGCGCGTAAGGTCCATCCAGTACTGCACCCGCCTGACAGGCAGTCCCCATGTCATGTGAAAATGGTTTGCCGGCGCGTACTGCTTGTACTCAGCCATCGTGGCGTACCTCGGCACCACGAAGGTATGGGGCCATGTTTCCGTTGATGTCTTGCAGACCGCGCGTGCGAGTTTCTCCGGCAGTTCCACGGTGACCGCTTCGTCCCAGACGAGGGAGAACATCCCCGAGAGCGAACTGTAGGCAAGCCGTCCGGCAATCCCTTCAATCCCGCCGGGAGAGACGAAGGTGACAGAGTTCCCCAGTCCCGGGAAGTAACCCGGGTCGGCGAGGGGGAACCAGACGCGCGCCATAATCTCTTTCACGGGAGTGCCGGGAAGCGCCGCCCAGTCGAACGCTGCGCTGCCTGAGTTGTCGCCGTCCACAAACCCCTTCCGCTCCCACAGCGCATCTCCTGAAAGTGGTACGCCGATGCGGGACGCAAGGCGATGGATCTCCCACGGTTCCCAGACCTTTCGGAAATCCATGAACAGCGGGGGATTGCCCCCTGAAAGGTGGGTGAAGGCAAGCATTGTCAGAAGTCCCTGGACGTCCGCCTCTGTGGCGAAAGGCGTCGGCGGTTTTCGGCCGGTGTGGTCAAAGGTTGCGTTGAAAAAGGACTCCATGATGTCGCTCACTGGCAGCGGAATCCCGCGGGTATCAGAGCCCCATTCAAGTTGGCTCATAAACCCGCCTCCTACCGCGTTGAGGTCGCGCAGGATATCGCGCACGATGAGGTACATGGCAAGGCAGTCGTCAAACCTGCGGCTGTCGGCCCGCGACCGCGTCTCAACCCGTCCCGCGCAGTGGTGGGCAAACCACCTCCGCATCTCTTTCAGTTCAGATGCCGGATACGCCCTCTTCGAGAGCATGTCGGACACGAGTTTCATATCCAGCCGGGTGATCTCAATGCCGAACGTGTTCCTCGCGGGAATGACGTGCGCCAGCGCGGTCTCCATGCCCATCGAGTCGTGGCCGAAGACGACGACGCGCTTGCCCCGCAGTCCCGCCGCCGTCACCGCCGCGAAGCACCAGTCGACGAGCGCGTCCGCCGTCTGCGGGGACATCGCCGGCGCGGAACCCGAGTCGGGCCACGATCCGACAGTGATATGGATGAGCCTTCCGTACTGGGAGATCGCGCCGGATGTCGCGTGGACATACACCACGCCAGGTTTAGGTCCGCTGTTGCCGCAGGTCAGATTGATGGGAGTCAGCGGAGAAAACTGCTGCAGAAGCGAGATGGTGGTCAACTGCGGGAACGCCCACGTGTCCGGAACGCCAACGAGAATCTCCACTCCCGCCGAGGCAAACTGCTTCGCAACGATGTCTGCCTGTTTCTCGCCGTCAACCAGCACCGGCGTCCATACGACGTTGACCGGCGAGCCGTCTGCCCGCGTGACCCTGCGGGCGATGGTCTCCGCCGCCATCTCAACGATGTGGACCGCCCGGCGCCTGGACGCAGCATCGACCCTCGGGTCGCACGGCGCGAAGACGCCGATTGCGGGGCGGTCTATGGACCTGCATGCGGAAGGAGAAAGACAGACGGGTTTGCGCATATCCACCCCTTGCAAGGAGTTATGCGTGCCGGGAAAGGCGTATGTCCGCGACCGATGCGGTAGTCAGCATGCGGGTATGCAGAAAGAGACATGGGACCTACCTGCGTGGACCGGCTCTGTGCCGCGGCGGCCTGGATCTGGACCGGGGGGGCTGGGGTTTGCTGCGCGGCAGATGTCTGTGCGCTTCCTTCACCTTCCTGATCTCTTCGGCGGTCATCGCCTGCTTGCAGGAGAGGTTCACCCGTCCGAGTTCGTCAATGCCGATGACCTTCACCTTCACGGGCATACCGACTTTCACCGCGTCCTCGACTGTGTCGACTCGCTGGTGGTCAAGTTCGGAGATATGCACCATCCCTTCCTGGTTGGGCATAAACTTCACGAAGGCGCCGAAGTTCATCAGGCGGGTCACCACGCCATCGTACACCTTGCCGACTTCCGGCTCTGCCGTGAGATCCCTGATCTCCTGAGCGGCACGCTCGCACGCCGAGAGGTCCGACGACATGATGCGCACCTCTCCTGTGGTGTCGATGACATCTATGTCAACGGAGTGGCGCTGAATCATGCTCCGGATGTTCTTGCCTCCCGGACCGATGACCAGGCCGATCTTCTCCGGGTTGATCCTGACGGACACAACCTTCGGCGCGTAGGCGGAAAGGTGCGGCCGCGGGGCGGAGATTGTCTGCTTCATCGACGAGAGGATGGCGAGGCGTGCCTCTTTGCTCTGCACCACTGCTTCCCTGAGTATGGCGGGCGTCACATGGCAGCACTTGACATCCATCTGAAACCCTGTGATCCCGTCCTCGGTGCCGGCGATCTTCAGGTCAAGGTCGCCGTAATGGTCTTCCTCTCCTGCAATGTCGGTGAGGATGAGGTATCGCGACGCATCTTCGATGATGAGGCCGAGCGCTACCCCTGCCACATGCTTGGGCAGAGGTACTCCGGCATCCATGAGTGCGAGGCTTGCCGCACACACGGTTGCCATCGAGGAAGAGCCGTTGCACTCAAGGATGTTTGCCACGACGCGGATGGTGTAGGGAAACGTCTCCTCCGGAGGAATCAGTCCGGCGATGGACCGCTCCGCGAGCGCTCCGTGCCCGATCTCCCTGCGTCCCGGTCCCCTGACGGGAGCAACCTCGCCGACCGAGAACGGAGGAAAATTGTAATGGAGCATGAACCGCTTGGACGACTCTTCGTACAGGCCGTCAATCATCTGCTCGTCGCCCTTGGAGCCGAGGGTCACGGAGGCGAGGCACTGGGTCTGTCCTCTGGTGAACATCGCCGAGCCGTGGGGCCGGGGGAGCACGGAGACACTGCTTGCCAACGGCCTGATGTCGCGCGGACCGCGGCCGTCAAAACGTCTGCCGGAAGAGAGGATGAGTTTCCTGATGCTCCGTTCAAAGGCGATGGCGTACGCCCGGGATGCGGCTTCGCGGCGGTCTTCCGGTTGAGCCGCAAGGTACTCCTCCTGCAATGTGGCATAGAATGCGGACCTCTGGTGTTTCTCCGGATACCCGTACGCATTCGGGAGGCGTTCTGCGAGAAACGCCTCGATCTCCCGCACAACTTCCGCGTCAATGCCGCCTGAGAACTCTTCCTTTGCCGCGGCAAGGGGCATCTGTGCAGAGACAATCTCCTTGATGCGGTCCCAGCCCTGGACAATCGCCTCGCACAGGGTATCCTCCGACACCTCGCGCGCCCATCCCTCAAGCATGATGATCGAGTCGGCGGTTCCCGCAAGCACAAGGTTCAAGCGGCTGTCCTCCATCTCCTTGACCGTCGGGTTGAACACGAAGGAGCCTTCTCGCAACCCGACGCGGACCGCTCCGACTGGTCCGGAGAACGGTATGGGAGATGCCGTCAGCGCGGCGGACGCGCCCACGATGCTCAGAATGTCCGGGTCGTTCTCCTGATCCGCCGACAGGACCAGCGCGCTGACCTGCACTTCCCTGCGGTATCCCTCGGGGAACAGCGGTCTGATCGTCCGGTCAATCAGGCGGCTTGTAAGTATCTCCTTTTCTGTGGGCCTTCCCTCGCGCTTGAAGAAGCCGCCGGGGATCTTGCCGGCGGCGCTGGTCTGCTCGCGGTAGTCAACGGTCAGGGGGAAAAAATCGATGCCTTCCCGGGCTTCCGCGCTGACCACGGCGACAAGGACGACCGTTTCGCCGTAGGTCACCCACGCTGACCCGTGGCTCTGCTTCGCCACGGACCCCTGCTCAATGGAAAGTTCTCGGTTGCCGATATTGACTGCGATGCGGTTCATCAGACTGGCCTGCCTATTTGCGGAGTTTCAGCCGCTTGAGGAGTTCCTGGTACCTCGCCGGGTCCTCCTCGCGTAGATGGCGCAGGAGTCTCCTTCTCTGACCGATGAGTTGGAGGAACCCCCGTCGGGAGTTGAAGTCCTTCTTGTGGCGCTTGAAGTGCTCGGTGAGCAGTTCGATACGCTTGGTGATGAGCGCAACCTGCACTTCCGGAGAACCGGTATCCTCTCCGTGCCGCGCGAACTCGCTCCGAATGGCTTCTTTCACAGTTTTCTCCAGCATGGTCATCTCCCGCGAATGCACACATACTACCCCTGCGGCGGCTCTTTGTCAAATGTCTCCCGTGTGGTAGAGTATATGAATATGGACGCGTCTCAACGACCAGCATCGGTGCGGGGCATGCACGACCTTCTGCCGGCGCAGACCGCGGCGTGGAGCGCGGCGGAGGAGCGCCTTCGCCGGTTGCTGGAGGTGTGCGGGTATGAGGAGATCCGGACGCCCGCTGTCGAGGAGAGCCGGCTGTTCGAGCGAAGCGTGGGAGAGGCGACAGATATCGTCGCAAAGGAGTTGTACGCATTCGCTGACCGCAAGGGGAGGAAACTCGCGCTCAGGCCCGAGGGAACCGCGCCGGTGGCGCGGGCGTATCTCCAGCACGGGCTGCACGAGCGGGGCGGAGTCACGCGGCTGTGGTACGCCGGCGCGATGTTCAGGTACGATCGTCCCCAGAAGGACCGGTACAGGCAGTTCCATCAGGTCGGGGTCGAACTGTTCGGGGGAGCGCATCCGTACTACGACGGGGAGGTGATGGACCTTCTTGCCCGCGCGCTGTCAGTGCTCGGCGTGGCGGGTCCGCGGTTCGAGGTGAACGCGGTCGGGTGCCGGGTGTGCCGTCCACAGTTCGTGGAAGCGCTGCGCACCAGTTGCGCCGGGTCTGAATCGGCGCTGTGTGCCGACTGCGCGCGCAGGCTGCAAGAGAATCCGCTGCGCATGCTGGACTGCAAGCGTCAGGAGTGCCGCGAGTTGTTCCGGCAGTTCCCGTCGGTGATGCGGTATCTGTGCGACGGATGCCGCGAACACTTCGCGGGCGTGAGGGAGTATCTCGACAACGCCGGCGTCAGGTATGAGGTGAACGACCGCCTCGTGCGCGGGCTGGACTACTACACGAGGACGGTGTTTGAGGTGTTCGCTGACGGATGCGAGGGAGCGGTGGCAGGAGGAGGGCGGTACGACAACCTCATACAGGACCTTGGAGGACCGTCAGTGCCGGCGGTCGGCTGGGCTCTCGGTATGGAGCGGGTGATGCCTCTGGCGCAGATGTCCGCGGCGAAGGCAAAGCCGGTTCGCCTTGTGCTGCTTGGCGCGGCTGCGAGAAGGGCGGGCATCCGTTTCCTTTCGGAACTGCGCGACCGCGGGGTTGCCGCTGTCGCCGGATACGAGGAGAGGTCTCTCGGCTGGCATCTGAAGTACGCGGACAGGGAGGGTGTCAGGTGGGTCGCCATCATTGGCGACGACGAACTGTCCCGGCAGGTTGTCTTGCTCCGGGATATGCAGACAGGCGAACAGAACGTGGTGCCTGCCGCTCAAGCGGCTGGCATACTCCGGGAAAGGACAGGATGCTGAGAACACACACCTGCGGCGAACTGAGCGATGCTGATGTGGGCAAGGAGGTTGTCCTTGCGGGGTGGGTGCATTCCATACGGGACCACGGCGGACTCACCTTCCTTGACATCAGGGACAGGTACGGCATCACGCAGGCGGTCTTCTCTCCGTCAGGGGCGTCGCAGGACCTCGTCGACGCGGTGCGGGAACTCCGGCCCGAGTGGGTAGTGAAGGTGTCAGGCACGGTTGCCGCCCGTCCTCCTGACACGGTCAACCCCGCCATCCCGACGGGGTCCGTGGAACTGCGGCTTGTGTCTGTGACAGTGCTGAACGGGTGTCGGAGCCTCCCCTTCGACATTTCGTCGAGCGAGGAACCGAACGAGAGTGTGCGCCTTGTCAACAGGCATCTTGACCTGCGCCGTGGCCGTCTGATCCGGTCGCTGGAGATGAGGTCCTGCTTCTCGTTTGCGGTGAGGGAGGCGCTTCTCCGGGAAGGGTTCATAGAGGTGGAAACGCCGATGCTCACGAGGTCAACGCCGGAGGGAGCCAGGGACTTTCTGGTGCCTTCCCGGCTGAACCCCGGGATGTTCTACGCGCTCCCGCAGTCGCCCCAGTTGTTCAAACAGTCGTTGATGGTGGGAGGGCTTGACAGGTATTTCCAGATTGCCCGGTGTTTCAGGGATGAGGACCTGAGGGCTGACCGGCAGCCGGAGTTCACGCAGATAGATCTCGAGATGTCGTTCGTGGACGAGGAAGACATTCTGGGAGTCACCGAGCGGATGCTCCAGCACGCGGTGGCGTGCGCCACAGGTGTGCGGCTTTCCATTCCCTTTCCGAGGATGGACTACGAGGAGGCACTCGCGGGGTACGGCAGCGATAAGCCGGACCTCAGGCTCGGGATGCCGCTTGTGGACCTCTCCGCGCTGTTCAGGCAGAGTTCCATCGAGGTGCTCCGGCGCGCGATTGAGTCCGGAGGGACGGTGAGGGGGATGGTGGTTCCCGACGGCGAACGGCTCTCCATCAAGGATGTGGACGACCTGCACGCGATGGTGAAGGAGCGCGGGGGAGCGGGGCTGGGATGGGTCCGGCTGAGGAAGGACGACTGCCAGTCCCCGTTCAGAAAGCATCTGTCCTCTGCCGAGGTGTCGTCCCTGCGGGCGCTGCCTGGCGCGCGTCCCGGATCGCTGATTCTCTTCCTTGCCGGTGCTCCCGCGTGGGTCAACAGGGTTCTTGGAGAGATCCGGACATCCGTGGGATGCCGCCTGACGTCTCAGGACACAAGAGATTTGAGATTCGTCTGGGTGCTCAACTTTCCTCTGTTCGAGTACTCTGAGGAGGAAGGTCGGGTAGTGCCCGCCCATCACCCGTTCACGTCTCCGCGAAGCGACGATATCGGACTGATTGAGACAGACCCGCTGCGGGTGAAGTCGAGGGCGTATGACCTTGTGCTGAACGGCGTTGAACTCGGCAGCGGCAGCATACGAATCCACGACCGGGCTCTTCAGGAGCGCGTCTTCGGGGCAATCGGACTCAGCGGAGAGGAATGCCGTTCGCGCTTCGGTTTTTTCCTCGATGCTCTGGAAAAGGGTGCTCCCCCGCACGGCGGCATCGCGCTCGGGCTTGACCGGCTTGTCATGCTTCTTCTCGGCGAGCGTTCCATACGTGATGTCATCGCGTTCCCGAAGACGCAGAAGGGTGTCTGTCCCTTCACGGGAGCGCCTTCGGCTGTGGACCCGGCGCTCCTGCGGGAAAACAGGATTAGAGTTGACATCCCGCAACGGACATGACACAATAACGCGAGGTCCACAACAAAGGGGAACCATGAACGCACATGGGAACTTCACGGTGGTGGCGGTGCTCTGCGTGCTTCTGGCAGGAACAGGTTTCTGTCAGCAGGCGGCTTCTCCCGCGCGGACGGAACAGCAAGCCGCCGTCGTTGAGATCATCGCGAAACAGGCCCGGGCTATTGCGGAAACAGGGCTCGAGGTGAGCAAGAACTCGGAGAAGATTGCCACAGAGGCCCTGGAGCAGAGCCGGCAGTCAAATGCGACGGCTGACAGGGCGCTGGACGCTGCCAACGCGTCCATCAAGGCGGCCAACGAGGCGAAGCAGTTTGCCGCGAGCGAGGCGGCGCGCGCCATTCAGGCGGCGAACGAAGCAAGCAAGCGCGCCATCGAAGCCTCGCAACTCGCCGTCGAGGCGGCAAACAAGGCGTCTAAGACGGCGATGGACTATGCGGACGACGCCGCGCGCAGAGCGATTGCCGCCGCCAACGACGCCATCAAAGCGGCAAACGACGCGGTGCAGCAGTGCATCGCGCTGTGCAACCAGACGATTGCAGAGGTGAACCGGATGCGCGCCACCGTGAAACTGTCCGCGCCCGACGAGCCGATTCTTCAGGATGAACCGACCGGACGCGCCTACCCGGCGCGGACGCCCATTGTAAAGCCGGAAGCCGGCGCATCCCCCCGGTAACCTCTGTGCGATGCCAGCCGTCCGCGACGTATGTCTGCCGCCTCGTCAGGCACAGGCGGTATGCGGCAGGCAGGACGAACATCTGCGCCGCATCGAACACCTCCTGCATGTCGAGATTGTCGGCCGCGGTTCTCTCTTGAAGGTACGGGGAGAAAGGGACAATGTCGAGCGGGCGGCGCGCCTCCTGGCCCGTCTCGCCGCCGAGGCGGAGGCGCGGGGGCAGGTTGAGGAGAGCGATATTGCGCGGCTCGCCGGGGAGACGACAGACCCATCTGCCGGAGCGCAGGAAGAAGATGAGGTCAGAATCGACTCCCGGCGGAAAACCGTCCGTCCCCAGTCGGCAAAACAGCGCGCGTACATACGGGCGCTGAGGTCCTGCGACCTGACTGTCGGCATCGGCCCTGCGGGCACCGGAAAGACATACCTTGCCGTGGCCTGCGGCATCGAGTTTCTCCGGCAGGGGCGCTTCAATCGGATCATCCTGACGAGACCTGCGCTGGAAGCGGGAGAGCGGCTCGGGTTCCTGCCCGGCGACCTCGAAGAGAAGATCAAGCCGTATCTTCAGCCGGTGTACGACGCGCTCTACGACCTTGTCCGGTTTGAAGAACTGAGGCGGTGGATGGACCGCAGGGTCATCGAGGTCGTCCCCCTTGCGTATATGCGGGGCAGGACGCTGAGCGATGCCTTCATCATCCTTGACGAGGCCCAGAACACGACCTTTGAGCAGATGAAGATGTTTCTGACGCGCATGGGCCTCAACTCCCGGGTGGTGGTAACCGGAGATGTGACGCAGATCGACCTGCCCCTGACCGCGAACAGTTCTGGACTGGTTGACATCCAGCGTCTCCTGAGGGGGATTAAGGGCGTGCGATTCGTCTATTTCACCCAGCGGGACGTGGTCAGGCACCGTCTGGTGAAGGACATCATCAATGCCTATGCGCGACGGCAGAAGAGGATGCCGGTGGCTGGTGACGCTCACAAACCGGCAGAGGAAACAGCCGGTTGACCTCAAGGAACTTTCCGCGTTCCTCCAGCGTCTCCCGCGCCTGCCAGCCGCACGTGTCCGGCGCGTGCACGTGGCGCTGGTGAGCGACAGGGTCATTGCGGCCCTGAACCGGCGGCACCTTGGCCGTTGCGGCGCGACGGATGTGCTGGCGTTTAGGCTTTCGCGCGCCTCCGGAGAACTCGTCATCTCGGCGGAGACCGCGTCCCGCAACGCCGCTGCGTACGGTCGCCCGCTGATGGATGAACTCGCCCTGCTGGTGGTGCACGGGCTCCTTCACCTGTGCGGATTCGACGATTCAACCGGAGCAAAACGGCGGTTGATGCAGAGGAAACAGAACACCGTGATGGCCGCGATCAGGCGCGGCGCGTGACGCGATATCGATATGAAGAGGAAGGTCCAGGGAGACATCCTGTCGAGTTTCAACGCCGCATTTCGCGGCCTGCTGTCCGTATTGCGGTCGGAGCGCAACTTCCGCATCCATTGCGTGGCGGCGCTGGTTGTCCTCATCGGGTGTCAGTTTCTGAACCTTGCGCTCGCGGAGTTCCTCATCCTCGTGCTCACGGTCTCGTTTGTCTTGACGGCGGAGATCACCAACACGCTTGTGGAGATGATTGTGGACAGGATTGTCCCGGAGCAGCACACCGCCGCACGGCGGATGAAGGATGTGTCGGCCGCGCTGGTGCTGGTCGCGTCAGTGTCCTCGGTGGTCGTCGGCTATCTCATCATGGCGAAATACTTTCCGCCCGACTGGCGCCACCTCTTTGACGCCCTCGGCGGCTCTCCGTGGTACCTCACCTTCGTCGCCCTGCTTGCCGTCACGGCGCTTGCGATAGTTGGCAAGCTCTCCACGAGGCGGAGGTCGCTGTTGTCCGGCGGGATGCCCAGTTTGCACAGCGCCGTTGCCTTCTCCGCGTGGACGGTGGTGTCGTTCCTCACCTTCCAGACCGAACCTCTCATCTCGTTTCTGGTCTTCCTCCTCGCCTTCTGGGTGGCGCAAAGCAGGGTCATCAGGCGCATCCACACGCTTTCGGAGGTGGTCATCGGGGGGTTGCTCGGCTTCCTCCTGACCACGGTTGTGTTCCAGATATTCGGGAGGTAGCGTGGACCGGCTGAAGAAGTACTTTCTGACGGGTCTGGCGTTCCTCGTCCCTATTGCGCTGACCGCGTGGGTTCTGTTCAACCTCTTCGTGTTCTTCGACAACATCATCGGGCGGTTCGTGAGAACGTATGCGCCAATTCTTGCGGTGCCGGGATTCGGGCTGGTTGCCCTGATTGCGCTCATCCTTGTGGTCGGTTTCATCGGGAGCAACTGGCTTGGCAGCCGTCTCCTCCAGATGGTTGACCGTTCTCTGGCGCACACTCCCTTTCTCTCAAAACTGTTTCTGTTCGTGAAGGGGCTGACCTCCCAGATTTTCACCCGCAAACGCAGGGTTTTCCAGCGAGTCGTGCGGGTGAAGATGTGGAGCGGATACACCTACGGTTTTGTCACCGGGTCGACGACATCCCCGGACGGCGAGAGATGGCTGCACATTCTCGTGCCGACGGTGCCGAATGTGAGCAGCGGGTTCTACTTGATGATTCCAGAAGAAGATGCCTGCGAGGCCGGTCTGAGCGTGGAAGAGGCGCTGAAGGTCGTTATCTCGGCAGGCATCTTCCAACCAGGACATGCCGCCAATACGGACAGAAGCGATCGTTCTGAGGAGCATTCCGTACCGCGAGACCAGCGTTCTTCTTGACCTGTTCACGCAGAAACTGGGCAGGACGCGATGCGTGCTCAAGGGCGTCAGGGTCAGCCCGAGCCGGGTGGCTCCGGCCGCATTCGCAACCGGCGCGCACATCGATGTTGTGCTTTATGCGAGCAGAGCGTCGGCGCTGGCGCTCGCCCACGCTCCGCGTGTCATATCTCTGTGCGAACCGGGCGGCGCGCGCCTGGCAGCGTGGCATACCCTGCTCCATCTCGTGTCAACCTTCACGCCTGACCGCGAGCCCATGCCCGAGTTGTTCGCTCTGCTGAGGGATGCCCCGCGCGCGCTTTCTGCCGGGCAGCATCCTGCGGCAATCCTGTTTGGGATAAAACTCCGTTTCGTCCGCATCATGGGCTACGGTGTTCATCTCGTCGGCTGTACCGCCTGCGGAACACGCGCCGGGTGCGTCTTTTTCAGCGGCCGGAGGGGCGGGGTGCTGTGCGTTTCCTGCGGGCGACAGGAAAAAAGCGCGGTGCGGACGAGCGCCCGGGTGGTGACGCTGATGCGCCACTTCGACGGGCTTTCGTACGATGGCCTTGCCCGCATACGGCATGTTCCCCCTGCCCTGCTCAGAGAAGGCAACTTGCTGGTGAACGCCGTGTTGCAGTATCATACTGACGTCCCGTCGCAGTGGTGGGTCCATGAAAGCAATCTCTTCCCGGCAGGTGGCACAGGCAGTCGCGACGCTGGCGGTTGAGGTGAACCGCCGGCTCCCGCCGGCAACCGTTCGCCTGCTTCGAGAAGCGGCACACAGGGAGCGCGAGCCGTATGCCCGAAACTATCTGCGGATAGTCCTTGAGAATCTCCGCGCTGCCCGTCGCCTGGGAGTGCCGCTGTGCCAGGATACCGGCCTGTTCACGGTGTTCGTGCGGCTCGGGCCGGAGGTGCGTCTGCGTCTCCGCTCCGGAGAAACCCTGCGGGATGCGGTGTCCGAGGGCATAGTGATCGGCTCACGCGATGGGCTGCTGAGGCCCTCCGTCGTCACGCCTGTCGAACGCAGGAATACCGGGACCAACGCGCCCCCTGTCGTTCACGTGCTGCCTGCCGCAGGAGACCTGTGCGAACTGACCGTCATGGCAAAGGGATTCGGGTCGGAGAATATGGGAAGGGTTGGCCTGCTGAATCCTTCCGCGGGAGAAAAAGGCATCGAGGAGTTCGTGCTTTCCTGCGTGCGCGAGGCGGGAGCAAACCCGTGTCCTCCCACAATCGTCGGCGTGGGAATCGGCGGCACGGTTGAGCAGGCGGCTCTCCTTTCCAAGACCGCCCTCGCGGATGTCCGGGATGACTGGTCGGTGCGGCATCCGGACTGGGAGAGGCGCATGTTGCGTCTCATCAACGGTCTCGGCATCGGAGCGGGAGGGTTTGGCGGGTCCACAACATCGCTGAAGGTCAGCATCCGGAGTTGTCCGACACATATGGCGGGGTTGCCGGTGGCGGTAAGTTTCTCGTGCTGGGCGCACCGCGTGGGAAAGGTGCGGCTGTGATGCGCATCCGTCTTCCTCTTGCTCCGACGGTCATTGAGTCCCTGAGGGCTGGGATGGAGGTGATGCTGACCGGCCCGCTGTATGCGGCGCGGGACGCTGCCCACCGCAGGTTTCTGCTCGACATCAGCCGCGGGAGACGGCTGCCTCTGGAACTGAAGGACGCGCTCATCTACTACATGGGGCCGACGCCTGCGCCGCCGGGAAGGCCGATTGGCGCCTGCGGGCCGACGACGAGCAGCAGGATGGACAGGTATGTCGCGCCTCTCCTTGAACGCGGGGTGAAGGGCACCATGGGCAAGGGGCAGAGGAGCGAAGCGGTCAGGGAGGCATGCCGCCGTTTCCACGCGGTGTACCTCATTACCTACGGCGGGTGCGGCGCGTACCTGAGCGGTTTTGTGCGGCGGGCTGTTCCCGTCGGCTATGACGACCTGGGACCTGAGGCGGTCCTGCTCCTTGAAGTGGAGAACTTCCCCGCCATTGTGGGGATAGACGTGTCCGGCGCAGATTTCTACGGACGGCGATGAGATGGTATACTTTCAGCGCGCGGGCGGGTCGTCCGGCGCTGATGGCGGCAAGACAGTTTCCCTGCGCCCATAGTTCAAATGGATAGAACGTCGGGTTGCGGACCCGAAAGTTGCCTGTTCAAGTCAGGCTGGGCGCACGAGGTATTCGGGGGGTAGCGCAGTCCGGTTCAGCGCGCATGGTTCGGGACCATGAGGCCGAGGGTTCAAATCCCTCCCCCCCGACTCGCCCTCTTCTTTGAGGAGGGATTTGAAAGGAGCCCGTGTTGTGAGGCGCGACGAAAAGGAGCGCCGAACGGGCGGATGGCCGAGTCGGAGCGCAGCGGAGACCGCCAAATCCCTCCCCCCGACTCGCCCTCTTCTCTGAGGAGGGATTTGAAAGGCGAAACGTCCAGGAAAGGAGGCCGCAATGAAAAAGGCGTGGTTGATCGTGACGGCTATGGCAGTACTGGGACTGTGGGCGGGGTCTGCGAGCGCTGACGACCTCTGGCAGACGGATATGAAGAAGGCGTCTGAGATGGCAAAGGCGTCGGACCGGTATATCCTTTTGAACTTCACTGGCTCTGACTGGTGCGGATGGTGCATGAAACTCGACGCTGAGGTGTTCAGTCAGAAGGAGTTCAAGGAGTATGCGGAGAACAACCTTGTGTGCGTGAAACTGGACTTCCCCCGACGGATTGCGCTGCCGGCAGAGGTGAAGAAGCAAAACGAAGAACTCGCAAAGAAGTACGCGGTGCGGGGCTTTCCGACCATTGTGGTTCTCTCTCCTTCGGGAGAGACGGCGGGCACGACGGGCTATCAGCCGGGAGGTGCTGCGCAGTATGTGCGGCACCTGCAGGCAATCATCAAGGAGCACAGGGCAAAAAAGTCGTCTGGAAAAAACAACTGACCGCCCGGACTACGAAGTCAGGGCCTTCAAGAACCCGGCAGGCAGCGGCTCGGGTCGGGCGCAGGTGCTTTCAATCCTGACCTGCCTGCGGGCGCGCGCCGCGTCCTCAACCGCGTCCATAATGTCTATCACGTGGAAGGCGAGGTCTGCGCTGGCGCGATGGGGAACGCCGGACGCAAGAGCCGCCGCCATCTCCGCGACGCCGAGTCCCCTGCTGTTCGTCTCATAGGGAAACGAAAGGGGCGCCTCTTCCCATTCGCGTGTCTGCCTTCTCCAGAGTTTAACCGGCCCGCCGAAGGTGTTCGGGTCAGGCACAAGGAGCGTCCCTTCTGTTCCGTATATCTCAATGCGCGGCAGGGTGGATGTCCACACGTCAAAAGATGTCACAAGCACGCCAGGTATGCCGGAGGAGAACTCCAGCAGTCCGACGAGGTGCGTCGGGACCTCAACCGGAATGACCGTACCCGCCTTCGGAGCGCTTGTGATGATTCTCTCAGCGAATGTCGTGTGCGCCGAACCGGATACGGCGGCAACAGGACCGAGCAGGAAGATGAGCGCCGTGAGGTAGTACGGCCCCATATCCCGCATGGGACCGCCGCCTCTCTGGTAGTAGAACTCAGGGGCGGGATGCCACGATTCGTGTCCGTGGCACAGCATGAAGGCGTGACAGGCGACAGGTTCGCCGATAGCGCCTTCGTCAATCAGTTTCCTGCATGTCTGCAGTCCAGCGCCGAGGAAAGTGTCCGGCGCACACCCGATGCGCAGGCCTTTGTGCGCCGCCAGTTCCAGAAGCGCCCTTCCCTCCTGCCTGTCGATGGCAAGCGGTTTCTCGCTGTACACATGCTTGCCTGCCGCAAGGGCTTTTCTGGATACCTCCGCGTGCGCGAGGGGCACCGTCAGATTGACCACAATGTCAACCGAGTCGTCAGCCAGCAGTTCCTCCACGCTCACCGCCTTTGGGATGTTGAACTGCTGTGCCTGCGCGGCTGCCCGCTCCGCAAGTTTATCTGCGCAGGCCACACGCGCGAGGTGTCTGAACTGAGCCATTGTGCGCATATAGATGCCGCTGATGGTGCCGCAGCCGATGATGCCAATCCCTGTCTTTTTCACCGTGTCGTCTCCTCCAGCATGTCCAGAGCCCAGAGCATTCCGCGCTGGACGATTGTCCGCGCCTCGGGTACGTCGAAATCTTTCGCCGTATGTCCGAAAGAGGCGTAGAAGACCTTTCCCGCGCCGTACCTGCGCTTCCACACGGCCGGCATGACCGTTGCGTCAATCCACGGGCAGTGCCTGCCGTCGACTGTCGTCGTTGCGAGCACCTCGTTTGAAGGGTCAACATGCATGAAGTACTGCTCGGAGATGAGCGAGAAGTCGTCGATGCCGGCGACAATCGGGTCGTCTCTTTTCACAATGTTCACGCGATAGGGGATGATCCCTCCCGGATGAGCAACCCACTGCCCGCCGACCATAAACTGGTACTCGGTGTTCGCGCGGAACGAGTCAGCCATCCCTCCGTGCCATCCCGCGATCGACGCGCCCGCGCGCACCGAGTCAAGCAGTGCGCGCTCCTGTTCCCGAGTGATGGTGCCCATCGTCCAGACAGGCACAATCAGGCTGACCTGCGACATCAAATCAGAACGCAGGTAGACGTCGAGGGTGTCAGAGATGATCACGCGGCAACCCTGCGCTTCGAGCCATGGCGCGAAGATGTCAACGCACTTCTTCGGTTCGTGTCCCTCCCATCCTCCCCACACAAAAAGCGCCTGTTTCTCCATCTCTTCCTCCGGTGGCGCAGAATGTACCACGACTGCCGGCGCCTTGCAAGAAGTTCTCTGCGCCGTGCGGGATTGTGAGATTCCGCGCCTGCGGTACAATATGCCAATGTCCAGAGTAAGGGAACACGCGAACCCTGAAAAGATAGAGCGGCTCCTTCTCATCGGTCAGCCGGTGGGCGCGGCGTACTATGGGGTGCTGTTTGACCGGGGCGTGTTCACTCTGTTTCTCCTCTCGCTGGGTGTGAGGGAGTTTCTCCTCGGGATTATGGCGATTATCCCGCCTGCGCTCGGTGTCCTCTCGGTGGTCCTCATGCCGCATCTGCGGCCCCGCTACAGCCGGGTCTTCTTTTTGTCAGAGAGAGCGATGGCGGTGATCGGCTTCCTGATCCTCCCCCTCTTCCTGATTGCTGACCGCATCCCGTTTCCCGCATCTGCCGCGTGGTGCATGGTATTCCTCATGCTCTGCTACGGCGCCAGCCAGATCTACACGCTGGCGTGGTTTCCGTTCATTGCGGACATCGTCCCGTCTGAGCGGATCGGAAGATTCCTTGGCATCCTCAGGTTCTGGATTATCGCCGGCGTCTTCTGTCTTCTGCAGGTTGTGCAGCGTATTCTCGGGGATGAGCCCGGCTATGTGCGGTTCTTCTGGGCGGTGCTGATGCTCGCCTGCCTGCAGACGCTCCGGCCGCTTGTGTTCAGAAGAATCCCGCACCTGCCCTCCCAGCAGGGACAGGAACAGTACGGCTACCGGAGCGCCATCAGGAGTATCCTTCAGCGTCGGGAGATGGCGCTGTACCTCATCTACCTTTTCTCCTCGTGCTTTATCTACAGCGTGACGGGGCCGTTTGTGATCCCCTATCTGAAAATCCATCTGCGGATGAGCGCATCATTCTGCCTGTTCCTCTCGTCGGTATCCCTGCTTGGGTACGGGCTGTCGGTGTTCGGCTGGGGGAAGTTCAACGACAGGTGGGGCAGTCACGTGACGCTGTTCCTCGCGAAACTCTACTCGCCAGTCTACTGGCTCTGCCTTGCGCACGTTCACCTTGTGCCACCTGAATACCAGCAGGGGCTGCTGACCGTCATCTCCTTCTTCGGCGGGATTTCCGCCGCGGGCGCCGAACTTGCGTCCGTATCCAGACGGATTATGCTGTCAGAGGGGGTTGACCGGTTTTCTTTTCTCGGCTACACGATGATTCTTGGCGCACAACTGCCTGCCATCATCGGCGCGCCGGCAGGCGGCTACCTGCTCCAGCGGATGTCCTCGGCTCGTCTTGGGCACTACTCCATCTACTCGCTGCTGTTCCTTGGAGCGGGCTGCGCGCTTGCGGCGTTGCTCGTTGTCATTGTGCGGATGAGAACTTTTCGGGAACGTCCGCTGGCTGAGACGATGCGGGAGTCTCTATCTGAGGGTCTGTGGAAACTCAGAGAGTTCATCGTGAGTCCTCCGTGACAGGTCCTGACGCGGCGCTGGCGGCGTCGGCCGGCCCTTCGCCCGCGGAGGGCTCGAAGAGCGTGGGCGCCTGTTGCGTTTTCTGTCTGATTCCCGCGGACGGCCGGGGTTGCTCCCCTTTTCGGAAGGAATAGACAAACGGTATGGCGAAGTCCACCTTCCTGCTTGCCGTGATATCCCTGCAGATGCGCCGGTTGATTTCGTGGGCGATGCGGGGACGCTCCGTCGCGCGGGTCATGTACCTGAGCCGCAGGAGAACACCGTACTCGTAGAAGTCGCTCCTCGTGTATGGCTCGATGCCAGTGTGCCGTATGATGTCTGCGGTGACCTCCCGGGCCGCGGAGACGGCAATGCGCTCGGCTTCGTCCCAGTCGGAGCCGTAGGTCATCCTGACGACCACCTCGTCGAGAAAGTACGGCTCTTCCTGCTGCTTGGTGTAGTTGATACTCACCTGGCTGAACAGCATCGCGTTGGGGATCATGATGTTCCGGTTGATCGGCTCCTCGCTACCCACCGAGCCCCCGACCTGATTGAGCACCGTATACATCCACCCGATGTCCACCACGTCTCCGACGAGTCCGAGGGAAGGAAACGAGATGCGGTCTCCGATGCGGAATGGGCGCCTGAGGGTGATGAGTATCCATGCGGCGACGCCGCTGACAGGCGCCTGCAGCGACCAGCCCAGGAACATGCCTGCGAAGCCCGCTCCGATGGCGCTGACCAGCCCCAGTTTCCCCGTTGATTCGGTGAAGGCGAGGATGACCGCGACTCCGGTGAGAACCTTCAGAAATCCCACAAGCATCTGCACCTCGCCGGAAGGGCCACGCCGCGCGCGGACCCCGTAGCGTATCATCCGGGCAAGAAGAGCGTAGACCAGCAGGATGCCGCACACGATGGTGAGATACCGCACGAAGGACTTGCCCTCGGAAATCATCCACAGGGTGACTCCTCTGGAGCCGAGAAAGAACAGCGTGGCCCAGAGCAGGACAATTCCGGCAATGAATATGTCTTCGCCTCGTATCCATCTGTGGCGCATATCCTATCCTTTCTCCGCGCCGGCTCCGGAGAACACGCCGGCGGTGTCAATGGGAGTGGGTTTCTCGCCGAGGTACATCCGTGTAAACTGTCTGCTGACGGCAAACCCGAATCTGGCGCACAACTGCTGTCCCGCGGTCTGGGGCAAGGGGACATCTACGACGGCAGGACTGCCGGCAATGGTGCCGAGCACCTGCCTGAAGAGCCACTCCGCGGTTGCGGTATCCGCGCTCACCCACGGTCCGATGTTCCACGCGTATGTGCCTGGTCGCGCGGCAATGTAGCCGGAAACGGTTCCCGCGGACTCGGCGACGAAAAAGCGAGCGGGATGCTCAGCGGCAAGCTGCCTGATGACTCTGCTGCGGTCCGCGCCGAACACCGCCGCATCGAACCGGCAGACCGCCTCAATGTCGAAGGGGCGCGGCGACTGGTCGGTCCCGGTGAGTGCCGGCGCGGTCCCTGAAAGACGCACCACGCCGTAGTCGTCGAGAAACCCGAGTCGTTCGTAGACAGGCCTGCCCTCAGCTGTTGCATCCAGCGCGATGGTCACCACGCCGCGAGATTTCAGATACTCGATGGCTCTGCGCATCAGGGCTGTGCCGATGCCCCTGCGCCGGAGTTCGGGATGGACCAGCACCATGCCGATCCACCCGAGTCGTGTGCCGTAGGAAACAGTGGTGACGGTTCCCGCTGGCTGCCCGTCGTAAAGCGCGAGGTAGCACCCGGCTGGCTCAAGGATGAGATAGCGGCGCCAGTCGCACTCCGTCTGATTCCATCCCGCCGCCTCTTTCAGACGCATAGCAAACGGGATGTCTGCTTCGGTGAGGGGTCTGAATGTCGTGGCTGGCATTGGCATCACTGGCAGCGGGAGGGGTGTCTCACAGCGTGTCCCTGCCGCCCAGATAGGGGCGGAGAGGTTCTGGCACGGACACAGAGCCGTCTTTCCTCTGGTATCTCTCAAGAAGCGCGGCAATCGTTCTCGGGAACGCGATGCCCGACCCGTTGAGGGTGTGGACGAAGCCGGTCTTCCCCGAGGGAGTCCGATATCTGATGCCTGCCCGGCGAGCCTGAAAATCTTCAAAGTTTGAGCAGGAGGAAACCTCAAGCCACCTCTTCATTCCCGGCGCCCATACCTCAATGTCATAGCACTTTGACGCGGCAAAACTTAGTTCGCCGCTTGCCAGCAGGACAACCCGGTAGTGGAGCCCGAGACCCTGAAGGACTTTCTCCGCCTGCCTGACGAGGAGTTCAAGTTCCTCGTACGATGAATCGGGCGCGGCAAGAGAGACCATCTCAACCTTGTCGAACTGGTGAACGCGCACCAGCCCTCTCGTCTCCCTTCCGTACGCTCCCGCCTCTCGTCTGAAACAGGGGCTGTACGCGGTCAGCCGCACCGGCAGGTCTCCCACCCTGAGTTGCTCATCTCTGAAGAGGTTCGTCACAGGCACTTCTGCCGTCGGGATAAGAAAGAGGTCGTCCCGCTCGAGGTGGTACATATCGTCCTCGAGCTTCGGCAGTTGCCCCGTGCCGAACATCGACTGCCTGTTCACAATCGCCGGCACCCAGACCTCTCTGAACCCGGCAGATTCGTGGATGTCCAGCATATACGCCATCAGGGCGCGGACCAGACGCGCGCCGTTGTCCATGAACACGGGGAAAAAACTGCCCGAGACCTTCGCTCCTCTGCCGAAGTCAAGCAGGCCTCTGTGTTCTCCTATCTCCCAGTGCGTGCGGAGAGGAAAGTCGGCAACCGGCGGCTCTCCCCATGTGCGCACAACAATGTTTGCAGACGCGCCGCCTTCCGGCACGGACTGGTGAGGAGGATTCGGAATCAACGCGAGTATTCGGTCGAGTGCCGCCTCTGTCTCCCGCAACTCGGCGTCGAGCCGGCGCAGCGTGTCCGATATCTCTCTGGCCTGCGTTACCAGGGGATGGTCGGCTGCGCGTTCGCTGCCCAACTGGGCGATCTTGCTGGAGAGGTCGTTTTGAATGCGGCGCTTCTCTTCCGCGCACGCCAGCAGCCGGCGTCGCGCGTTGTCCAGTTGTTCAAACCGTTCCCAGTCAACAGGGTGCCGTTTCAACTGGCACGCGCGCTGAAACGCCGGCAGGCGGTCTCGCACATACTTAGCGGGGAACATTGGTTTCTTTCAGCACAAACTCCACCTCTCCCGGCGCCAGTAGCCCGAACGTCTCTCTGGCGCTCCGCTCCACCGCTTCGGGGTCGGTCTTCATGCGCGAGATCTCCTGTTGAAGCCGGGCGTTCTCAGCGGACAGCCTGGCGGTTTCCGTCTCGTAGAACCGCAAAAGGGTCTGCCAGTGGAAAAGCCGCACGGCGCGCGGGACGCACAGACCTGCGCACACCGCAGCGAAGACGGTGTACCGGACCCACATCCTGCGCTGAGGTCGCACCCTGCTCATACGGTGACCGTTTCTCCCTGCTGGTCGCGCCGCCGCATCCGTCTGTGTCGCCGAAAGTATAGAACAACCCTCACGGATTGTCAACAGTTTTCCGACGGGCTTGACGCCCGTCCGCGCCGATCAGCCGTTCCACGCGGGCGCGCACCTGCGCAAGCGTGTCGCATAGATGCGCGCCGGCATCCCCAAACTCTTCTCTGGAGGAGGAGCCGGTCAGGACAATGAATGTGTGGACTCCCGCCTGAAGACCTGCCTGAAGGTCAACGACCATGTCTCCCACGAAGACGGCTGACTGCGGCGGGCAGGAAAACCGCGAGAGGATAAGGAGAATCTGCGCCGGGTCCGGTTTGAGTCGTTCCGAATCCTCCGCCGCAACCACGAGGTCAAAGAATTGCGCGATGCCGGTGTGCGCCAGCAGAGGCAGCGCGGTGGTGCGGGAACGGTTGGTGGCTGCCGCGATGCGAATCTTGCGGTCATGGAGGAACTGGAGCATCTCCTTTGCTCCCGGCATCAGACGCGCTCTCCGCGGGAGATGCACCAGATGCCGCGCGCGGTAGGCGGCGCGTGCCTCATCCACCCGCGCCGCAGGAACATACCGGGACACGAGCGCAAGGTCCCCTCCTCCGACAGACCTCCGCACCTCGTCGCATGAAACCCCCGGAAGCCCCATGCGCAGGAGGGTTTCGTCAAGCGCAAGATGGATCGCTTCGTAGGCGTCCACCAGCGTTCCGTCAAGGTCAAAAATGGCAACCTCAGGAGCAGGCATGCTATACTGAATAGCAGGTGGATGGCGCGATGTCAACAGCCCTAAACCCGGAGTGTGCAGAACCGTCAAATAAGAAACGGGAGGAACTATGAGAGTTCTCCATTGCCTTCTGTTCGGACTCGGGTGTGCCGTGGCGGTATGCGGCGATACGGGCCTGTGCCAGACGGATGCTCCGCCGCCCGGTGGGGCGACGCTGATTGAGAATCAGGCACGGATGAGAGAGGTGATCGCGGTGTCGCGCAAGATGCGCGAGATTGAAAAGCGCGTCACCGAAGGCGACGAAGAGTTGAAGAAACTGTGGGAGCAGATTGTCGCATTGCACAAGGAGTACGAGGAGAAGGTGAACGCAAAACTCGCCGGCAACGCGGAGTATCAGGAACTGAAGAAGCGGCTGGACGCTCTGCGGAAGGAATGGAAAGAGAAATTCCCTTCTCCCCCGGGGACTCCGAACAATCCGTCACCAGCTCCTGTGCGCAAGACCCCATAGTTACGCGGCAGGCGGGAATCATCGACCGTCACCCCAATGGGCGGACTTGATTTTGCTATCGCAGGCATCTTCCTTGCGGGCATCCTCTGCGGGGTCATCAGGGGCATTCTTGGCACCATCTTTGACGTGATTGCCATCCTGTGCGGACTTGCGGCCGCCGCGTTTGTCTATCGAGGGCCTGTCAATGTGTTCAACAAGTTCAACATCAGCGGTACAGGCCTTGAGGTATTCTGGTTCCTCCTGTGCTGGCTTGCGCTGTACTTCGGCTTCGTGTCGCTTCTGGAACTTATCAGGCGCCGAAGGGGCGAGGACCGCACCGTGCCGGACAGGGCGGTCGGCGCAGCGCTCGGGTGTGTGACCGGCGTCATTCTTGCCTCAGCGCTTGTCGTGTTGCTGAGCGTGTCAAAGCAGTCGGCGGAAGAACTTGCGGAAGGCAGGGTGGCAACACTTTTCGCGCGTCATATCCCCGGCTTTTACACATGGGCTGACCGCAAAGGGCTCCCTGTGCCAAAGGTCATCCTCCAGTCACGCACATACGAAGCAGAACTCGCTGGCAGGACGCGGGTCGTCCTCTCCGGCGAGCGATTCTCCAAATATGAGGGGGCAACCTGCCTCGCGTGCGGCGGGAAGGTGCGGTTCGACGGCTACCAGCCGGGGCTTGGCGGCGCGATTGTGCCGAAGTTCACCTGCACAAAGTGCGGACGCACATCCTGCGGGTGCCAGACCTACGAGGTGTTCCATGCGCTGTACGGGAAGTGCCCCATCGAGGTGACGCGGGCTCCATTTGACACAACCGGCAGGTGCCTGTTTTTTGACTGCAGGAGGTTTCCGAACGACACGTGGATTGTGCCGCGGGGACCCTGTCCTGTTGACAATGCCGTGCTGCCTCCCGCCCTCTGGAAGCCGCCCATTGCGCGGACCCCGTCGCCCTCGCAACGGTAGCAGACGACTTCCCTCCCTTCTGCCCGGTGCGTGCCGCTTACTCGTATCTGAGCGCCTGGATGGGGTCCAGGCCGGCTGCCTGCCGGGCGGGGTACAGTCCGAATATCACGCCGACTCCGACGGAGATGGTGAAGGCGAGGCAGATAGACCAGACCGTGACGATGGTGGTCATTCCCGCCCATGCGCTCACAAGCAGGGGGATCAGCATCCCAAGCGCAATCCCGAGGATCCCCCCTGTCGAGGAAAGGATGACCGACTCTGTGAGGAACTGCCAGATGATATCCCTCTTCTTTGCGCCAAGCGCTCTGCGGATGCCGATCTCCTTGGTCCGTTCGGTGACGGTCATCAGCATCATGTTCATGATGCCGATGCCGCCAACCAGAAGCGAGATTGCCGCGATGGACCCCAGGACGATGTTGAAGATGCGCTTGGTCTCCTCCGCCTGCTTGAGCAGTTCAAGCGGCACGAGCACCTCGAAGTCGGCGGACCTGTGGCGTTCAGCAAGGATGGAGTTCACCACGGCGGCGGTTTCAAGAATCTTCTCCGGCTGCGCGACCTGCAGAACGATGCGGTGGAAGACGACCCATACCCGCTGTCTCTCAGGTCCTCTGCCGGGTTTCACCTCGAACTCCCCGAAGTAGGAGCGCGCGGTTTCCAGCGGCACGTACACGTCATAGTTGATGTCCTGGGCGAGGAATGTTTTTGCTGACTGCGTGACGGCGCGTGTGCCTGCGATGCCGACCACCGTAAAGCGGCTGCTCTTCACCATGATGACCTTGCCGATGGCGTCCTCCATCGGAAACAGCGCGTCTTTCACCGAAGATCCTATGACGGCGACGGGCTGCCGCCGCACCGCGTCAAGATGGGAGAAGAACCTGCCTTCGGCGACCTGAAGGTTGGTGACCTGCGCGTAGGACGGGGTGGTCGCAACCAGCCGGATGGGAACGCTCCTGTGTTCAACCCACGCGCTCTGGGTGACCTCCCACGTGGGTGTGAGGGATGAGATTGACGGGATGGTCTGGAGGATCTGCAGATCGTTCTTCGTCAGCCCGTACACCGTCATCAACACCTGTCCTTCCGCCTTGCCCGAGGTTTCCGTGGGTGGGACGCTGCGAAGAATGATGTTGTTGCTGCCGAGTTGCTTGATGGCCTCTCGCGCCTCATAACTTGCGCCTTCGCCGATAGCAAGCATCGCGATGACCGACGATACGCCGAAGAGGATGCCAAGAATGGTCAGCAGGGAGCGCAGTTTGTGCAGCCAGATGTTCTTTGCGCCGTATCTGATGAACCTGAGGAGGTGGCTCAGTTCACTCTTCATGTTCAATCCTGCCGTCAAGCATCCTCAGGACGCGGCGCGTGCATGCTGCCACACGCGCGTCGTGGGTGACGATGATAATGGTGGTCCCTTCCCGGTTGAGGTCGGCGAGGATCTCCATGATCTCCCTGCCGGTCGCGCTGTCAAGGTTTCCGGTTGGCTCATCCGCGAGGATGAAGTGCGGTTCGTTGATGAGCGCGCGCGCAATCGCAACACGCTGCTGCTGCCCGCCCGAGAGTTCCGTGGGTCTGTGATGCAGTCGTTTACCCAGACCCACCCGCTCGGCAAGCGCCACCGCCCTGGCGTTGATGACGCTGTCGGGGACCCCCTGGTAGAACAGGGGCAGCCCGATGTTCTCTATGACCGACAGTTGGGGAATGAGATTGTACGACTGAAAGATGAAGCCGAGTTCCTTGCTGCGCACCTCGCTCAATTCGTCGTCGGAAAGGCTTGCCACATCCCTGCCGCCAAGCACGTATCTGCCCTGTGTCGGCCGGTCAAGGCAACCCAGAAGATTGAGGAGGGTCGTCTTGCCGCTTCCCGACGGGCCGATGACCGCGACATACTCGCCCGCGGACACCGAGAAACTCACGCCCGCAAGCGCGCGCACCTCGACCGTGCCGATGCGGTAGATCTTCCAGACGTTATCGAACAGGACGAGGTCCTGTCCCGTTGCGCTGTCCTGCTGTTCCACTGGTCTCCTTGAAACTGCCTTTCTCCGCGCGTTCCTTCTTCGTCATCGACGGCCCCACGGACCCGCTCAGCACCACGAGTTCTCCTTCTCGCAGACCGCTGCGTACCTCGACATACTCCTGGCTGTTGTCTCCTAATTGGAGTGTGCGGACCTCCCGCTTGTTTCCTGAAAGCACCTCGCACTGCCATGTTCCTGCCACTGAACGGACCGCAGCCATTGGCACCACAAGCGTGTCGGGTATCGTCTTGATGATGATTTCCACCTGCGCGTTCATTCCGGGCTTGAGGAAGTCGTAGGTGCCGTCAAGCGCGATCCTCGCCACATACACATTGACATCCGGATTGAGCCACTTCATCTGCGGGTCCGGCATGAGGGCGACCTTCTGGACGGTCCCTTCAAACACCCGTTCCGGGAACGCATCTATCTTGACCAGCGCGCGCTGGCCGGGCGTTACCCGTTCGACGGAGCCCTCGTGGATCTTCGCTTCCACCCCCATCTGGGAAAGGTCTGGTATCTCCAGAAGGGACTGAAACTGCCAGACGCTTGTGCCTGGCTGAATCGGGTTGCCTGACCGGAACGGACGCGAACTGGTGGCGTACACGACGAAGCCCGGTTGGGTCGCCCTGATGGTGCACTTCTCGAAGTTGTCCCTGTCCCGCTGCAGCGTCCGCTCGTTTTGCTGGAGGATGGAGCGCTGGCTCCTGACGGCTGACATCGCATCGATGAGGCGGGCATTGCACTGGGTTTTCACCCTGTCCAGCGAGGCAACGGACTCCTCGTAGTCGGAGACGAGTTTCTCGACGGTTTTCGGGAAGTCGTAGGTCAAAAACAGGTCCAGTTCAAGCCGCGCCTGTTCAAGGGCGACCTCCCGCTGCTGTTTTGACAGGCGGTCCGCCTCCAGTTCCGTCTTTGTCACATACTCTCTTTCGGCAAGCCGCGCGCTCCAGGTGAGCCGGTCTTCCGCCCGGACAAGTTCCTCCTTCGCGAGGTCGACCTTTGTTTCCCTGTTCTTCTTCTGGTTGAGGCCATCTCCGCCAAGTCGGGGGTCCCGCACCAGCGCGCGGTAGTCCCGGTCGGCTTGCGCAAGCACTGCGTCGGCAAGCGTTTTCCCGAGGTACTTCTCCACCTCCATCCTGCTGAATCGCACCTTGAGTTCAGCGTCCCGTATGGCGCTTTCGTTCTCCTTCTTCTGAATCTCGAGCCGCTGTTCCGCCTGCGTGACCGCCGCCCTGCTGTTTTCGACCTGAATCTCCTCCTGCTGAATCCGCTCGACAAGGTCCTTGGTGTCAAGCCGGATGAGCACTCTGCCCGCCTCCACATCCGCCTGAGAGATCTCGGTGCCCTCGTCGACGACTTCAAGAATGGTTCGCTGTCCCTGCACCTCATTGACAATGGTCTGGGACTTGAGCGCGACCAGATTGCCGTTTTCCCTGACAGAGATGACAAGATTCTGCCGTTTGACCGGCACGGTGATGATGCTGTGTGTGCCGCGTCTCTGCCCGAGGAAACGGACGCCGGCGGCCGCGAGCGCCGCCGCGAGCAAGACAATCCAGAATACCTTACTGCGGAAGAGTTTCACCGGTAACCTGCGCATACACGACCCCTTTCCAGACCCCGTGCTCGTCCAGCGGCAGCATCTCGCACGCCTGCAGGAACTGAAGATACGCCGTGAGGTATCTCACAACGGACTGCGCAACAGATGTGCGCGCGGAGAGGTATGACTCCTGCGCGTCGAGGAGATCGCGGGTTGTCGCCCTGCCCGCCTCCTGAAGCATCTGGGTGCTGTCCACGCGGCGCTCGGCAAGCGCGAGGCTGTTCTTCTGGGACTGGTAGGAAAGGTACGCCTCGCGCACGCCTGCCGCTGCGTTGATGACTTCCAGCGAAATCTGCTCCCTCTTCAGAATGAAGTCCCGCTTTGCCCTGTCCCGGTCGATGAGGGCCGTCCGGTAGGCAACCGCCTCGGGGACCTTTCCCACAGGCAGGTCGAGCGCCAGTCCTGCCTCCCACTCCCACTCGGACAGGTCTGCGGTCAGACGGGATGACGGGTCGGAACCGCCCTTGAGAGACGCCGAAAGGTCAAGCCGGGTGCGCAGCGCGTCCCGGGAGAGCACCACGCGGCGTTCAGCATCCTCATACTCGTCGTATGTCGTCATCAGGTCGAGCCGGGACGCCAGCGCCGTCTCGATGAAGGTCTCCACATCCAGAGGCATCTCCGGGATGCCGGTGCGCAAGAGGTTCTCAAGGGGAGACGGGTCGAAGACAACCGTTGCCTGCGGGGGTATCCCGAGGAAGACTTTGAATTCGTCTTCAAGCGTCCGCAGGCGGTTCTCCGCCTGCACGCGGTTCTGTTCGGCGCGATAGGCGTCCTGACGCGCCTGATCCGCCTGAAACTGCGCGGTCCTGCCCGCGTCCGCGAGCATCTGGATGCGGTCGGCCGCGTCGCGGAGAAACTGTTCGTTGTTCCGGATATTCTTCAGATTGTCTCGGGCAAGCAGCACGTCATAGTAGCGCCGGGCAACATCGATTGAGAACGACTCCTGATACCGCAGGAAAGAGCGTATCTGGTAGACCACAGACCGTTCTGCCGAGCGCAGTTCTTCGCCCGCGATGCGTCTGCCCGCGCCTTGCAAAAGCGGCTGGAAGAGGCTGAAGACAACGGACGGCTGGTAGGTCTGCGTTCCTCCGGTGGCGAATGACCGGATGATGTGTTCGGTGACAGAGACGGAGATGCGGGCGCCGGCGGAAAGCCACCTCAGGAGTTCGAACCCTGGAGAAGCGGTCAACGTGCGGCCGTCAGGGGTGTACGTCGCGGTGGCGCCGGCTGAGCCGAATCGTGTCTGGTACCTGAAACGGGTTGAGAACAGAGAAAGCGCTGACTTGGCAAGCGCGTCCCGCTGGGACTGGAAGTCCCTGTTGCGCAACGTTCCCCTTGTCAGACAGTCCCGCAGTGTCAGGGTGGTTGTTTCGCTTCCCGCGTCCTCATCCGGCCGTGTCAACGCCGCTGGAGGCAGCCGGTACGATGCGGCCTCCTCATGTTTTGCCCTGAGAATCTCGTCCACTGCGCGGTCGGTCTGCCTGAGCACGTGCGAGGTGCTGCAGCCGGCCGCGCACAGAAGCATCACTCCCGTCGCCACGCGGACCGCGACGCGGCAGAGTTCAGGAAATCCGGACAGGTTCATGTGTGTGTGCTGACAGGTAGAGCGCGTCTATGATCTTCATCAGACGCACTGCCTCGTCGGGCGTGGAGAGGGGCTCTTCTGTTCCTCTGACCGCGTTGACAAAGTTGACAACCGCGCGTTCCCGCCCCATCTTTTCGTCGGAAGGCACGATGACTTTCCGGTTGACCGGCCTGCCGTGCTCCATCGTGAACAGCTCGCATGTGTCGCTGGCGGTCGCGTCAATGCCGTCGGTTCCGAAGAGGCGCCTGATCCTTCCGCCTGCGCGCGTTCCCTGGAAGGTGACGGAGACCTCTTCGCGTTCGTTCATCTCTGCCCAACTGGCGCGGGTGAACAGCGCCTGTCCGGTGGAAAACACGATGAACGCATGTGAGGCTGTTTCAACATCAACCACCCCGCCCGCCACATCGGGGATGCCCCACGGACCCTTGAATGACGGGTCGTTCGCGAAATCGCTGAAGGTGGCGGCGAGCACCCACGAAGGTTGAGGATAGCCCATAAAGTAGAGGCCGAGGTCAAGCATGTGAAGAAGGTCGATGACCGGACCTCCCCCGGACAGTTCGCGGGTCGTGAACCAGCCGCCGAACCCCGGGATGCCGCACCGCCGGATCCAGAGCGCCTGGGCTGAGTTGAGAACGCCGAACTCGCCAGCCCTGATGTACTGCATCAATGCCTGCGCCTCAGGTCTGGCGCGGTTGTTGAAGTCGAACATCAGGATGCGGCGGCTCCTCGCTGCCGCCTGCGCCATCAGTTCCGTCTCGGCAGCTGTCCTGGCAGGCGGCTTCTCGCACAACACATGGGCTCCCGCAGAGAGCGCCGCGACCGCAATCTCGGAGTGGAAGCGGTTGGGAGTGCAGATGCTGATGAGGTCGGGTTTCTGCGCGATCAGACGGGACGCGCTCTCGTAGACCTCGGGGATGCCTGCTGCGGCGGCGACTTCTGCCGCGCGGGCGGTGTCAGGATCTGCGATGGCTCGCACGGACACGCCTGCCGCGCGATAGCCGGCGATATGGTAGCGGCTGATGCCGCCCGCTCCAATGATACCTGCCGTGAGGTTTCGCATCTACGCCTCCCTTTCTGCCGACGAGAACTCAGCCGCAATGTCTCTGCGGTAGAATGCTCCCTCGAACTGGATGAGGGATGCCGCGGCGTACGCCCGCCGTCTCGCCGCGTCCGGCGACGCGCCTGTCGCGGTGACTCCGAACACCCGTCCGCCCGCGGTGACCACCCTGTCTCCGTCCCGGGCTGTGCCTGCGTGGAACACGACGGCATCCTGGACCTGGTCGAGGCCGGAAACCGTCTTCCCCGTCACGTACGAGCCCGGATACCCTCCGGACGCAATCACGACGCAGACGGCCGTCTCCTGCGTCCAGTCCGCCCGGACTCTGCGGAGTTCTCCCTCTGCGGCGGCGGCAACTATCTCCCCCAGGTCCCCAGCTAGCCTCGGAAGAATCACCTGCGTCTCGGGGTCTCCAAACCGGACATTGAACTCCAGAATCATCGGTCCTTCTTTCGTGAGCATCAGTCCGAAGTAGAGCACTCCGCGGTATTCGATGCTCTCCTGCGCAAGCCCCCTCAGAGCGGGCGCAACGAGCGTCTCGTCAATCGTCCGGCGCAAACTCTCGTCTGCGAGTGCGTCGCAGGAGACCGAGCCCATGCCGCCGGTGTTCAATCCCCTGTTTCCGTCGAGCGCGCGCTTGTAGTCTCTGGCGGGAGCAAGCGGGAGCGCCGCACTGCCGTCAGTCACGACAAGGTAAGACAGTTCTGCCCCTTCAAGCCGCGCTTCTATGATAGCGCAGGGCTCGGGGCCGAATGCGCGCTCGTTGAATATGCGAGCGAGGAAACGGTCCGCCTCGCCGGGGTCTTCGCAGACCTGGACCCCCTTGCCCGCCGCCAGACCGTCAAGCTTTATGACGCACGGCAGGCCGAACCGGTTTAGCAGCCGCTGTGCCTCACGCCGGCTGCCGGCGATGCCGAACGCCGCGGTGGGCAGTCCGTGCCGCGCCATGAACTCCTTTGCGAACGCCTTGGACGACTCAAGACGGGCGCCTTTTTTCCCCGGACCGAACACCCTGATGCCGCGCTGTCTGAGGGTGTCCGCGAGACCCATCGCCAGCGGTAGTTCAGGCCCGACGACTACAAGGTCGATATGCTCCCTGACGCACACTGCGGCAATCTCGTCCGTGTCCGATTCTCTGACGGGGATGCGCGCCGCGTCCATCTCGATGCCTGCGTTGCCCGGGCAGGCGATGACCCTGCGCACGGATGGACTGCGCAGAAGTTTCCAGACGAGGGCGTGTTCTCTTCCGCCGCTGCCCACGACAAGGACATTCACCGTTGCCTCCGATCTGTTCCGTTACGAGGATGGCAGAGCCGGTCCAGCGAACCGCAGTGCCTTCAGTGCAAGGATCGTGGCCATCGCGCAGATGTTGTTCGCAGCGTGAAACCCGACGGATGCCCACAACGTCTCGTGGGTCTCCAGGAGAATCGCCAGCAGGACGCCTATCGCGAACAGCCCCGCGTATCCGGCGGGTTCCTGGTGGGCGGCGGCGAACAGCACAGCGCTTGCGGTGACCGACGCCGCGGGTGGAAGCAGCGCGCGTAGTCCGCTGTGCACGACGCCCCTGAAGATCACCTCTTCAAGGAAGGGTGCACACACACACCCGGTGACCACGACGAGACACATGACGGGAAACGACCTGATCCGGAGTATCTCCGCCGCGATCCTCTGCACGGGCAGTTCCAGACCGACCGCCGTCATCAGAAGCACGTACAGGGCCATCATCGCAAGGAAAAAGGGCAGGAAGCGGAAGTAGGCACCGAAGCCGTCGGCGAATCTCCCCGCATCGTTCAACAGGTTTCTCATCCACCCGGGAAACAGAAAGACGAGGACGACTGCGGCGAGTCCCTCGATTGTGACAGTCGCGCCCATGGCGTACGCAATCTGTGCATCGTGGGAAAAGGCCGGCAAAAGATGCGCGCAGACGCGGTTGGCGGCCATCCCGGCGGCGATGAAGAACACCGCTGTGGCGAGGGCGGCACCGGGTCCGGGGCGGCGTCCTGCCGCGCCATGCTTCCTGTCGCTGCTCATTGCGGAAGGACAACTTGACCCTCACTCGGAGGGTTGCGATTCCCAAGAGGGCTGTCCGGCTGTCTCTTTCTCGCCGGCGCAGCGTTCCCTCTGGTCAATCCATTCGCTGAGGACTTTCTGCACGACGTTGGGTTCGTCGGACCCGGCCTGCGCGCCACCGGCAGCGAGGATGAGATGCGCCCGTTCGGCAAGTTTCAGCACAAGCGCGTACACATTGTCTGTGCGGTCAACGGCGTCGAGAATCTTCAGGTTTCTGTTCATACCAGTGACAGATGAACAAGACGAGCGGCATCTCCCTTCCGGGGCGAGAGATGCACTGTTCTGACGTATCCCCCGGAGCGGTCGCGGTACTTGACTGCAAGGTCGCGCACGACCCGCACCATCTCACCGGAGCCGAGTTCAGAGGCGACGGCGCGGAAACTCGCGAGGTCTCCTTTCTTCCCGAGGGTCAGGAGACGTTCGGTCATCCTTCGCACCTCTCTGGCTCGCGGCGCGGTCGTGGTGATGTGTCTGTGAATAAGAAAACTCCTCGTCAGATTCCGCACCAGCGCGAGCCGTTCCCCGCGCGACCTGCTGAGGCGTCGGATGTTCTTCCTATGTCTCATCTGTGTCCTCCGCAATTGGCGACGGTGCGGCAAAACTCATCAGGCGACAGCCGCGTTCCTTGAGGGCTTCCTCAATCTCTTTCAAGGACTTCTCGCCAATGTTCTCAATCTCGGTCAGCCGTTCCCTCGGCACGGCAAGGAGTTGCCGAAGCGTCGTGATATTGTGCGAGGCGAGCGTGTTGCACAGACGCGTGGACAGCCCGATCTGGCTGAGAGGGGTGTCCAGATCCGCGGATGCCGTGGGGGTCATCGTTCCGCCCGCTCGCGGGTCAGTCGGCTGTTGTTGCTGGATGCTCGTGAAGTGGCGGACGAGAACCTCGGTTGCCTCAAAGACCGCATCTTTCGGGGAGACAGCCCCTGTGGTCCACACCTGCAGGATCAGTTTCTCGTAGTCGACCGACTGTCCCACGCGGGTGTGCTCGACGTGAAAGGTCACCTTCCTGACCGGGGTGTAGATGCCGTCTATGAGGAGGGTTCCGATGGGACGGTCCTTCCTGAGAAGCCGGACCTTCTCGGTGGGCACGTACCCGAAGCCCCTGGTGATCTCAAGCGTGAGGGTGAGTTTCTTTGCGGGGTCGAGGGAAACGATATGCAGGTCAGGATTCAGCACCTCAGCGCTTCCGTCAGGCACAAGGTCTCCGGCGGAGACAGAGTGCGCACCTGCTATCTGCACGCGCACGGTGTGCGGGTAGTCCGTGATGACCGGTTTGAGGGCGACCTGCTTGATGTTGAGAAGCATCTCAACGACATCTTCGCGCACGCCGGGAACAGAGGTGAACTCATGCGCCACGCCTTCGATGCTCACCGCGGTGAAGGCGATGCCGGGGATGGAAGAAAGGAGGACGCGGCGCAGCGCGTTGCCGATAGTGACGCCGTACCCCTTTTCCAGCGGCTCGATTGCGAGTTGGCCGTAGTCGTTCCGGTAGGTCTCGGCGTCCCAGACGAACTTCGACGGATAGACGAACTGATTCATGTCGTCACCTCACCAGTAGCGCTACTTTGAATACAGATTGATGATATGTTGCTCCTCCACCGGAATGGAGATCTCCTCCCGGGTGGGAAAGCGCGTGATCACGGCGCTTGTGCCGTCGTCAGACGGCTGCATCCACGCCGGGATGGCGGTGTTCTTCCGTTCCTCCCGGCACGCGCGCGCAGCGGCGGCGAACGAGTCGTTCGGTTTCAGCGAGACCACATCGTTCAGTTTCACCGTGTATCCGGGACGGTCCATCTTTCTGCCGTTGAGAAAAATGTGTCCGTGCACCACAGCCTGACGCGCCATCCTGCGGGAAAAGGTCCAGTTGAGGCGGTAGACCACGTTGTCCAGGCGGCGTTCCAGCAACTGGAGTAGCACCGTCCCCGTGACCCCGCGGGTGCGCCTGGCTATCTCGAAGTACCTGCGGAACTGCGCCTCGCCGACGCCGTAGTAGATCCGCAACTTGTTCTTCTCGCGCACCTGCATGGCGTATTCTGACAGTTTCATCCTGCGAGAAGTGCGGCGCGCCCGTCGCGCCTTCCGCGGATCCATCGCGCAGCGGTCGCTCTCGCATCGCCGTCCTTTCAGGTACATCTTGATCCCGTACTTCTTGCACGTCTTACAACAGGGTTTTGCCATCTGTGCCATTGGGACTCCTTCTATACCCTGCGCCGACCGGGAGGCCGGCAGCCGTTGTGCGGAATGGGAGTGACATCCCTGATGGAGACCACATTGAGCCCCGCGCTCTGGAGCGCCCTGATGGCGGTTTCCCTGCCCGGGCCAGGCCCCTTCACGAGGACGTCGACCTCCTTCATGTTCGCCACCATCTGCGCCTTCTTTGCGACGCTCTCGGCGATCAGTTGCGCCGCAAACGGCGTGCCTTTGCGCGTGCCCTTGAAGCCGATTGTGCCGGGACTACCCCAGATGAGCACCTTTCCCTCTGGGTCAGTAATCGTCAGAATCGTGTTGTTGAACGAGGCCGTGATGTGGACGATGCCCCTGGGCACGCTCACATGCTTCTTTCTCTTCTTGACGTACTTTCTCTTCTCCGCCATGTTACTCCTTGGTCTCCGTGGTTTGCGCCCGTATCGCCTTCCGTGCCGCCTTATCCCTGACCACGCCGACGGTCTTGCGCGGTCCTTTGCGCGTGCGCGCGTTTGAGCGGGTTCGCTGACCTCGCACCGGGAGAGACCGCTTGTGCCGCAGTCCCCGGTAGCAACCAATCTCCACCAAACGCTTGATGTTCTGGCCGATCTCCTGTCTGAGGTCTCCCTCCGTCCGGTAGTGCTGCTGGATGTACGAGGCGATCTTCCCCAAATCGTCCTCGGTGAGTTCCTTCACCCTGCGGTCAGGGGAAACCCTGGTTGCCGAAAGCACCCTGTACGCCGTCGCCGGACCGATCCCGTAGATATGCGTGAGGGCGACTGCGACCTTCTTCTCGTTCGGAATCTCAACGCCAAGTATGCGCGCCATATGTTCCTCCTACCCCTGCCGCTGTTTGTGTTTCGGTCCGTCCTGAGGGTTGCTGCAGATGACCCTCACGGTGCGGCCGCGCTTGATAATCTTGCACTTCGGACACATCTTTTTCACCGATGCGCGCACCTTCATCGTCCCTCCCATGTCTTCCGCTACAGCCGCTTGACGATCCGTCCCCTGGAGACGTCGTACGGAGACAGTTCCACCGCCACCCGGTCGCCCGGGATAATCCTGATGTAGTGGAGGCGCATCTTGCCGCACAGGTGCGCCGTCACCACGATGTCGTTGTCCAGTTTGACAAGGAAACTGGTGCCCGGCAGCGCCTTGGTAATGACGCCCTCCACCCGTATCTTCTCTTCCTTCGCGTTGTTATCCATATTCCGCCTGCGTGAGCACCTCCGCAGCGGTGCGTCCCACCAGCACCGTGTGCTCGCTGTGGGCGGAGTACCGCCCGTCCTCCGTGACCGCCGTCCACCCATCCTCGAGAATCCGCACCTTCCGGGACCCTTCGTTGACCATCGGTTCGATCGCGATGGTCATATTCTCCCGCAGCACCGGCCCTGTCCCCTTTTTCCCGAAGTTCGGGATTTCTGGCGGCTCGTGGAGTTCGCATCCGACGCCGTGCCCGGCAAACTGCCTGACGACCGAGAACCCTGCGGCCTCCACGAAGGACTGGACCGCCGCGCTGATGTCGCCGACTCGGTTGCCGGCGACCGCCTGCGAGATGCCTGCCGCAAGGGCTCCGCGCGCCGCTTCGATAAGGCGCGCGTGGACGGCAGAAACCTCGCCGGCGCAGAATGTGTCAGCGCAGTCGCCGTAAAACCCGTCGCAGATGACCCCGACATCTATCCCGACGATGTCTCCGCTGGCAAGCACCTTCCCGGGTCCCGGGATTCCGTGCACCACCTCTTCGTTCACCGACAGGCAGAAGGCGGACGGATACCCGCGGTACCCGCGGAAGGCAGAGACGACCTTTTCCTCGGCGAGCATCTGCTCGCCGGCCCGCGCCAGTTCCTCCGTTGAGATGCCGGGTCTGACCATCTGTCCGAGTCGGTCAAGGATGCGGCGGCATATCCTGCACGCCCGCCTGATGCCCTCAATCTGTTGGGGTGTCTTCACCATCCGACAACCTTCTCAATCTGCGTCAGCGTATCCTCAAGAGATCCGTCGCCGGGAACGTCGCGGAGCACTCCCCGTGCGGCGTACCAGTCAAGGAGCGGCGCGGTCTTCTCGCGGTACACCGCGAGCCGCCTGCGCACAATCTCCTCCCTGTCGTCTTCCCTCTGGATGAGGTTGCCTCCGCACACGTCGCACACGCCCGCCTTTCGCGGCGGTATATTCACCAGATGGTAGACCGCCGCGCACTTCTCACAGATGCGCCTGCCGGAGAGGCGTCTGACGAGGAAGTCGTCCGTGGCGCTCAGATGCACCGCTGCGACATCGCTGTCTCGCAGAATCCCCTCAAGCATCTCTGCCTGGGCGATCGTCCGCGGAAAGCCGTCCAGAATGAAGCCCGCCGCGCAGTCGTCCCGCCGTGCGCGTTCCTCCACCAGGGACGCCACAATCCTGTCAGGGACAAGTTCGCCCCGCGCCATATACTCCTTTGCGGCGCGTCCCGTGTCGTTCTCGCGCGTGACCGCCTCGCGCAGCAGGTCTCCAGAAGAGATGAGAGGCAGCCCGCGCCTCTTGCTGATGGCGGCGCCCACTGTCCCCTTTCCCACTCCCGGAGGACCGAGGAGAATAAGAATCTTCCTCACCTCACACGCGCCTTTCTGATGAATCCCTCGTAGTGCCGCACAAGGAGGTGCGCTTCAATCTGCCTTATTGTTTCAATGAGCACCGATACGACAATCAGAAGCCCGATGCCGCCGAACTCGCTTGAGACGAGATAGTTGCGGATGTACCGGTGGAGAAAATACGGCATAAGCGCGATTGCCGCAAGCATGAGAGAGCCGGGCAGCGTCAGCCGGTTGAGTATCCGTTCGAGGTACGCGGCGGTCGGTTTCCCGGGTCTGATGCCTGCGACGAATCCTCCGTACTTCTTCAGGTCGTCTGCGATATTGTCGGGATTGAAGATGAGGGCCGCGTAGAAGTAGCAGAAAAAGACGGTAAGAGCCGCGTACAGGAGCATCCCGGTTGGCGATGTCGGCGAAAGCGCCTCTGCTACCTTCTGGACCACCCGTGAGTTCGAAAAGTGCATCACCGTTGCCGGGAACTGAAGGATGGCGAGCGCAAAGATGAGGGGGATGACCCCGCCCTGGTTCAGTTTGATTGGGAGGTAGGTTGACTGACCGCCGTACACCCGTCTGCCCACCACCCGCTTCGCGTACTGAACCGGGATTCTCCGCTCGCTCTCGTTCAGAAGAATGGCGGCGGCGACTACCGCAACCATCAACGGGATGAGCAGCACAACTGTGAAGAGGTTGAGAGACCCGTCCTTCAGCATCATTGTGACATAGTGCACGGCGACAGGCATCCGTGAGAGAATCCCTGCCGTAATGATGAGAGAAATGCCGTTTCCTATGCCTTTTTCCGTGATCTGCTCGCCGAGCCACATCAAAAACACGGTGCCTGTGGTCAGGGTGATGATGGTTGTCACGGTGAACAGGATGCCCGGATTGCGAACGACCGCAACTTCATTGAAGTTCGCGGGATTGGAAAGCCACGCGGCGATTGCCGCCGCCTGAAACAGACACAGCCCGACTGTGCCGTACCGCGTGTATCGGGTGAGTTTGCGGCGCCCCTCCGCTCCGCCTCCCCGAAGAAGATTGCGGAAGAACGGGATGAGGGACGCGAGGAGTTCGAGGATGATGGAGACGCTGATATACGGCATAATGCCGAGGCCGAAAATCGTCATGTTGGAGAACGCACCGCCCGCGAAAAGGTCGGCGATGCCAAACAACGTGTTGGGCAGCCCTGCGAAGAACTGCTGGAGCGCCTGGCCGTCCACTCCCGGCACGGGCACGTAGCACCCAAGGCGATACACGCTCAGCAGCGCGAGCGTGAACAAAATGCGCTTGCGCAGGTCCGGAATCTTGAATGTGTCTCTGAAACCGTTCATTATAGGTGCTGTTCTCCAGAAAGCGACGAACGTGCCGTGCGCACGTTCGTCCGTATCCCTGCCGCTCCTTGCGGCGACGCCTCACTCCTGTGGAACCACAACCGCTGTACCACCCGCTTTCTCAATCTTCTCGCGCGCTTTGCGAGAAAACGCGTGCGCGTGAATCTCCACAGCACGCGTCACGCTGCCTTCTCCGAGTACCTTCAGCAACTGCCCTGAGCGCACGCATCCCGCGGTTTTCAGCGCATCAAGCGTGATCCGGGGCCCCTGGCATCGCGCAACGATATCCCCGACATTTACCGCGACAGTCTGCACAGGCCTCACGCGGGCAAATCCCCTCTTCGGCAGACGTCTTGCCAGAGGCATCTGTCCGCCCTCAATGTTGAACGACCGCGAGAAGCCGCTGCGGGCGTGGTGTCCTTTATGCCCCCGCGTGGATGTACCGCCGTGGCCGGAACTGTCTCCCCTGCCAAGACGCTTGACGGCGTGCTTACTTCCCGCCGGCGGCTTCAACTCGTGCAGTTTCATTCTCTGTCCTCTCGAACGGTTTGAGCATACGGAGCGTTTCAACGGCTGCCCTGATGACATTGACCGGGTTTGTCGAGCCGATGCACTTGCCCGTGATATCGCGGATGCCCGCGGCTTCACACAGCGCCCGGAGCGTTCTTCCCACGACCATGCCGTGCCCTTCGGATGCGGGCCTCAGAACGATCCGGCACGGTCCTACCTTCTTTTCGATCCGGTGGGAGATGGTGGTCGCTCTCATCGGGATGCGAACCATGCTCCGGTGTGCTTTGTCCACTGCTTTCCGGATGGCGTCGGGTACCTCTCCGGCCTTGCCGATACCGTAGCCAGCACTTCCCTTGCCGTCGCCGACGACCACCAGCGCCCTGAACTTGAAGTTTCTACCGCCTTTCGTGACTTTGGAGACGCGGCGGATTTCAACCACGATCTGTTTTTCGTCGCTGGCGGCGTGTCTGTCGTCTCGTCTGCTCACAGGTTGAGTCCTCCTTTGCGCAGGGCGTCCGCGAGCGCCTTGACGCGTCCCGCGTATCGGTACCCTGCTCTGTCGAACACCACGGAGGTGATGCCGAGTTTCTTCGCCTTTTCCGCAAGAAGCCGTCCGACAACTTCAGCGCCCGCGACATTGCCGCCTTTTTGACCGGCTGACGCGGCTGCGCGGAACTCGGCCGACACGCTGGACACGGATGTCAGGGTCCTGCACGGCGCGGGCGTGTCATCAACCAGCATGGCGTAGATGTGCCTGCCGGCGCGGTACACGCAGACGCGGGGACGCTCGGGAGTCCCTGCCACGTTGCGCCTCACCCGGCCATGACGCATCGTCCGCATACGTTGGCGTGTCTGTTTCATTTTGTCACTCCCACCGCGGACTTCCCGACCTTCTGCCTGACATACTCTCCGCGGTATCGAATGCCCTTGCCCTTGTACGCCTCGGGCGGGCAGGTTTTCCTGACAGTGGCGGTGAACTCTCCTACCAGTTGGCTGTCGCATCCGCGGATGAACAGAATCGTGTTCCTGAGGACTTCCACCGTGATGCCCTCGGGGATGGGTATCTCGACGGGATGCGAGAAGCCAAGCGTGAGGACAAGGGTATTCCCCTTGACCTCGGCGCGGTAGCCGACCCCGTGTATCTCGAGCACTTTCTCAAAGCCGCTGTGGACCCCGTGTATCATGTTCCTGACCATGCTTCGCATCATCCCCTGAAGCGCGTCTGCGTGGCGGTACGCCTTCCTCTGGCCTGAAGGCACGGTATTGATGACGGCGACTTTGCCGTCGGCAACCTCGATCCGGATGCCCTGCGGCACCGATCTTGTGAGGGACCCCTTCGTCCCGCTGACCGACAAAGATGACTGACCGGCCGTCACGGTCACCCCTGCCGGAATCTCCACAGGTTTCTTTCCGAGTCGTGCCATGGATGCGGCATCCTTTCTCGCTACCAGACGGTAAACAACACCTCTCCACCGAGTCCAAGTTCCTGCGCCACGCGTCCGGAAACAAGTCCGCGGGAGGTGCTGATGACAGCGAGTCCCAGCCCATCTTTCACAAGAGGGATCTCGTCCCTGCTCACATAGACGCGGCGGCCCGGGGTGCTCACCCTGGCGATTTCGCGGATTGCACGTTTCCTGCCCGGCAGGTAGAGAAGCGACACGCGGATCGTTTTGCGCCCGTCTGTCTCCACCACCTCGTATCCCTTGATGTACTTCTCCTCAGCAAGGAGCGCGGCGATGGCCTCCTTCAACCTGGTGTGCGGCACATCGACCGTCGGATGGAAGGCCGCGCTTGCGTTGCGTATTCTCGTCAGCATGTCGGCGATCGGGTCTGTCATCATGCCTCGCATCTCCTTACCAGCTTGCCTTGCGCACGCCCGGGATTTCGCCCCGGGACGCAAGCGCACGGAAGCAGAGTCGGCAGATGCCGAATCTGCGCATATACGCTCGCGGCCTGCCGCACTTCCAGCACCGGTTCCTCTGCCGCACCTTGAACTTCGGCGTCCGCTTCATCTTTTCGAAAAAGCATTTTCGTGCCACTCACTCCTCCCGTATGGGCAGACCGATTCCGCGCAGGAGCGCGACGGTTTCCCGTGGCGTGCGCGCATCGGTGACGATGGTGATGTTCATGCCGCGCGGCTTGTACAGTGAGGTGTAGTCAATCTCGGGGAAGATGACCTGTTCCCTGATGCCGATGGTGTAGGAACCCTTCCCGTCGGTGGCCGTTGCAGGCAGCCCGTTGAAGTCGCGCACGCGCGGCAGCGCCACCGTGATGAAGCGGTCGAGGAACTCGAACATCATCCTGCCTCTCAACGTCACCATGACGCCGCAGATGTCGCCCTTGCGGAGGTTGAATCCCGAGATAGACTTCTTTGCGCGCGTGATGACGGGTTTCTGTCCGCTGATGGCCGCAAGTTCCTTCTGCGCCGCCTCGAGCGCCTTCGCGTCCTTGGCGTCCCGTCCGATGCCGACGTTGATGACGATCTTCTTCAGGCGGGGCACCTGATGCCTGTTCGTGTACGAGAACAGTTTCATCAGTTGCGGCGCCGTCTGTTCCCTGTAGAGAATCTTCAACCGTGGTTCTGTCATGAGACCTCGATTTCGTTGCCACACGAGCGGCAGACCCGTATCCGTTCGCCGTTGTCCATCACGCGGACGCCGATCCGCACACCTTTCTCGCACTTCAGGCAAAAAAGCATCAGGTTTGCCACGGAGATCGGCTTCTCCATCTGGATGATTCCTCCGCGGCGGTCTACCTGCCGCGGCCGGCTGTGCTTCTTGACGAAGTTGATCCCCTCGACCAGCGCGCGGCCGGAGTCCGGGAACACCTTGATGACCCGGCCCTTCTTGCCGGCATCCTTCCCGGTCGTCACGATGACAAAATCGTTCTTCCTGATTCGTGAGCGCATCTTACAGCACCTCCGGCGCAAGGGAGATGATCTTGGTAAAGTTCGCCTCTCTCAGTTCGCGGGGGACAGGACCGAACACGCGCGTCCCCCGGGGATTCTTCTCGTTATCTATGATGACCGCGCTGTTGGTATCGAAGCGAATGTAACTGCCGTCGGGGCGGCCCATCTGTTTCACTGTCCGGACAATGACCGCTTTCACCTTCTCCTTCTTCTTCACGATGCCATCGGGGATCGCGTCCTTCACAGTGCAGACCACAATATCCCCGATGCGGGCATACCGCTTGCGGGTGCTGCCCACAATGCCGATGACCTGTATCTTCCGCGCGCCGGTGTTGTCGGCGACCGTAAGCACTGTCCGCAACTGGATCATGAAGCGTCTCCCGCGGTGCCTGCTGCCTTCTGAACGATGTCCACCACCATCCAGCGCTTTCTTGCGCTCAGGGGACGCGTCTGCCTGATACGGACAGTGTCTCCCGAGCGCGTCATATTCCCCTCATCGTGGCAGAGGAACTTCCTGCGCTGCCTCACCATCTTGCGGTAGCGCGGGTGGCGCACAAGCCGTTCCACGAGTACAACCCTGCTCTTCTGCATCCTGTCGCTCACCACGACACCGGTTTTCTCCAGAGATCGTGGGCGGCGGGGTTCATCTTGCATGGTGCTCTCCTGAGGTAGCGCGTTTTTGCCTGAGCACGGTTTCCAGTCGGGCGATGTCCCTGCGGAGCGTCCTCAGGACCGCGTGGTTCTTCGTCTGGCCGAGGCGGATCTGATGCCGGGCGGCGTACGCCTGGTCGCGCAGGCCGCGGATCCGGTCCTCGACCTCTCGTGCCGAGGCCTCTTTCCACCGGGTCAGTTCGTCTCGTTTCATGCGTGCGTCCTTGATATGATGCGGGTGCGAAACGGCAACTTGTACGACGCGAGCCGCAACGCCTCGTGCGCGAGATGGCGTTCAACCCCGGCGATCTCGAAGAGGATGCGCCCAGGGAGCGCGACCGCAATCCAGTGGGAGACCTCTCCCTTGCCCTTGCCCATGTCCGATTCCGCCGGTTTTTTGGTCACCGGACGGTCAGGGAAGACGCGGACCCACAGTTTGCCTCGCGTCTTCAGGCAGTGGGTGATGGCCACCCGACCCGCCTCTATCTGGGAGTTGGTGACCCTTCCGGGTTCAAGTATCTGAAGTCCGAAGTCGCCGAAAAAGAGGGTTGCGCCCCGGCACGCCTTGCCGGTGGTGCGTCCCTTCATCATCTTCCTGTACTTGACCCGCTTCGGCATCAGAGGCATAGTTCCTCCGTCTGGACAGGCGGCGCAGGCGTCTGTGTCTCTGCCTGCTGCTCCGCGCGGTCAGCCCGGCGCTTTCCTTCCCTGTCGCCGAGATAGAGCCAGACCTTCACTCCCACGGTTCCTGTCTTGAGGACCGCGGTCGAGGTCGCGTAATCAATCTGGGCGCGAAGGGTATGCAGCGGCACCGTGCCGTTGATGTACAGTTCCGACCGCGAGATCTCGGCTCCGGCGATGCGTCCGCTGACCTGCACCTTGACGCCCCTTGCTCCGGACTGAAGGGCAAGCGCCATCGCTTTCTTGACAACCTGCCGGTGCGGCGTGCGCTTCTCGAGTTGCAGGGCGATGGAATCGGCGATGAACTGAGCGCTCCGCCCCGGAGGGTTGATCTCCTCCACATCGATGTTCACCTGTTTCTGCAGCATCCGGTAGAGTTCGTCGCGCACAGCGTTTATCTCGGCACCCTTCCTGCCGAGCACCACTCCCGGCCTCGGGGTGCGGATGCAAATCTGGATCCGGTCGCTCACCTTCTTGATGTCGATTCTCCCGATGGACGAGCGTGGGAACCTCTTCAACAGGTACTCGCGGATGCTCACGTCTTCCTGCAGCAGAGCCGGGAAGGTCCTCTTGCGCGCGTACCAGATGGAACGCCACTCCTCTCCGATGCGTCCGATGCCGAGCCGCAATCCGATAGGATTGACCTTCTGTCCCATGGTCAGTTCGTTCCCTTTCCTTCAACGCGTTCGAGGATCACCGTGATATGGCTCATCCGCTTCCTGATTCGCACGCCCCGTCCCATCGGCGCTGCCCGGAATCTTTTCAGGGTCGGGCCACCGTCAACCACAAGGTTTGCGACGGTCCATGCGGAGTCTCTGGCAAGGCGGTCCGCGTTGGCAAGGGCTGAGCGAAGCACCTTGCGGACTGTGCCCGCTGATCTCACGGTGGTCTGGGCAAGCATCTGGTCTGCGACGCGCGCATCCCGGCCGACTATCAGGTCGCGGAGCATCCTGACCTTCTTCGGACCGACTCTCACGAAACGGGCACGTGCTTTCGCCTGCATGGAGTCCCCTATGTCTTGTCCCGCGTCTTTTCCGTATGGGCTCCGTGGCCTCTAAATGTTCTGGTCGGGGCAAACTCCCCAAGCCGGTGTCCGACCATATTCTCGGTCACGTACACCTCGGTGAATGTCCTGCCGTTGTGAACCGCGAATGTGTGTCCGACAAACTCGGGCACTATCATTGAGGCCCGCGACCATGTCTTGATTGCCTCGCGGTGCCCTCCCCGTCCGGAGCGCGCAACCCGGTCGATGAGCCGCCTGTCGAGATACGGGCCTTTCTTCTTCGATCTCATTGCCGACCTCTCCTCTGGAGGATGAGACGCCCGGTCCATTTCTTCCGATTGCGGGTCTTGTAGCCCTTCGCCGGAACGCCGCTCGGGCTCTGCGCCTGGTGCCCTTTCCCCCTGCCCTCGCCGCCTCCCATCGGATGGTCAACCGGATTCATCGCGGTTCCGCGCACATGCGGCTTCCTGCCTTTCCACCGGACCCGTCCCGCCTTTCCTGAAACCTCGTACTTGTGTTCGGGGTTGCTCGCCTGCCCGACGGTTGCCATTGCGTCAAGGGGGATGAGTCTGACCTCGCCTGATGGCAAGCGCACCTGACCGAATCGGTCGCCCTTGACCATCAGGGTCGCCAGCGTCCCCGCCGCTCTGACCATACACCCTCCGCGGCCTGGTACAAGTTCCAGATTGAAGATCCCGGTTCCCTCGGGAATGTTCCGCAGTGGGAGCCGGTTGCCGGGCTTTGGCTCGGCATCGGACCCGCAGGCGATGGTGTCCCCCGGCTTGACTCCTGACGGCGCGATGACATAGGTGCGCACGCCGTCCGGGTACTGCAGCAGCGCGATGCGCGCGGACCTGTTGGGGTCGTACTCGATGCTCACGACCCTGCCGGTCATCCCGACGCGTCCGTGAAAGTCGATCTGGCGATACCGGCGCTTGTGTCCGCCACCGCGGAACCTCGCCGTGATCTTTCCGGCGTTGTTCCTCCCGCCCGTCCTGCGCATGCCGCGGACGAGCCGTCGGTCAGGACGCTGCCTGGTCACCTCGTCGTAGTCAGGCAGAAGCGCGTGCCTCTGTCCGGGTGAGACCGGATTCCGTTTACGCAATGACAATTTTATCCCCTTCTCTGAGTGTCACGAGCGCCTTTTTGTAGCGGGACCTCTCGCCCGCAATCCCCTTGCGGACGACCCGGCGTTTCGGCGGCATCGTCATCATGCGGACACGTTCGACATGCACCTTGTATAGCGTCTCCACCGCCTGCTTCACCTGCTGTTTCCGCGCCTTCCTGTGCACGCAGAACATATAGGTGCCGCGCTCGGCGAGCGCGGTTCCCTTTTCAGTCACTATCAGGTGCTTGACTGTATGGTACGGAGTGCTGCTCATTGTCCTGTCTCCTCCGCGCGCTGCGCCGGCGGTTCCGACGCGAGGATCCGTCTGATTGCGGGAAGGGCGGCCTGGACCACCACAAGGTGGTCGTGGGCCAGAACCCCGTACGCGTGCAGCTGTTCGGCGCGCACGCTTCGCGCGTTGCGCAGATTCCTGATAGACATCTCAACCGTCCTGGTTGCCGGATCCGCGCCAAGCACGAAAAGCGCGCTGCCCTCGATGTCCGAAGCCTTCAGGAACGACGCGAACGCCCGTGTCTTCGGCCGCTCCATTGCGCCAATTGCCAGAATCGTGACCCTGTCGCGCATCAGACGGTCCCTGACCGCCTCGCGCAGCGCAGCCTGCCTGACGCGCTTTGGCAAGGCAACGCGATAGTCGCGCGGCTTCGGCGCAAAGACGACTCCGCCGTGACGCCACACTGGACTGCGGATTTCCCCTGCCCGTGCGCGTCCGGTTCCCTTCTGCCTCCATGGCTTGCGGCCGCTGCCGGAGACCTCGGCACGCGTCTTTGCCGCCGCCGTGCCCTGCCTCTGGTTTGCGAGGTACGCGACAACCGCCGCGTGGAGAATATCCTGGCGGACGGGCTGCCCCACACTCGCGTCATCAAACTGCTCTTCTCCGACGCGCGCGCCCGTCATATCGCGGACAGGAACCGTCTTCATTGCGCATCCCCCGATTTCAGCGCTCTGCGCACCATCACATAGGAACCCGCGGGCCCCGGCACCGCTCCCCGCACGATGAGGATGTTGCGGTCGGGCAGCACCCTGAGAACCGCGAGGTTCTTCACAGTGGTGCGCGCGCCGCCCATCCTCCCAGCCATGCGCTGCCCTTTGAGGACGCGGGCAGGCATCCTGCCGCCGATGGAGCCGGGCGCCCGATGCGACATCGACCCGTGGGTCGCGGGTCCTCCCCGGAAGCCGTGCCGCTTCATGCCGCCCTGGAACCCCTTGCCGATGGATGTGCCGACAATATCAACCAGCCGGGCATCCTTCAGCGCCTCCACCGTGATCTGCTGGGAGACCTGGTACTGCGAGACCTCCCCGGGGCTGACACGGAATTCGCGCAGGAGGCGGAGCGAAGGAGCCTGCGCCTTCTTGAGGTGCCCGGCGGCAGGTCGCGTCAATCTCTTCGTGTCCGCGCTGTCGTATCCAATCTGGACCGCGGCGTACCCGTCCCTGTCAGGCGTCCGTATCTGGGTGATCCAGCAGGGGCCGACCGTCAACGCGGTGGCCGCGACGGGGCGCCCCGCCTCATCATACACCTGCAGCATTCCCAGTTTTCGTCCCAGCAAGCAGATGTTCATTTAGTTTCCTGTGTCTCAGCCGAGTTTCATTTCAATCTCGACTCCAGCGGGCAGCACCAGCCTGCTCAGATGGTCAACGGTGCGCGCACTTGGGTTGAGGATGTCTATCAGCCGCTTGTGAACGCGCATTTCAAACTGTTCTCTGCTCTTCTTGTTCACGTGCGGCGAGCGTAGCACGGTGAATACCTCCCTGCTTGTTGGTAGTGGGATCGGCCCTGAGATCTGCACGCCCGTCTGCCTGACGATCTCAATGATCTCCTTGACCGCGTCGTCAATCAGGCGGTGGTCAAACGCTTTCAGTTTCAGCCGTATCCTCTTGTTCTCCATGCAGCGCGTGTCCTTTTCCCCGCCCTGCTCAGGCGATGATGGTGGTGACGGCTCCTGCGCCGACAGTTCTGCCGCCTTCCCTGATGGCGAAGCGCTGGCCTTTTTCAAGAGCCACCGGGTAGATGAGTTTGACGTCCATCTCA
>Ga0101944_10000620_pt1 | contig 98290 bp, 75 predicted proteins | sample DewCreD2012metaG_FD_75245 | JGI IMG/M metagenome (GOLD analysis project Ga0101944, IMG submission 75245) | Hot spring sediment bacterial and archeal communities from British Columbia, Canada, to study Microbial Dark Matter (Phase II) - Dewar... ... | reverse complement strand
CGAAATGGACAAGAAAATCAATCCCCTTGCGGGTGAAGTCCACTGGGTCCACAATGTCCATCTCGTCCATGGTTTGGTCGAAAGAGCCGCGTTCAACTGCCGATTTTAGGATAAATCATCCAAAATTCAGCAGTCAATCTTGGGGTTTTGAGCGATTCCGATGACGATGACGAGCACGAAAAGAGACGGGTTGTCCGGCAGATCCCATGTCCGGATTATGGTGCGAAGAAAAGGCAAACAACGCGGCGGGATTATGGAGTTGCGGGAAGAGTCCCGATGGCCGGGGCGATGTAATCCATTATGGCGGCCGCGACGATTTCCGCTTTCCAGCGTATGCCTTTGTTGTTCATGTGGCAGATGTCGCCGAGATATTCGGCCGGCGATATGTTTTCCAGACTCTCGAACACGGGGATGTAGAACAGGTTTTTATCGCGGCAGAACAGCCGGATCTCGTCGTTCAACAGGTCCATCGAGGCGCAGTGATTGGCCGATGTGTAATTGCACGTCCTGTCGTAATACTGGCGTTGCGCGCATGGAAGCGGGAAATGGGGATGCGCAATGCTGCACAGGGCAAAGCGAATGCCGTTGCGGGCAAAAATTCTCCGAAGCAGTTCCATGTTGACAATGGTCAGCTCCCTGATTTTTCGGCGTATGGCGTCTTCGTCGGCCCGGAACAGGGACTGGCCGAACCGCCAAATGAAACGCGATCGCGACGCGATACGCAGTGCGCGCGGCAGTTCCAATTCTCCGACAAACTGGAGGTCGCGCCCCACGTCGTTGACCCCTTCGTAGGCAATGACCAAATCCGGCTGCAGTTCCAGATAATCGGGCAACAGCAGGAAATGGTTCGATGTACCGATGCCTTCAATGCCGCCATTCAGGACCTCGATGGCCTTTCCGGGAAACCGCCCCCGCAATTCCCCTTCGAGGATAGCCGGATAGGTCAGATCGTTCGATGGCCCCTCAACTGTGGTCGATCCGCCAATGCACAAAATACGAAACGTCCCGGCCGGTTTTGGCACGGCGACATCGGGCGCGCGGAACCCATAACGGTTGGTCTCGAAAATCTGTTCCGAATACTCGCCGGATCGGGGGCCCCGGAGCCCCCTTTTGTACCGGACCTGATAGATTTCATATTGGGATGTTTCCGGAACGCAGAGGTCCGCGTCAGTGTAAAGCAATCGAAGCGGGACAAACACATACGCGGATTTCTTGTCCATCCCGGGCAGACAATACATTTCTACGGTATAGGGCCTTGCGGGCGGGATGGTGGCCAGGGAAGCCGACACCGGCGCGCCGTCGCGCAAGGCCCGATTGGCAATCGAAGCCAGGTCATCAAGGCGAATGGGTGAAACGACGGGAAGAGATCCTGTTAGACGCAACGTCACCAACAAGTCGTCGTAGACCATCTCCATCGTCCCGTGGGCGGAATAACGTAAGACTGTTTCGTTGTGTACGCGGGCATACGCCATGCGTTCCTCATGATTCAGTTGAAGAAAAAGGGATCTCCGGCGATCTTTTTGTTCCAGACTTTCGTTTTTCAGCGGTATTTCCCAGTCGTCGGCGATTGGGCGCTGATGGATCCAGCCTTCCCAAGCCGTTGACGTGGCGCTCTTTTGGAATGCAGGCCGCGTCTGATTGTTTGGCAGAAATTTCGATGGATCGTTCCCGTTGATCAACACATAGGGATTCATCCGCGACAACGGTTTGCCCTCCCGCAACCGGATATAGGGATTGAATCGCTGAACCCATTGATCCTCGATCAGAGCGGTGGCCTCCAAGAAAAGCGCCAGAACCGGCGTCCACAGCAGCGCCACCAGAACAAGTTTCCATTTTTTCGGAAGCATCGGGGTCCTCGGCGGGTATTCAAAGAATCCGCGAAACAGCGCTATCCAAAGTACGGTTTGAAACAGGCGATTTTCAAATGGGGAAAAGATAAGACGTCTCCAGTTCCCCGGCGCGCATCAGGGCCAAATTCACATCGGTAATCTGACGCAGGAGGTCGGCCGCCTGCTCATCCTGTTGCAGACCTCGTTGGACGGCGTGCACTTGTCCCCGCGGCACATACACCTGTCGCTGCTGTGCGTTCCGGTAGATGACGATGTAGGAGCGGGGGCCATGCTTGTTCCCGCGATGACAGGCACAATTCTTCCGGGCGCAGGTGCTAAATCGCTCGATATAGGACCCATGCACCATCAAGGCCAGCGAGGCCAGCTTCTGCAACAACCGCTCACGTTTTGCCAGTAGTTTCACGCACTTCTTTTCCATGGGAGATTCTCCTTTCCGTTAAGCGGGGGCATAGCATATGTAATATGCGCTATACATTCCACATATAAATAATCCCCCGGCTGTACGGCATCGTCATGGAAGTGCAAGTTTACCGCTTCTGGTTCTGACGCGGGAAATACGGCCCGTTTATTTACGCCGTCGTTCCTTTCCGGACGGCCGCCGCGGTTTCTCTTTTTTCTCTTTAGGACGGCCCTCGCCGGAAATGACCGGCGCGGGCAGTTTTTCCAAGAGGGCGGCAAAACGCTTCCGGGCTTCAATCGCCGCGGTCTCCGTCGAGTCCGTAACGTCCCTGTATCCGGATCCGTCGCGGCTGTCGCCGCAATCATAGAGCCGTCCGAAACGGTGTGGCGAGTTGTCCTCGAGCAGAAAGCGTTTGGTGCGCAGGATACGCGCGTCGCCGATAAAACTGAAAATCCAGTCGCGTGTGCGATCGGTCTTGCCACGCAGGAAACGCGCATACGATTTCCCGTCAATGACGCGGTCTTTGGGCAGTTTCACGTCCGCCAGTTCCATCATGGTCGGCATGACGTCGGAGAGATCCGTGAGTTCCATCGTGGTTCCCCGCGCTTTCACGAGACCCGGCGCATTCACAATCATCGGCACCCGCGCGCCCAATTCCGTGGGATCGCCCTTGCCTTCGCCGCCGGTGCCGTTATCGGTCGTGAAGAAAATAACCGTGTTCTCCCGCAAACCCAGTTCGCCCAGCGCCGTTACGAGACGGCCTATCAGCGTGTCGGCATATTCGACGCCATCCTTGAAATTGGCCTTGTCGTTCTTGAATTTGTCCATGCCCGGTTTCAACGAACGGGGGGTGGGAAGATGCGGGCCGTGCGTCAGGCACAGGGTGTAATAGACGAAGAAAGGCCGGTCCTTGTTGCGCCGGATGAAATCGTTCACGAAATCCGCATGGATATCCGGGCCGTAATCGTCGGGAGTCGTCGGGATATATTCACCATTTTTGACGATGGAAGGATGCCAGTAACGCGACGGCTTCCGGTCATTTTCGAAGGCGCCCGTATGCTTTACGCCCGGCGGCAGGTTGTGTTCATACGCCCAGATGCAGTATTCGTCGAAGTCGCACTCGCGAATGAGGTTGGGCTGTTCGCCCGACAGTTGCCATTTTCCGGAAAGGGCCGTTGCATACCCGGCTTTTTTCAGCAGGTTCGCGAAGGTTACGTGTGACTTGGCAATGTCTTCCACCGGCGATTTCGGTTCGGGACCGCCCCGGCGCCCGGCGAAATTATAGACGCCGTTGTGGCATCCGTATTGCCCTGTCATGATCATGAGCCTTGTGGGATGGCAGATGGGCGAGGCGAAACAGGTTTCGAATTTGACGCCTGTTTCGGCCAGCCGGTCCAGATTGGGCGTGTGGTGAACCGTGTTGCCATAACACGAAAGTTCCTTGGCGCCCATATCGTCCGCCAGAATTACGATGAAATTCGGCGGGCGATCCGCGTCCCCCACGCCTGATGCGTAGGCAGTTGCGCCGGCCAGCCATGCCGCCGCCATGCCGCCGCCCGTTTTAGCCAGAAAATCCCTTCTGTTTACCTTGTGATTCATCGCTCGCGCCTTTCCCTTTGATTATAACCATATAACCCCTTTCATACAGATAGGTTCCCGGCGGGGACCTTCATACTGGATCCAGAATTCCGGGCCCAAATGTCCAATCTTGAGATCGCCGAGTTCTTGCGCATGGATTTTTCTTGTTCTGAACGCGCACAGGGAGTCCTTTGGGTGCGGAACGAAGGACAGACTGTCCTATATGCGCAACAGGGACTTTTTCGAAAAAGCAGGGACAGACACGTCTCGATCGGGGACTCGCGCGCTTGTGTCAGCCCCGCTTTTTGTTCCATTTTGCTTGAAATATTGGGTTTTTGTATGTAATTTTTCCCGTGAACGGTTACTCGTTTTTATTCACAACCCATCAGAAACCGTCGAAGGGCCTGTCGTAACGCCCGAAGATCCGCGCGCTATCCGGGGTCATGGGGAAACGTTCCGCCGGATATCGAAGAAATTCCACATGGCCGTCCATGTACAATACGTTGCCGCCGCCGGGAACGTGTGAAAAGTCGGCCGTGCTGGTGCTGATATGGTCCCACATGACCGGGATGACGCTGGCCGCTTCGGCGGTTGCCGCCGGATTGTTGATGTCCGTGATGAAGAAACGCTCGATGCCCTGGCGGAGCCTGTACATCGTGTTGCCGCCGCCGGCTTGCGTGCCGGCATGGGTCTGCGACACGACGAAATCCTCGTCGCTTGCGCGTCCGGGTGCACCGGATCCCGCGTTGGCGGCCCCCAATTCGCCCCAAGGCGTATCCTGGTATTCGGCTTCTTCCCAGCGTCCTCCCGGTCCGCTGCCCTCCTGGCCCAGTTTTGCCGCGCCGAGAATGTTCACATCGTCTATAATCGCCCAGCCTGTGTAATCATAAGGCTCCTTCGTGATTTCACAGGGCGCGATCATGCCGTCGCCGTTGCCTTTGGATCGGTCGTACCGGGCCATCGGATCCGTCTGCGCGCCCCACGACGGGCACCAAACGACATTGACGTCCGCCAGGTATTCGGGAATCACCGCGACCCCGTCGAAAATCATCGTCGCGGCCAGGCTGCCGTTGCAGTTGAAGACTTTCCGCTGCGGAAACTTCTGCGCCCGGTTCTCGTTGGCGTACATGGCGAATACGACGCCCATCTGCTTGAGATTGTTCGCGCAACTCGCCCGGCGCGCCGACTCGCGCGCCCGTGATAACGCCGGCAGCAATATCGCCGCCAGGATGCCGATGATCGCGATTACGACGAGCAATTCGATGAGCGTAAACCCTGTCTTGCGTGTGTTCATTTTCCGTTTTCCTTTTTCCGTTGTTGCCGTTTTCACAAAACAAAGAGGACACGTCCACGCCGGCTCGTATTCGGAACCGGCCTTGGACGTGCCCTCACTTTTCGACCTTCAATTCGAACCGTAGAACACGTTTCAGAGGCAATGTCTATGTGTGATCCGCCAGCACCTCCGTCAGTTTATGGCGCAACGCCGCCAACTGCTTCGACTTGAAATTGCGCCGCGTGTCGTCCAGCACGGAAATCGTTTCGAGCAAGGTGGAACGGAGAAGATGCCGGCAGGCGCAGTCGGGATTTCGGCAAGGCCGGCCGGGTCTTTGCCCGGTGGTTTCTCCACTGGCCTCGGCCAGCACCCGCGCGCATTGGGCCGTGATGCGCCGCAGATCGTCGGCGGTACGGCACAGCGTATTGTCGGCATATAATTCCATTGCGGCGCGATTCATCACTCGCTTGCGTCCACCTGAATGTCGTTACATGTTTCCGGGGCGGTGTCGCGGGCCATCCGTGTGCCCGCCAGAGGACAGGCAAAGGTTGTTTTTCCTTGCGAGCCATGCTTGCCCTTATCCGGTGCGGCCAGCGGACAATGGGCCATGCGGTCGAAAAGGGCGATCATTTTTCCGATAATGTCGGCGGGAATCGCGTGCTCCATCCGGCAGGCCACCGAGGCCGCCTTTTCACGGGGTATTCCCAGGCGATTTTCCAGCAGTTCACGGAGGGCATTATGGCGTCCCAGGATTTGCCGGCCGAGGCGGCGTCCTTCAGTCGTGAGCATGATCGTCCCATAGGGCTCGTAGTCAATCAGGCCACGCCGCGCCAACGCCCGAAGCGCTCCCGTCACGGATGCTGTTGAAACGCCCCGTTCGGCGGCGATGTCGCGCGATCGCACGCCATCGCGTTCCTGCTGCACATGGACGATGGTTTCCAGGTAATCTTCCAGACTTTCGCTGAGCACCGTGCCCGTCCTTGTTGTTAGTATAGCCTAAAATTGTTAGGCATGGCTAACATTATGGCACAGCGCCGCGCCGATGTCAAGCGCCCGATGGGCGGCCTGTATTCCGGCCGGGCGCCGCAGTGTCGGATTATCGGCCGGTCGTTTGTGATTTAGCGATTGCGCCGGATAGCGATAGGGGCGGAGAGATTGTGAATAAATGACGAAATTCGTGGCGCAAACTGTCGAGTCTGCGCGGGTCTACCGAAAAAGGTCTTTTTCCCGCAGACTCGACAGTCTGCGCCACGCCGCGGGCTGTTTTTTCCCAAACGCCGAATCGAATTCTTGGCCTGGAACCTCACAAGGCACAAGGATAGGTCTTTGTTTCCGCTACCTGTTGCGCCAACAGCGCGAGGCGTGTACTGTGCAGAACGCGGTTCGTTTCAAGGGCGCCGGGGATAGGCGCGCCGGCGATGTCGGCGAGGAAAGCATCGAGGTAGGCGCCGGACCGATCGGGAAGGACCGGTTCGCGAATCGGATCGGGGGAATCGTGGCGCCAAAGGGTCACATGCCTGGCGTTGCAACCGGTTTCGACGACCCCGTCCGTGCCGGAAATGGTGAATCGCCAATAGGGTTCCATCGTATAGCCATGCGCGTCGGAACTGAGATACGAGACGTCGCCGAGGACTACGCCGCCGTTGTCGAGTTCGAGCATGAGGGCCGCGCCGTCCTGAAAACAGGGATGATTCCGGATCTTCGCGTTCCATGCGCGGGCCGCCGTGATAGCCGCAATCGTACGGCCGGTCATCCATGGAACGATATCAATGGCATGGACGGCGATGTCGTTGAGCGATCCGCCATGCCGTCCCGGTTCGAAATACCATGCCGGGCGCTTGCCGTAGAGCAAGGGATGCTGGCCCCAGAATTGAATGGTGTGGACTTCGCCGATCCGCCCGCCGAGAATCAGTTCGCGCAAAGTCAGATACGGCCCTAAATCGCCGAGGTCGAGCATACAACCGACGCGCAAGCCTTCGCGCGCCAGCGCGGCGATGCGATCCCATTCGCGCATCGTGGTGCAGAGCGGCTTGTCGCCAAGCACATGCAGGCCGCGTTCCATGGCCTGGATGATCCGCGAACCGCGGATGGCAAACCAATCGCCGCAGGCGACAACGTCGCAACGCGTTTCATCCAGCATTTTCCGGTAGGAATCGTGCGTGACGGTGATTCCTTGTCCGGGAAGACCAGCGCGCGTTTCCCCGTCTTCCTCGCATGCCGCGACGATTTCGATGTCTTCGCGCTGCCGTGCGAGTTTGTAGAGTCCGAAAATGTGGGGGTGCTGAAATCCGATGAACGACATGCGGACGCTCATGTGCTTATTCTCCCAATTTGCGCCGCATGGCGCGAATACGGTCGTAACGGTAGTCATACACGGGTTCCCCGCCGCGCTGGGTGGCGTAAAAAAGGTAAAGCCAATCGCCCGCCACGAACGGTTGTGGAACATGGTTGGCGGCGGCATCCGTGTCGGGAGAAATGAATCCGACTATTCGCCAGCGCAGGCCGTCATCCGACACGGCTTCGCACAAGGCGCGGGTGGACCAGTTCCGGCCTTCGATCGAAGAGGCGACTTTCGGCGGATACCCCGGCGGATCCGCAAAACAGTAATAACGCCCTTTCGCTTTCACGACCGCCGGGTTCGTCCAGTTGGAAATGATCGGCGTTGTCAAATCGTGCACGGTCTTGAAACCGCCCGGCGCGGCAAAATCGCCCGTATTTTCGGCATATCCCATGCACACGCCGTTCGGCGGACTCCAATAATCGAACCAGAGTTTCCAGCGTCCGCCGTCCCACATCAGCGACGGGCGGTGAAAATCACAGATACGGTCGGAGTCCGGGGCGTCCTGTGTTTCCGGTGGTTCAATCAGCAGCGGCTGCGCGGTTTTTTCCCAGTGGATGCCGTCTGTCGAAATCGCGCCCATGATGCATAACAGCATGCCTTCGAGGTGGGATTCGTCTTTCTTGTAATGGGCGACGCTCGTGGCGCTGTAGGCCATGTAATAGCGTCCGTCTTTCCAGACCACCGACGGGTCGCCATTATGCCAGCAGTCATAGTAACGTGTGCTTGCGGACAATACAGCCTTCCAGCGTTCGGGTTTCATTTCCGTGTCCCACCCGCTGTCCTTCGTGAAGACTTCCCATGTCAGGAGGTCATTCGAGCGCGCATGATAGATGGCATCGCAACCCGATTCGTCGGGATTCGTATCCATGCTTGCCCATCCGAAAAACCACATCCGATAGGGATACGATTCGCCGGGGCGTTCGACCACGCACGGCTGGTACATGTTGCAGAAATTGTAAAGTAGATTCTTTTCGATCCGTTCCCACGCATCTTCCTGTTGAATCGTGCGGCCGTAACCCGAATCCGGCGCCTTGATTTCGACGCCGTGCGACACGGCCATAATGCAGCAAACCAGCGTTATCATTTGCGATCTCCCTTCATGGGATTCACGTTACACAATGGCCGCGCCAAACCGCAATGCGCCGTGGGCGGCGATCCGCGTATCAGCGTATGCCCAACATGCGGTTCAATCCGCGGCGCAACGCGATGCCGGCCGGCGAATCGAACAGGGCAAGGGCGTCGAGACGGCCGGTGACTTTCGCCTGGAACGTATCGAGCGTATCCGTGTTGTCAATCCAAATCCGGCGCAGAGTCCATCGCTCGCATCCCGGCGGATTCGTGCCATACCGGTTCGACACGGCGTATTGGAATCCCGCTTCGCGAACGAGGCGGACGGAGATATCGTCGTAATCGGCGATGGAACCGTACGGATACGCGAAGGCTTCGGGACGATGCCCCAATTGTTCGGCAATGGCTCGGGCGCATTCGACGATTTCGCGGCGCTGCTCGTTTTCGCCAAGGCTGGCCAAATGTGGATGCGTCACGGTGTGCGCGCCAATATCGAAACCGTTCCGGGCCAGTTCGCGGACCTCGTCCCATGTCATGAGCGCGCCGGCCTTCGGATCTTCTCCCTCAACCATGACGCGGCCCATGCGGCCCGTTACGATGAAAACGGTGGCGGGCAGGCCCAGCCTTTGCAGAACGGGTGCGGCATTCGTCAAGTTATCGCGATAGCCGTCATCGAACGTAATCGCGACGCCGTCGGTTCCGCTGGCGGATTCGCGCAGGGAAACGACATTCGCGTTCTTCGCCAGCCATTCCATTTGCGCGGCGAAATCGTCCGGCGACACGTTCATGTCGTGCATCCGCGCGCCCACGCTGTGGTAGGTGAGGATACGGGGACCGGTCCCGCGCGCGAAGAAACCGGCGGTGCGGATGGCGCGCTTGGCCGCGCGCTTGATTAGTCGCTTGGCGCTAGGACCCGCGGCCAACGGCTTCCTCCTTGGCGGTGGCCATGCCCCACACATACCCGCACGCATAGGCGCAATACGCGGCAAACCGCATTCCTTGCCCGCGAACCAGCGCCCGCGCCAGCCGGATCGGAAACCGCGCCATCCGATACGGAAGCGACGTTTTGGGTTGAAAACCGGCATCGTCCAGCGTTTCGCTGGTTTCGCAGACGCTTTCGGGCTGAAACTTGCGGGCATAGGCGGAACCGTACCCGTTACGAAAGAATGTTCGCAACAGACTGCGCCAGCCATCGGGCAAGGGATGATGGATGCGCGCGTTCGGCGCGAGGACGACGCGATATCCCGCCGCGCGAATCCGCAGGCGCAAATCGGGATCGAGTCCGCGGATCAAATCCTCGCGCTCGCGGCCGGCCTGTTCGAAGACACGGCGCGGAATGGCGCAACAGCCGTGGCACGCGAAATCGCTGTCCGTAACTCGATCCACGACAGGCATGTTGAATCGCGGGAACTGTTCCGCTGCGCGGCGTTGAAACGGGGAGGCGTCCGGAGCGGCGACGATGCTGGCGCCAGCCATTCCAATGGTTGCGTCCGCATCGAGCGCATCCACAAGCCGCTGGAACACCGTTTCATCCGCGAGACAACTGTCGTCGTCGAGAATGAGGAGAATGTCCCCGTGCGTCTGATCCGCGCCTTGGTTGATTGCCTTGCCCTGCGGCGAAACGCCTTTGACCAGACACAACTCGAAATCGCGGTACGTCTGCCGCTTGATGCTTTCGACCAGCCGCGGCACGGCGCCGCCGCGATGCGCGTCCAGCGTCGGTATGATGACGGACAAACGCGGTCTTTTCGGATCGGACAAGGCAGGCGCCTCCATTTTCATCCATACGCCAGTCCAAGGTAGCATGGCGCATGGGCACTGTCAAAATTATGCGCAGGGAGGTCTGTCTTTACCTGTTCAGACAACCAGGGACCAGCGAAGCGATCTGCCCAGGCCGGGTTCGACAGGGAAAGCCGCCCGTTGACTCTGCATCATAAATGGTGCATACTGAAAGCCGATGATTCGGTTTAAGAAGTCGCAACAAACGCCGAAACATGACATCGAAATGGCCGTCAAACGGCTGAAGACGCTGAAGGAAGAATGAAACAACATGAAAAAAACAAGATCGCCAAAGAATCGGAAAGCGCACGGAACGGTCGGTTCCTCTTTTGATGCATTTCTGGCGGAAGAGGGGATTCTGGATGAATGCGAGGCGCGCGCCATCAAGGAGATTCTCGCCATGCAAATCGGAAAGGCGCTCGATGAGGAGGGCATCTCGAAATCCGAAATGGCCCGCCGCATGCACACCAGCCGCCCGGCCCTCGATCGACTGCTCGATTCCAGGAACACGTCCGTAACGCTCCACACGCTCCAGCGTGCCGCCGCCGCCATCGGCAAACGGCTGCGGCTCGAGTTGGTCGGCGCCCACGACTCCAGCACAAAGAGAGCGCGCCTATGACCGATCGGACAAAGCCCGTTCATTTGCGCCTATCCGCCCGGCCAAGGTACCATTGTGCTTGGGCGCTGTAAGAGCGTTGTCGGGCATTGGCTGCATCCGTGATAGCGATCGTCAATTACGGCATAGGAAATCTCGATTCCGTCGCGCGCGCGTTTCGCAAGGTTGGCGCGGAACCGGTCGTCACGACCGATTCAACCGATCTCGAACGCGCGGAGGGCATCGTGCTGCCCGGTGTCGGTTCGTTCGATCAGGCCATGAACACCTTGCGCGAACACGGCCTGCTGCCCGTGCTCAACCGGCGCGCCATCGAGGAAAAGACGCCCGTGTTGGGCATTTGCCTCGGCATGCAGATGTTCGCGCGCCGAAGCGAAGAGGGCGAGACCGAAGGCCTTGGCTGGCTCGACGCGGAGACCGTGCGGTTTTCGGATGGTTCGGCGAAAATTCCACACCTGGGCTGGAACGATGTCCGGCGGCTTCGCGACAGCGCCTTGTTTGACGGCATCCGCGGCGATGCGCCGTTCTACTTCGCGCATTCGTATCACGTCGTGTGCCGCGACGAAAGCGACGCGCTGGCACGAACCGATTACGCAGTCCCGTTCGTTTCGGCGGTCGAACGCGGCAATATCTTCGGCACGCAGTTCCACCCGGAAAAAAGCCATACGAATGGGCTGTGCGTGGTCCATAATTTCGTGAAACGGTGCGCCCATGCATAAGATTCGCGTTATACCTGTGCTGTTGCTGCGCAATTGGGGACTCGAAAAGAGCATCCAATTCGCCACGCCGAAATATGTCGGATGTCCGATCAACGCCGCGCGCGTGTTCAACGGCAAAAACGTGGATGAATTGATCCTGCTGGACATCATCGCCACGGAAGAACGTCGTGGGCCGCAGATTGAAGTCGTGCGGCAAATCGCCGAAGAATCGTTCATGCCGTTTACGGTGGGCGGCGGCATTCGGACTGTGGACGGCATGTGGGAGTTGCTCAAGGCCGGGGCGGACCGCGTCGTCATCAACACGGCCGCCATTGAAGACCCGGATCTCGTCTCGCGCGGCGCGGACCGTTTCGGGCGGCAGTGTATGGTCGTCTCGATTGACGTGCGCCGACACGCGGACGGCCGCCGCGAAGTCTTCACACATGCCGGGCGCAAGGCCACCGGCCTCGATCCCGTCGAAACCGCGATCCGCATGGAAAAACACGGCGCGGGCGAGATATTCCTGACTTCAATTGATCGCGACGGCACGATGGACGGATACGACATTGAATTGGTGCGGAGCGTCGCGGACGCCGTTTCGATTCCCGTGATCGCGTGTGGCGGCGCGGGGAGCGTCGCGCATCTGGCGCAGGCCGTATACGAAGGCCATGCGTCGGCGGTGGCGGCGGGCGCCTTTTTCCTCTTTTACGGCAAGCGGCGGACCGTCTTGATCACCTATCCGTCGGACGACGAACTCCGCGCCCATTTCCGGCCGGAACATATCCGCACGAAGGACCCGATGAGCATTATTGACACCCGTTTGGCGAGATTGTAGGAGAAAAATGTGACGGCCCAGATTTGTACGCGATGCATCATGGACAGTTCGGTGCCGGGCATCCGGTTTGACGCGCAGGGCGTGTGCAACTACTGCCACATCCACGACCGCCTGCTCGCGGAATTCCCCATCGGAGAAGAAGGCGCGTGTATACTGCAAAACATCGCCGCCCGAATCCGCAAGGCCGGTAAGGGCCGAAAGTACGACTGCGTCGTCGGCGTCAGCGGTGGACGCGACACTTCATATTGCCTCTATTACACAAAGGAGATCATGAACCTGCGCCCGCTCGCGGTCCATTTCGACAACGGCTGGGACTCCGAAACGGCCAAGACGAACCTGAGCCGCGTGTGCGATGCTCTGGATGTGGACCTGCACACGATCATCATGGACTGGCCCGAATCGCGCGAACTGACCAACGCCACCATCCGCGCCTGCGTACCCTATATTGACCTTACCGACGACGTCGGCATCGCCAGCGCCCTGTACCGCACCGCCGCGAAGGAAAACGTCCGGTATATCATCCTCAGCCACTCGTTCCGCGAAGAAGGCATCACGCCGCTCGCCTGGAACTACATGGACGCGCGCTACACCCGCGCATTGATCAAGCGTTTTTGCTCCATCCCGCTCGTCCACTTCAAGAACGTGGACATTCACCACATGATCTACTGGAGCCTCGTCAAGGGCATCCGCATCGTCAATATCACGAACTACTACGACGACACCGGCGACAAGATCGAAAAACTGCTGGCGGAACGTTTCGGCTGGATTGACACCGGCCAGCACCACATGGACAACGAGATGTTCGCGCTCGTCTATTACTATGCCCGGCACAAATTCGGATTCGACTGGCGTATCGTCGAGTTGGCCGCGAAAGTCCGCACCGGCGTCGCCTCGCGCGACGAGGCCCTCCAGGCGCTCCGGACAACGCCCTTTTTCGAAAATGAGGAACTCGTCAATTACTGCCTCAAGAAACAGGGATTTTCCCGCGAGGAATTCGACCGGATTCTCGCCGCGCCCAACAAGTACTTTTACGACTACCCCTCGTATTATCCGTTGCTGCGCGCATTGCGCCTGCCCATCAAGATGCTTTGCCGGGCGCACGTAGTCCCTGCCCACGCCTACGAAAAATATTTCGAAACGATCTGACCGCGCGTGTCGCGGGCCGGGACGGTTATTTGTGTTTCAAGAGCAACGTTTCGGCCTGTTTGGCGAGGTCGTCGCGGAAATCGGGATGGGCGATGCCGATGAGGAGTTCCGCGCGTTCCCAGAGGTTGCGGCCCCGCAGGTTCACGATGCCGTACTCGGTGCATACGTAATGGACACAACTGCGCGGGGTGGTCACGACCGTGCCCGGCGCGAACGACGCCACGATGCGCGACACCACCGTTCCGTCTTTCCGTGTATACGTCGAGGGGGTGCAGAGGATGGCCTTGCCGCCTTTCGAGATGCCCGCGCCCAGCACGAAATCGAGTTGGCCGCCCGTTCCGCTGATCGTCCGGTTCACCACGCACTCCGAATTGACTTGCCCGTACAGATCGATTTCGAGGCAGCCGTTCACCGAAATGAAGTTCTCATGCTGTCCGATGACCCACGGGTTGTTCGTATAACTGGCCGTACACATATACACATCGGGACAGTCGCGAACGAATTCCACCAGGCGCTTGGGGCCAAGCACGAAACTGGCCGTAATCAGGCCCTTGTCCACTGCCTTCTTCACGCCGTTGATCTTACCCGCCTCGTAAAGTGTCATGATGCCTTCCGGCAGCATTTCGGTCTGCACGCCCAAATCCTTGAGGTCGGAATGGGCGATTAGGTTGGCGACGGCGTTGGGCACGCTGCCGTAACCGATTTGGATGCAGGCGCCGTTCGGGATCTCGCGCGCGACGAAATCCGCGATCTTGGCGTCGGTGTCGGTGGACGGCGGGCTTGGAATATCGAGTACGGGAGGGCTGTCGCCCTCGATGATGTAATCCACTTCGGAAATATGGATGCGGCGGTGTTCGTCGCCGCGGAAAGGCGTATACGTATCATTGATCTCGGCCATGAAACATTTGGCCGTATCCACATCGGCCTTGGCGAGCGCCGGCGAGGGAAAGAAGTACAGGTAACCGTCATCGTCGGGCGGGCTGACCATGAAAGAAGCGATATCCGTGTGCATGTCGCCGGCCCGGAAAATCGTTTCATAATAGCCGAGGCGCGACGGAATCGGCGAACAGCACGCGTCGGGGACGATGTTCTCGAAAGGCCCCTTGAACAGCGAGTTCAGCCGAAACGCCTTGCCGGTGGAATCGGCCATGAATACCTGCATGGGAGGGGCAAGGCGTAGTTCGCTGCGGATGGTTACATTTTCCAGTTCCCCGGCCCGTTTGGCCAGCGCCGCGTCAAGGTATTGCGAACTCGCGTTGAACGCATAGTAATCCACGGTGTCGCCGGACTTGACCATGGCCGCGGCTTCTTCGGCGCTGATGCGCTTGCTACGGTATTCATCCATTACGCTTGACATGACTCACCCTTCTCTGGTTGGTTTGTGTGCAAAAAACCCACGCATGCACGGCTTCCGACTGTTTCCGACCACGGCCAACGGCCCATGCCCTATTTTCACGTATTTTCCCGGGGAATCGCAACTTTCATGGAACCCTGCCGTGACTTTTCCAAAAAGCCGTGCTATAGTGTGTTTCCAAACATGGGAAGTGCAGGCATTCAGTCGTAAGAAAAACGGACGATCGAGGGAGACGAAACCGGAATGTGCGGCATTTGCGGCAAATTATCGTTCGATCCCGCGCATCCCGTGGATGAATGCCTGATCCGCGACATGATGACGGCCCTGTCGCATCGGGGTCCCGACGACGAGGGCTGCTACCTGAACGGACCCGCCGGTCTCGGCCAGCGCCGCCTGAGCATCGTGGATATCGCGGGAGGGCGCCAGCCAGTCTCCAACGAGGACGGATCCTGCTGGATTGTGTTCAACGGCGAGATCTACAACCATCTCGAACTCCGCGCCGAACTGGAGAAACGCGGCCATCGCTATCGCACGCGCTGCGACACCGAAACCATCCTTCATGCCTACGAGGAATTCGGCACGGAATGCGCCGGCCGACTGCGGGGCATGTTCGCGTTCGCAATCTGGGACGAAAAGGATCAAACGCTTTTTGCCGCACGCGACCGTTTCGGGATCAAGCCGTTCTACTATTGGCAAAATGCCGCCGGTCTTACCTTCGCCAGCGAAATGAAAGCGATCATGCTCGATCCGGATCTCGAGGTGACGCTGGATCCGCTGGCGGTCTTTGATTATTTTACCTACAAGTACGTGCCCGGCCCTAAAACGCCATGGCGTGAAATCCGGCGGCTGCAACCGGCCCATTGGATGCGGGTTCACGGCGGAAACGTCCGAATCGAACGGTATTGGACGCCGGTTTTCAATGGATTGTCACCCCATTCCGAAGAAGAGAATCTCGAATTGCTCGAAGTCCTGATCAAGGATGTCATCCGTGATCACCGCATGAGCGAAGTGCCGCAGGGCGTTTTTTTGAGCGGCGGCATTGATTCGAGCCTGATCGTGGCGTTGATGAGCGCGATCTGTCCGGAACCGATCCAGACCTTTTCGGTCACGTTCAGCCATTACCCGAAATACGACGAGTCCGTATACGCCCGTGAAGTAGCCACGGCCTGCCGAACAGTGCATCACGAATACGACTGCACCTCCGAAGCCATCGGACGGCTCCCCGAAATGCTCTGGCATGTTGAGGAACCGCTGGCCGACGCTTCGATGATTCCGTTGCATGAACTGTGCCGCCAGGCCAAACGCGACGTTACGGTTGTCCATTGCGGCGACGGCGGCGATGAGGTCTTTGGCGGTTATCCGCGCTTTTATTGGGACCATTACGCCCACGCCATGGCGCGCCTGCCCGAACCGGTCCGCCTGCGCGTTTTGGCGCCGCTGTTCCGGAGGGGCGCGCGTCTGCCCGATCCCGTCAAAGAATTCTGCCGGCGCGGCGAGAAGTTCAGCCGGTTCGCGGGCTTGCCCGATCCCGAACGCTATATGAACTGGTTTACGATCATGCCCGACAGCGTCAAGCGGCGGATGCTCCACCCGGATTTCCTGCGCCATGTGGATCGCTATCGTTCCCAGGAGGTCTTCGAAACAATTTTCGGGGAAGCGAACGCCTTGCGCCTGGACGCTTTGGGAATCCGGCAATATTGCGAACTGCACAGTTTCATACCCGACGATTTGATGCTCAAATCCGACAAGATCGCGATGGCGTCCGGACTGGAAGGCCGGTTTCCTTTTCTCGATGAACGCCTGGTTGAGTTCGGCCTCGCCCTACCGCCCCGGCAAAAAATCGCGCACAACCGGCTCAAACTTCCCCTGCGCAAACTCCTCGCCCGGCACATGCCCGGTTCATTTATCAACCGAGGCAAACACGGATTCGAGGTGCCGGTTACGGAATGGTTCAAAGGCAGCCTCGCACAGACCTTGCGCGACACCATCGCCGAGTGCCGTTCGGATTCCGAAACCATTTTCAACCTTGCATATCTGGAAAACATGATCGGCGATATGCGCCGAAACGATCCCATCGCGGGGCGCCAATTGTTCAAGGTCTTCATGTTCCAGCAATGGCGGACGCTCTTTGCCCGCCCGCGATCGCTGTGCCAAAGCCGGCTGAAAGGCGGGCCGTTGCCTCCGTGCATACTCACCCGGCCGGACGGAAACGCGCCATCCTCATGACCGCAACCGCCGCCAACCGCGCCCTGGCAGCCGCCACGGGACTCATGGGCGCTCTGTCGCGCAAAAGCGCGCGGGAACCGGTCCGGCGCATCCTGGTCGTCCGGCTCGGCAATCTCGGCGACATCGTGGTCGCGTTGCCCGCGTTTCACGCGCTTCGCAAGCGGTTCCCGGACGCCCGGATGGTCTTGCTGACCTCGCCGACCCTGCGCGGCGCTCCGGGCGCGGAAGAGGTTTTGGCGGACGATCCAACTTTCGACGATCACATCGTCTATTACGCCGACGAACCGGGCCGCCTCCGTTTCCTGAAAGCATTGTGCGGGCGCATACGCCGCGAGTCTTTTGATCTGACGGTTATGCTGCCCGACGATCGCAGCCGTTTCCGGCATCTTGCCAAACACTTGGCGCTGCTGGCGCTGGCGGGACAACGCCGCTTCGCCGGATTCCGGCTCGTTTCACCGGATCAGTTCAGGCTGGGCCAGGTTCCGCGGATCATGGGACTCCTCGAACCGCTCGGAATCGCCGAAGTGGAGCCTTGCCCGTGGATTCGCGTTTCCGAAGAACACCGTCGTGCCGCGATCCAGCGGTTGCTGCCCGGGAACGGGCGCCCGCTAGTCGCCATGCAATGCGGCGCGAAGCGCCCGGCAAACCGCTGGATGCCCGGCCGCTTCGTCGAAGTGGGCCGCCGGCTCGTCGAGGAGCACGGGGCGCATATTCTGCTGACCGGCGGCGCCGACGAGCGCCCGCTGACGGATGAGGTCGCCCACGGGATTGGCGGCCATTGCACATCCCTGGCAGGCGAAACGAGCGTAACGGATCTGGCGATTCTGCTTGAACATTGTGTGCTGCTTATTTCGAACGACACCGGGACCATGCATGTCGCCGCCGCCATGGGGATTCCTGTCGTGGCGATCTTCAGCGCCCGCGACCACCCCTTTCGCTGGTATCCCTACGGACCGCATCACCGCGTTCTGCGCCACGACGTCGAATGCGGGCCTTGTCTGAAGGACGTCTGCCCGCTGTACCCCGAACCCGTTTGCCTTTCCGCGATTACGGCCGAACAGGTTTTCAACGCCGCCCGATCCATTTTTCTTGACTGGGAACGGCGGGTCCGATAGGATCTCCCTTTTCAAGCCCTTACCCACGAGGCAAACCGGCTCTATGCCCGAAATACAAGGATTTTGCGGACTTCGTTTCAATCCGGACAAGACAGGCCCGCTCGAAGGGGTCGTTACGCCACCCTATGATGTGATTTCCCCGGCCCAGCGTGCGGAACTGGCCGGGAAAAGCCCGTACAACATGGTACACGTTTCGCTGCCTGAACCCTTAGCCGGCGAAACCCCCTACGATGCCGCGGCGCGTATCCTGCGCCAATGGCGGGCGGACGGCGCCCTTGTCCAAGACGATGCCCAATCGTTCTACCTGCTCGAACAGGTCTTCGAAAGCGGAGGGCGCCAACGCATCCGGCGCGGTTTTTTCGCCCTTGCCCGATTGCCCAAACCGGGCGAACACAGTATCCTCGGACACGAGCAGACATTCGCCCGGACCGTCGAAGACCGGATGCGCCTGATTGAGGCCACAAAGGCCAATCTCGAACCGGTGTTCGTGTTGTATGCCGATCCCGGCGGCAAGGTTGGACAATGTCTTTCCGGAGCCGCCGCACAGCGCCGGCCCGACATGACCGTCCGAACGATGGACGGTGTTCTTCAACGCGTCTGGCGCGTTGCGTACGATCCTCGGATCACGGAACTGCTGAGCGATTCCCGGCTGTATATCGCCGACGGCCACCACCGGTTCCGAACGTCGTGCGCCTACCGGGACGCGTGCCGCGAAAAAGGCATGGGTGAAGGCCCGCATGATTTTATTATGATGGGATTCGTCGCGATTGACGATCCCGGCCTTGTCATCGAACCGACCCACCGCCTGTTGAAACCACCCGGGGAATTCGATGCGCCGGCGTTTCTGGAACGGCTTGCGCCGTATTTCGATTATGAACCGGCCGGAGAGGATCTGCCGAGGACGGTCGATCACGAATCGCAATGCGTCCTCGGGCTGGTTACGCCGGGCGGCCGCTGGCTGCTCCGGCTGCATGAAACAAAACGCGTTGCGCTGCTCGGCACGGATCGCGGGCCGGCATGGCGCGACCTCGATGTCGCCGTTCTACACCGGGGCATCGTCGAGCGAATCATGGGATGGCCTGCGGACACCCCGTTCGTCTATGAGCGCGCCCCCGGCAAAGCCGTGGAACGCGTTGAAAGCGGCGAATTCGCCGCCGCGTTTCTTCTTCGCAGTCCCCGCGCCGAACAAATTCAGGCCTGCGCGGAAGCCGGCGAGCCTATGCCGCACAAGTCCACCTATTTCTTCCCAAAACTTCCATCCGGGACGGTAATATACTCGCTGGACTAAGAAATCCATTTCAGTCATGCGATGACCCTGGATTCGGCCGTCGAAACCTGTGTCCTGTTCGCAAGCAGTGGACGTCGTGGACCTTGTGGACGAAGTGAACAAGAAACGGATACGTGCGTGTATTTGCGAAACGGAACACTCAGATCCTCTCCGGAAACGCCGATTGGGGCGCAAGGCGGATTGAATAGCCGGAAGAATTGATTCTATACTTCGATTGTTGATGATATGCCCGGTCTCTTCGTGCCGCGGCGATGTCGTTGTAAAAAAAGGTAAAGTCACGGTAACAAAACAGAGGGCACAGCGATGATTCACAAGATAGCCAAGGAAAAGGAAGACGAATATTTTGCCCGGCTGGAATTCGAACGCAGAAAGAAGATAGCCGAAGAGCAGGAGGCCAAACTAAAAAAACAGGAACGGGAAGCGCTGAAAAAACTCCATTGGATGCGTTGCCCGAAAGACGGCATGGAACTGGTTGAAATCGAGTTTATGGGTGTGCAGGTGGACAAGTGTACGCATTGCGGCGGAATCTTTCTGGACACGGGCGAATTGGACACGTTATTCGAGAAGGCCAAGAACCAAGGGCGTATATTCGCCAAGATTTTAGGCGTGTTTCGCTGATCGCGGCCCGCCCGTAGCGTCCGGCTACAAGAAATCCAAGTCCGCGCCCTGATGGGCTTGAAGGACATGTTGAGCATACAAGCGCCGCCATCCGCGGGGCGGCAGGGGAAGCGGCGTAAACGCGGCGCGGCGTCGGGCCAGTTCGGAATCGTCCACGATCAAATCCACGCGCCGGGCCTCGACATCGAGTTCGATAAGGTCGCCGTTGCGCACAAACGCCAACGGTCCACCGGCAGCCGCTTCAGGCGAGCAGTGCAAGACCACTGTGCCGTAGGCCGTTCCGCTCATGCGGGCATCGCTTACGCGCACCATGTCCGTAACGCCCTCGCGCGCGAGGTATTTCGGAATGGGAAGCGATCCGGCCTCGGGCATACCGGCGCCGATCGGTCCGGCATTGCGCAACACCATGACATGATCCGGCGTAATGCCGAGCGATGGATCGTCAATCCGCTGTTCCGCGTCTTCGGGGGAATCGAACACCACGGCGGGCCCGCGATGCTTCAGGAGGTTTTTCGACGCGGAGGCGGTTTTGAGCACGGCGCCGTCGGGCGCGAGCGTGCCTTTGACGATAGCCAGCGCGCCGGCCGGTCCAAGAGGTTCGGCCAGCGTGCGGATGGTCGTTTGCCATGAACCGGGCGGCGGCACATTCCGCAGCGCATCCCCAAGCGTTTGGCCCGTAATCGTCAGGGCCGACAAGTCCAGCAACGGTTCCAGCGCCTTCAGTAACACCGGCATGCCGCCCGCAAAATGCATGTCTTCGAGGTAGCCGCGGCCGGCCGGTTTACAATCCACCAGCAGGGGAACGCGACGCGACACGGCGTTGAAATCGTCGAGCGCAAGCGGCACGCCGGCCCTTCGCGCGATCGCCAGCAGATGGACGACGGCGTTGGTCGAACCGCCGATGGCCATGAGAACCGTCAAAGCGTTTTGGAACGCGGCGCGCGTCAGGATATCACGGGGTCGCCTTTCGGCGCGGGCTATTTCGACCGCGGCGCGTCCGGCCGCGACGCAATGCCGCAGACGTGCGCCGCTGCTCATGGGCGGAGTGGCGCCGCCGGGCAGCATAAGGCCGAGCGCTTCGGTTACGCATGCCATGGTGGAGGCCGTGCCCATGACCATGCACGTGCCGCCCGTAAAACACAACGCCTGTTCGATTTCCCGGATTTCGTCCGCGCTCAGCCTTCCGGCGCGATATTGCGCCCAGTACCGGCGGCAGTCCGTACAGGCGCCGAGACGTTCGCCTCGCCAGTACCCCGTCAACATCGGCCCCGACACGACCGAAAGGGCCGGTACGTTCGCCGAGGCGGCCGCCATCAACTGCGCGGGCACGGTCTTGTCGCAACCGCCGAGCATGACAACCGCGTCCATCGGCTGCGCCGTGATCATTTCCTCGGTATCCATCGCGGCGAGATTGCGGAAAAGCATCGTCGTCGGCGAGGTGAGGATTTCGTGCAATGAAATCGTCGGAAACGCGAAGGGACAACCGCCTGCTTCCATCACACCGCGTTTGATGGCCGCGATCATCTCCGGCATTTGCCGGTGGCAGGTGTTGTAATCCGAAGAGGTATCCACGATGCCGATGATGGGACGGTCGAGCGTATTGGCGTCAAAGCCCGCCGAGGCGAGAAAGGCGCGGCGCATATACCGGCTGAATTCCGCGTCGCCATACGATGTGATGTTGCGCGCAATGCCTGTTGCTGGATCTGGATGTGTCATGGATGCTCCCGCCAATCGCTTTCCGGCGCGGCCTTCCGAACCAGGCTTTTATTTCCGCGCCGGTTCACCGCCACGAACGGCTCCGTTGAAGACATTACTATATTTTCACGCTCCGGCCGGGATCAATCCGCCGTAACATGGGTTCAAGATCCACCTCATAGCGGAGAAGACCGGCATCCCCACCGGCCGGTTTTGATGCAAAAAATCCCAACGTGGGCTCTGCCCACAACCCAGTCTCTTATCGTGCTCGTGCTCGTCATCGTTATCGTAATCGCGGCTAGAACTTCGCAATATTCGCACTCGATAACTCATTATATTTCAATTGGTTGTGCAAGTTGTCCAACGACTTCTTTTTGTTAATAGAAGCCAGAAATTAAGGTACTGTAACGGACTCTGCCCACAACCCAATCTCTTTTCGTGCTCGCGCAAGTTGTCGAAAAAATCCCTGTTGTTGCTGATAGAATCCAGAAATAAAGGTGCTGATTTAGCCGGCTAAAGCGTCGCGCCGGCGAGTCGTATTGTGTACAGAACGCTTGACGGGTTTGACGCCCGCCATAACCGGGGCGTACACTCCGGATGGTTCTTCTTCGGCAACCGATTCTATGCAAACAGGAGCAAACGCAATGGGCAGGACGTTGAATTTCGCGGTAGTAGGATTGGGAATGGGCGGACATCATTGCAAGGCCATCCGGGGCGCCAAGGGTGCGAATCTGGAAGCCGTGTGTGATATTGACGAGGAACGCCTCGCGCAGCGCATGAAGGAATTCGACTGCAAAGGGTACACGCGCTATTCGGACGTGCTCAAGGACAAACGCATAGACGCGGTCTGCATTGTCGTCGAGAGCGGCTATCACGCCAAACTGGGCATCCAGGCCGCAAAAGCCGGCAAACACATCATCATGGAGAAACCGATTGATATTTCACCGGCCAAGATCAAAGCCTTCGAAGATGCGGTCAAGGCGGCGGGCGTGAAGTGCGGCTGTATTTTCCAGTCGCGAATGGACAACTGCAACATCCTCATTAAAAAAGCCATCGCCGCCGGCAAAATGGGTAAAATCATCGGCGCGCACGCGCATCTGCCGTGGTTTCGCGGCGACGATTACTTTTCCGGCCCGCATGGCCCGTGGCGCGCGACATGGAAACTCGACGGCGGCGGCAGCATGATGAACCAGGGCATTCATACCGTTGACCTGATCCAGTGGCTCGCGGGACCGGTCGAGAGCGCGTTCGGTTTTTACGGCGTGCATAATCACAAGATTGAAGCCGAAGACCAGGTCGTCGCGGTGCTCAAGTTCAAGAACGGCGCGCTCGGCACTTTTTATTCGACCACCTGCGCCATCCCCGAAGGCGCCCAGCGTATTTACATGTACGGCACCAAAGGTTCGTTCTCGCGGTATGGCGGCACGCTCGAATTCTACGAGATGGATACTCCCGCGCAGCGCCAGCGCATGATGAGCCTCTTCGGCGGCAACAAGAAGTCCGAGGCCGAAGCCAGCAAGGATCCGATGGCCGTTTCCGCCGACGGCCACCTGTTGATCATCGAAGACCTCGTCAAGGCGGTACATTCGGATCGCGAGCCCATCATCCCGATTTCGAGCGCGAAACACGCCGTCGAAATCGCCTGCGCCATCTACAAATCTGCGCGAACCCATCGCGAAGTCAGGATCCGCGAGGTCCAGGTGTGATGGACCGCCTGCGGATCGCGGATTGCGGATCGCGGATTGTCCTGCAATCGGCGCTGTTGTTCGCATGCGCCGCGTCCGCATGGGCCGGCCCGGTTGAATATCACGGCCCCATCGTCTATGCGCGGCATGAGGGGGTTCCCTTGCGGATGACGCTGGCGGCGCCGAAGGAACCGGGCTTGGCGCCGCGCCCGGCCGTATTGTTGATTCATGGCGGATGCTGGCTGTTCGGCACACGGAGCCAGTTGCATTGGTACACGCGCCGTTTCGCGGAAGAAGGCTACGTTGCGGCGGCCATTCAATATCGCATGATGCCGAAGCACCGTTTTCCCAAGTGTCTGGAAGACTGCAAGGCGGCGGTCCGGTGGCTGCGGCTGCATGCGGCGGAATACAACATTGACCCGGATCGCATCATCGCGCTGGGTAACAGCGCAGGAGGACATCTGGCCGCAATGCTTGGCGCAACCGAACCCAAGGACGGCTTCGAAGGAACGGTCAATCCCGGCGCGTCGAGCGCGGTTCAGGCCACGGTCGGAATGTACGGGGTGTACGAATTGTCGGGCTATCGCGATCCCAAGGGATTCTTCGCGTTGCGCGGCATTACGAAGTCATTCGTGAAACGGTTCGTCGGGAAGGAAACGCCGGATTGCGACACCTATAAATGGGCGTCGCCGATGACCTATGCGCATGCCGGGATGGGGCCGGTGTTCCTTGTACACGGCACGCATGACCACATCGTGCGCTACGACCAGTCAACAGCGTTCAGGGACCGGCTGGTTCAACTCGGCGTGCCCGTTCACATGAGCACTGTGCCCTATGGGCATATCTTTGATTTCCTGCATGCGTCTGCACGCCGGAAGGTTTTCGACGAAATTCTGGCATTTTTGAAGGGACATGGGTTGCAGTCACAAGGAGATTCTTCAATGGACAGCCGGCCTTCCCTTTATCCGGGCGGGGCGCTGCCCCGGCAGGCGATGCCGCCGCGCCCCGACGCCATCGCCGATGCGCCGTTCGTACAGGAACGGCACGAACCTTATCCGATCGAAGGCGGGGCGCGCACCGTAGCCGTGGACGCGGCGGGCGATATCTGGGCGGGCACGGACACGGGCGCGTACCGGCTCGACCGCGGCCATGCGCGCTGGCAGGCCATGACGCCGAAGGACGATCGAGGCCCCGTCTTCACGCTGTTGCCGGAGGGCGGGACCATGTGGATTGGCGCGTGGAACGGACTGTATCGCGGCGAACAAAAAATCGAAGGCGTCGGCGCGCCTATCGCGGCGCTTGCCAAAATCCCGGGCGGGATTGCCGCCGCCGGCCCGGACGGCCTCTGGATTCAGGAAGGCGGTTCGTGGCGCCATGAGACGCCGCGCTGGGCGCACAGTCTGCGCGACATGATCGCCGGCCCGGACGGCAGCCTGTGGATCGCCACCGGCAACGGCCTGTACCGGCTGAAAGACAACGCGATTCGTCTTTATCAGGATGAAAACGCCATTCTCACATGCGATGTGTCATCGCTGGCGTTTGACGCGACCGGCGCGCTCTGGGCGGGAGGATTCGGCGGCGTGACGGTTTTTCGCGACGGCGAGCGGGCTTTGCATTTCACGCCACGCAACGGATTGCCCAGCATCCATGTGCATGACGTGGCGCAAGGCCCCGGCGGCGTCATGTGGGCCGGAACGCGCCATGGCGTAACGCGGTATGACGGCCGCTCGTGGTCTTTGCGCCACAGCCGCCGCTGGCTGCTCGACGATGACGCGCGCGCCGTGGCGTTCGATGCGGACGGCACGGCATGGATCGCCACGAAAAAAGGCATAAGCGCCATCACGCGCGAATCCACGACGCTTGCGCAAAAGGCCGCCCATTTCCACGGCGTGTGCATGCAGCGCCACATCCGCGAGCCGTGGCTGGTCGAACGATGCCGCCTGCCCGTGCCGGGCGATGTTTCGCGGTGGGAACCGGAAGACGACGATAACGACGGCTCGTACACGGCGCAGTACATGGTGATGGAATGCTTTCGTTACGCGGCGACGGGCGATCCGGAAGCGCGCGAAAATGCGCGGAAAGCCTTCGAAGCCATGCGGTTTCTGCAGACCGTGACGGGCACGAAGGGTTTTGTCGCGCGCACGGTCGTTCCGGCTTCTTGGACGAATATGCACGATCCGGGCGAATGCCTCACACCGCAGGAACGCGCCCGCGTCCGGCTCGAAGATCCCCGGTACAAGGAGGTCGGACAACGATGGCTGCCGTCGGCGGACGGGCAATGGCTGTGGAAACGCGACACGAGCAGCGACGAAATGACCGGGCATTTCTACGGCTACGCTTTCTACTACGACCTCGTGGCCGAAGGCGCGGAACGCGATATCGTCCGCGATCATGTCCGGCGCGTCATGGATCACATCATTGACGGCGGCTACGTGCTGATAGACGTGGACGGCATGCACACGCGCTGGGGGGTGTGGGCGCCGGAACGCCTGAACGATGATCCGAACTGGGCGGCGGAACGTGGCATCAACAGCGTCGAAATCCTGTCGTATCTCAAGACCGCGCACCATATCATCGGCGATGAAAAATACGAGCGCGAATACCGCCGGTTGTTGTTCGATTGCGGTTACGCGGAGAACGTGCGCCATGCGCAGTCCTACGCGCCGGCTTGGCGGACGCATATTGACGACGAACTATTGATGATGGCGTACCCGGCGCTGTTGTTGTACGAGACCGATCCTGTCCTGCGCGCCCTGTACCGCGCGAGCCTTGACCACTGGTACAAGAGTCTCCGCGCCGAGGAAAATCCCCTTGCGAATTTCACCTATGGGCTACTGGCGGGCGAACATCCCGAACCCGCCGGTTCGGCCACATTTCTGCGCGACGCGCCGCTGGATCTCATTTGCTGGACCGTTGATAACACGCGGCGCGAAGACATCCAAATCGTTCGCGAGCCGATCTGGGAGCATCGGCAGACGAGCCGCCTGCTGCCGCCAAGTGAACGCGGGGTCGTACGCTGGGACAAGAATCCTTGGATGGCCGTCCACGGCGAAGAAGGCCGAAGCGAATGGTGTCCCGTATTCTGGTTGCTGCCCTATTGGATGGGGCGGTATGCGGGGTTTATCAAATCTTGATCGCTTCGGGGGAAGCCGGGCTTCCGGTGTCTTTCTCCATGATACGCCGGATGGCGGAAGCCAGCACAGGCGTCGGCAACGGTTTGGCAAGACACTCCGCAATGCCGGCTTCACGGGCTTCTTCCCGGCTAATCCCCTGCAGGTATCCCGTCACAAGAATAACGGGGCATTCCGGACGAATGGACCGGATTTCTTTGATCAGTTCCATTCCGGTGAGATTGGGCATCATCTGATCGGTTACGACGATGTCGAACGAGTCCGATTGTTCGCGAAACAACTGCAAGGCTTCATGGCTGCTGGTGCAGACCGTAACCATGTAGCCCACATCTTCCAGCGCGTTGCGGAACAGCACGGCGAGTTCCGTATCGTCGTCAACAAATAAAATGCGTTCGGAACCCGGCGTCACCGACTGGTTCGACGGCGCCGATACCACAGGCGCGCCTTCCATTTGCGGGAAGTAGACTTCAAACGTCGTTCCCACGCCCACTTCGCTGCGGACCATGATGGCGCCGCCATGTCCGGTGACGATCCCGTGTACGGAAGCCAGCCCCAATCCGGTGCCCTCTCCGGGCTTTTTCGTCGAGAAAAAGGGATCGAAGATGTGTGGAATAACCGATTGCTCCATCCCGCATCCCGTATCGCGCACCGCCAGGCAAACATACGCGCCCGGCGGCGGCGCGCCCGCATCCACGATGAAGCCGGACGAAATGGTTTGTTCGGAAAGACCGATCTCGACGGTTCCCGGCGCCATGCCGATGGCCTGGAACGCGTTGGTGCAGAGATTGATCACGACCTGGTGGATCTGCGTGGGATCGGCGAGGATCATCCCGCAATCGCGGACGTTTTCATGCAGCACGATCGTGGCCGGCAGCGTGGCGCGGAGGAAATCGAGCGCTTCGGCCACAATCGCATGGATGGCGACGGGGCGGCGATCCTGTTCGACCTGGCGGCTGAACATCATAATCTGCTTGACCATGTTCGCGCCGCGATTGCCCGCTTTCACGATGCGTTCGACATTCATCCGCACCGGATCCTCCGCGGGAAGGCGCCGCAAGGCCATTTCGCCATGGCCGAGAATGAGCGCGAGAACATTGTTGAAATCGTGCGCGATACGCCCCGCCAGCGATCCAACGGTTTCCATCTTTTGCGCGTGGCGCAACTGGCGTTCCATGGTGATTTTCGCGGTGACATCGCGCTTGAGGGCGATATAGTTCATGACCCGGCCATGCTCGTTGCGGACGCTCGAAATACTGCATTCCTCCTCGTAAAGCGCGCCATCCTTGCGGCGGTTGATAAAATGGCCAGACCAGGCGCCGTCACGCGCCAGCGTATCCCACAGGCGGCGGTAAAAAGCCGGATCGTGCTTGCCGCTCTTGAGGAGGTTGGTGTTTTTCCCGACAGCCTCGTTGGGCGAGTATCCCGTCAGCGTCTCGAACGCGGGATTCACGTACTGAATCACGCCGGCGGCGTCGGTGATGACCAGGGCTTCACTGGATTGCTCGATCGCCATGGCAAGGCGGCGGCGTTCTTCCATTTCATGCAATAACATCTCGTTTTGGCGCATCAGGTTCAGATGGGCGATGCGCGATTCCAGCGCGGCCAGGAAAAAACTGAACAACAGCATCAGGAAGCCCGCGAAAAGGGACAAATCCCTGGTCATCTTGTGAATCGGGAAATCCCTGCCAAAGAGATAGACTTGATTCAATGCAGAGATGCTTCCGGTCACATCAAGCGACTTGGAGAAGACAACCAGCGCGCCCGCCAGCAGGGGAAACACAGATATTGGGCGGGACGGGTTGAGCCGATGCACGATAATCATGCTGGCGACAAGCAGTTGGGATATGGCCAGCAGGCTCAGGCACTCGTCGAGGGGCATGTCCCGCTTGATCAAGTGGCATACTATGTTGGCTCCGATTTCAAGCGCAACCCCCATGGTAATCAGATAAATGACGCATGAGTTCAAAACGGGCCGGCCTTCGCTCAGTGGCTCCCGCACATGATCGGCCAACCGTTTCAATCGCTGCATGACACACCCCTTTTTTCCAAACGGTCTATCAGGAATACTCCGCAACCTCACTCGTATGACTTTACTACCGGCTGGCTGTTATCTTACGACATTTGCGCGGAATTGTCCACAAAAATTTTTCCGGTGGCATGATGGCCGCAAAAGACTTTTTGACAGGGCGCTTCGGCAAGGCTTTGCAGTTTCGGACGAGATGTTTCTATACTGGCTCTGGCTTGTTGCCTGGATTCGGAGATCATGATCATGAGCACGATGAGTCGGCGCGAAATGTTGCAAACGTTGGGCGCGGGAGTGGCGGGTGGTTTCGCATTGGGCGGTTGCGCAACGGCGGCGCCGCGGCTTTCGAAATCCAAGCCGAACATCGTGTTCATCCTTGCGGACGACTTGGGCTACGGCGATCTCGGCTGCTACGGCCAGCGGATCATCAAGACGCCGAATCTCGACGCCATGGCGGCGGAGGGCATCCGGTTCACGCAATGCTACGCCGGCAGCACGGTTTGCGCGCCGTCGCGCTGCGCATTGATGACCGGCATGCACATGGGCCACGCGTTCATCCGCGGCAACGCGCGCATACCGCTGCGCCCGAACGACACGACCGTCGCCGAAATACTCAAGCGCGCCGGATATGCCACGGGCCTTGTGGGCAAATGGGGGCTTGGCGAACCGGACACGACGGGCGTGCCAAACCGCAAGGGATTCGACGAATTCTTCGGCTATCTGAACCAGAACCACGCGCATAACTCGTATCCGACATATCTCTGGCGCAACACGACGCGCGTGCCCGTCGCGGGCAATACCGAACGCCCGGACAAACCCGGTGTCTGCGCCGAATGCAAAACCTTCTCCAACGATTTGTTCACGGAAGAAGCGTTGTCGTTTATCGAACGGCACAAGAATGGCCCTTTTTTTCTCTATCTGGCCTACACGATCCCGCACGCGAACAACGAGAAGGGCGCGGCGACTGGCGACGGCATGGAGGTCCCGGATTACGGCGAATACGCCAACGAGCCGTGGCCGAATCCGCAAAAGGGCAAAGCCGCGCTCATTTCGCGGCTCGACCGGGATGTCGGGCGGTTGCTCGCGAAGTTGCGCGAACTTGGCATTGACGACAATACGATCGTTTTCTTCACGAGCGACAACGGCCCGCACAAGGAAGGCGGCGCGCCGCCCGAATTTTTCCAGAGCGCCGGCCCGTTGCGCGGGATCAAGCGCGACCTGTACGAAGGCGGCATCCGCGTACCGATGATCGTGCGCTGGCCGGGCGTCGTTCCGAGAGGCCGCAGCGATCAGGTGTGGGCGTTCTGGGATTTTCTGCCGACGGCCGCGGAACTGGCCCATGCCGCCGCGCCACGGGAAATAGACGGACGATCCGCGCTCCCGCTGTTGCTCGGCGAAACGAAACGGCTCCACGAATTTCTGTATTGGGAATTTCACGAGAGGGGTTTCACGCGCGCCGTGCGCATGGGCGATTGGAAGGCGGTAAGCCTTGGGAAAGACAAGCCGCTCGAACTCTACGACCTGTCCGTGGACATCGGCGAAAAGAACAATATCGCATCGGAACACCCGAAGATCGTCGAACGCATCGAAAAGTACCTCAAGTCGGCACGAACGATTTCCGAACATTGGCCGGTGAAGTGAAAAGGCTTCAGGCTGCAGGCTTCAGACTTCAGGCGCAAGGACGAGTCGGGGCGCGGAAGCCTTGCGCACCCGTGATGAAGGATGTGACATGAAGGTAAACGTTGAACCCGAAACCCGAAACCCGAAACCCGATACCCGATCTGGGTCTTGGCGGCTGTACTTCCGCGCGACGATCCTCGTGGCGATCGCCACACTATCGCCGGCGCTTGCGGCGAGTGCCGCCGAGCCGTACGCGGGCGATGCCGAACCCTTGATCGTGCATGTCGAATCGCCGGAGCCGGCGATTCACGGGCCGCGCGTAACGGGCACGACGCCGGGGCGTCCGTTTCTCTTCCTGATACCCGCCACGGGCGATCCGCCGTTGTCCTACGCGGCCAACAACCTGCCGCTGGGCCTTGTATTGGATGGGGCATCCGGAATCATATCCGGTGCGGTGCAGGCCGCGGGCAAATACATGGTTACGCTCGAAGTCTTCAACGGCAAAGGCCGCACCGCGCGCGATCTGGCCATCGTCGCGGGCGATCACATGCTTGCGTTGACGCCGCCGATGGGCTGGAACTCTTGGAACGTCTGGTGGCGGCATCCGGACGACGCCAAAATACGCGACGCGGCGGACTGGATGATCAAGAGTGGTCTCGCGGCGCACGGCTACCAGTACATCAACGTGGACGACTGCTGGCAAGGCGAACGCGACGCGAACGGCGTCATTCAGACCAACGAGCGTTTTCCCGACATGGCGGCGCTGGCCGAATACATCCACGCGAAAGGTCTGCGCTTCGGCATCTACTCGTCGCCGGGCAAGGAAACCTGCGCGGGATACGCGGGCAGCCTCGGTTTTGAAAGGCAGGACGCGCAGACCTATGCGGAATGGGGCGCCGACTATCTCAAGTACGACTGGTGTTCGTACCAGGTGGCGTCGTTCAATCTCGAAGAGGCGCAGAAACCGTTTCGCATCATGGCCGAAGCAATCGAGACGTGCGGTCGCGACATCGTGTACAGCATCGCCCAGGGCGGGATAGCGGACGTGGGAAAATGGGCGCCCACCTTTCATGTGAATCTATGGCGTACGGCCTCCGACATCCGCGACACGTGGGAACGCATGTCCGAAAACGGTTTCTCGCAGGCTGGCCGCGAGGTGGACGCGGGTCCGGGGCATTGGATCGATCCGGACATGCTCGTGGTTGGCCACGTCAACTGGAGCAACGACCCGCCGCATCCATCGCGCTTGACGCCCGCGGAGCAGGTCACGCACCTCTCGCTGTGGGCGCTTCTGGCCGCGCCGCTGCTCATCGGATGCGACATGGCGAAACTCGACCCGTTCACACTCGACCTGCTGACCAACGACGAGATGATTGACATCAACCAGGACGCGCTGGGCAAGGCCGCGTCGCGCGTCGCGCAATGCAACACGATTGTGCCCATGGCGAAATGGCTCGAAGGCACATTCGCCGAAGGGCTTTTGAAACGCAGGCCGCGGGCATGGGGCGACGTTTGGGCGCGGCCCCTGGGCGACGGCACGATGGCCGTTGGCCTGTTCAATCGCGGCGACGTGCGAGGCGTCATCGCGGCGACATGGGACGTGCTCGGCCTCGAAGGACCACAACCCGTGCGCGACGTGTGGCGCCGCCGGGACATTGGCGATTATGATGGGGCATTCAGCGCCATGCTGCCGCCCCATGGAGCCGTGCTGTTGAAAATTGGGAGACCGGCACTGAAATAGATCTCAGAGGTTATGAATAAATGACAAAACATGTGGCGCAGACTGTCGAGTCTGCGCAGGCATACCGAAAAAAAGCCCCTTTACGCAGACTGGACAGTCTGCGCCACGCGGCTGGGCTTTTTTCACAGGATCTCATGTGTCGCATACGTCGCATATTCGAGAGGAGGAGAATCATACGATGGACATGGAACAACGCTATCAGGCGCGCCTGAAACGCTATACGACGGCGCTGCGCAACGGCAAGCCGGACATGATTCCCATCCGGCCCTTCGTGGCGGAATTCGCCGCGAAATACGCCGGTTTTACGTGCCAGGAAGTCACGCACGACTTCAACAAGGCCTTCGAGGCGGCGCGAAAGTGCGCGGCGGATTTCGACTGGGACGCGGTCGTAGGCAACATGGTCTATGTCTGGACGGGCCTGACGCAGGCCATCGGCCTGAAATACTACGGCGTGCCCGGCATTGACGTGCCGCCGGACACGGGCTTTCAATACCGGGAACCGTCCGAGGACCACGCGCACATGCGCGAGGACGAATACCCGCTGCTGATCGAAGATCCGACCGGTTTCCTGTTCAACGTGTGGCTGCCGCGCGTGTCGGCGGATGTGGTCGCGCCGGGCGAGCCCGCGACGTTCCGCAACAACCTGTCGTTCCTCAAGGGCGGCATGAACATGATGAACTATTTCGCCGGCTTCGGCGCGCAGGCTGCGCAGCTTCGGGCCGAGTGTGGGATGCCCGGCGCCATCGCGGGCATCCTGAAAGCGCCGCTCGACATTCTCGGCGACAAACTGCGCGGGTACGTGGGATTGACGATGGACCTCCTTACGCGGCGCGACGAAGTGCTCAAGGCGTGCGAGGCGCTGATGCCGCACCTGCTATGGGTGGCATTGTCCGGGGCGGACGTCGAGAAAAACGTGCCGATTACGATATGGATGCACCGCGGATGCGTCCCGTTCGTGTCGAAAGACGTTTTCGACCAAATCTACTGGCCGACGCTCAAGCCGATCATCGAGGAAATTGGGGCGAAAGGCCACCAGGTGCTCTTCTACGCCGAAGGCGATTGGGGCGCGCACCTCGACGCATTCGCGGAATTGCCGGACGGCAGCATCATCTATCACGTGGACCGGGGCGACATCTTCGAAACGCATCGCAAACTCGGCCACAAATTCTGCCTGAGCGGCGGTATTCCGAATTACCTATTGGGCGTCGGCACGCCAGACGAGGTCCGCGCTTATTGCAAGAAAGTCATTGATGGCGTCGCGAAGGACGGCGGCTATATCATGGACGCCAGCGCCATCATCCAAGACGACGCTAAGGTCGAAAACGTCCGCGCCATGACCGATTTCACGCGAGAATACGGCGTATACTGATAAAAGGAATAAATATGAAAACCTTGGATACCAACCATCCTATCGCGCCGGACCGCAAGCCCGGTGTGTGTATTTCCTGGGAAGACAAACGCCGCGAACTGGCCGAAATCAAGGGCGACGAGGCGCTTGTTCGCAAGGTCTGGGAAGACGCGGACGCCCTCGGCTACGTCTACATCTGGCACTGCCTTGTGTCATTTTAACGGCCAAACCATTGCCGGCATGTGCGGATGGTTGCCCGGCAGGGATAACCACGGGTGAATTTCGTAAAAAATGGTGGCGTTTTTTTGTTTCCCATTGTATAATCAATGAGAATGAAGGCAAGTGTGCCGCCATTCCACATGAATGGTTGAATAACTGTCTGTGATGGGCGCAGGCAGGGCGTTTTTATATGGTTGCAGCGAGTCAGCAGTAAGAACCTCAATGGAGAGTGGAAACCATGAATCTTCCGTTCCCGACTTCACGCGCAAAGCAATACTCCCTTTGGCGCATGGCGGCCGCCGTTGCGTTCTGCATGGCCGGCATCGCGGGCGCCGCGCATGCGGCCAGTTTGGGCGATCTGTATGTGAACCCCGGCGTGCCCAGCCTTGGAACGCTGGCCGTTTCACCCAGCGCCACGGTGAACATTGACACCAAGACATCCGGCGGCGCCGCGCCGACTCTGACGGTCGTCGGCATCGGAACGTATACCGGTGTGGCGAGAGATTATGGGCAGGGCCAGGTGGCCATCTTTTATTTTGATTACGTCGAAGTGCCGGATGGAACGACCGTAAACGTTACCGGGCAGCGGCCTCTGTCCATCGTTTCCGCCAACGACATGATATGGGGCGCGTCCATTAGTGCGCCTCCCGGCATGCTCGGCGGCGGCACGCGCGGTTCCCGCGGTTCGGGCAGCGCGGGCGGCGCGGGCGGCGCGGGCGGTGCGGGCGGCACGGGCGGTTCCGGCGGCGGCGGCGGTGGCGGCGGCGAGAACGACGGCGGCGGACGGACCTATGGCGGCGACGGTGGCGCGGGCGGACCTGGCATGGACGGCGTGGCCGGAAGTCCCGGCGTTTCGGCCGTTGCGAGCGGCGGCAATGGCGGCGCGGGCGGCGCGGGATTCGGCGGTACGCCGGCGCCGGCGGGCGGCAGCGGCGGTTCGCCAGGCATCGGGCTGGATGGCGGTACGCGGGGCACGGGCGGCGGCCAGACGAGCCAAGCCCCCGGCGGTTTACGTTCTGAAACGGTCGTTACCTACCCGGTGGATACAGGCATCATTGGAACAATTGACATCCATATCAAACTGGGTTTGGGCGGCGCCAATGGAACCAATAATCCCGGCAATTCGGGTGGTCCCGGCAACGACGGCGGAACGGGCCAGGCCGGAACGCAGGGTGCTACGGCGGAATATTCCAACACCACGTTGGCTAGTACGCTCAATCTCGTGGCCGGTTCGGGCGGCGGCGGCGGCGGCGGCGGCGGTGGCGGCGGCGGCGGCGCGGGCGGCGGCGGCGGCGGCGGCGGTTCGGGCGGCGGCGGCGGCGGCGGCGGCGCGGGATCATGGCTCGATGCCGGCGGCTGGAATTGGGTTTTGGATATAATGGGCGGCAGACAGATTTCCGGGTCGGGCGGCGGCGGCGGCGGTTCGGGTGGCGGCGCGGCCGGCGGAAGCGCCGGTTTGGCCGGCAATGCGGGTGGCAATGGGGTCATGAACGACAATGCGACACCGGGCAGCGGCGGAAAAGGCGCGGGTACCTACGGCGGCAACGGCGGCACCGGTTCGGGCGGCGGCAACAACGGCGCGTCGGTCAGCCAAGGCGGCGGCGGCGGCGGCGGCGGAGTCGGCGGATCGGGCGGCACGGGCGGCACGGGCGGCCAAGGCGGTTACGGCGGCGCGGGCGGCGGCGCGTTTGTGCTGGCGGCGCGCGGGATCCTGAAAATCGAGGGAAATCCCACATTCGATGTGTCCGCCAATGCGCCCACATCCGGTTCCACCGGATCCGATGGGACCAACGGTACGGCCGCGACCACGGGCGCGCAAGGCGGCCCGGGAGGCGTTGGCCCGGCAATTTATATTGCCAACAGCACGATCCGGGATGCCTTGGGTGAAAACGCAAGTGTCATGGGCAAAGGCGGCGACGGCGGTTCGGGCGGCACGGGCGGCAACGGCGGCGCGGGCGGCAAAGGCGGCAAGGGCGGCGACGGCGGCCAGGGTGGATATGCGCTGCCCGGCATGGTGAAATTACAGGGATCGCTCATTTTTGTGGATGAACAGGCTACTGTGAAAGGCGACAACATCAACGGCGCAACGGCCCCCCGGCGTAACGCGTTCTTCAGCCGTATATCCAACATGTCCGCGCAACTGCTGAACGACAATCTGCCCTCCTTCAATCCGATTTCCGTCAACAAGGGTACGGCGACGAATCCGGCCGTTCTTCAGGGCACGAATTCATTCGATACCGATACCGGACACCCGTTCATCGGCCAGTTGCGCAATCCCCAAATCAGCCTTCCCTACAATGTGGCCGCGACCGAGGGCTTCTTGGACACGGCCAACGGTTTCTGGAATCAGGATGATGTGTTGCCGCAGTTCCCGAACATCCGCCGCATCGAATTGGTCCGGGTGTCGGGCATTTTCAACGGTTACGACCAGATCTTCGTGCGCAACAACGGTCCGGGCGTCGCCTTGGATGTCCGCATCAACGTAGATAACTTGGGCGCGGTGCAACTTCCGCCCGAACCGGGTTCCACCGAGCCGGGCAGTATGTCGGAAGGCAGTATTTTCACCACCACTGTGCCCGCCAGCGTGGCGAACGTGGTGTTGGGCGGCACGTTGAACGTGGGCGCATTGGCGTCGCTGACGGCCCAAGTAAACACGAATCAATCGCTGACCGCGAACGCCAGCAGCACCGGCACCATCACGTACCAGTGGCAGCAGTACAATCACGTCACGGGTATTTGGGAAAACTACACGGGACCGAATTCCAACCAGCCCACGATATCGTTCTATGTGGGCTGCATCCTACCGGCCAAGCCGGATCGCTTCCGGTGCGTCATCGAGGACGAAACCTCCCAGGCGATCGCCGGCCCGGCCACGGTGACGTATGCCAATATTCCGGTCAATGTGGTGGCCGAAGCCGAATCGGTAAACGTCCGGGTGGGTGAAAGCCTTCCGGCGCCGTTTACGGTAACGGCAAGCGGCGGCAACTCCAGCGCGTTTCCGGGAGGGCCGGCGTTTACATACCAGTGGCAACGGCTCAACCCCGTTACCAATGAATGGGACAACTTGGCCGCCAATCCGGGCCATTACGTCGCCACGAACAACCAACTCAACCTGTCCAATGCGCAACTTTCGGACAGCGGCTCGTTTCGGTGCGTGGTTTCCGACGCGCCGTGGGAAGGCTGTACGCAATCCCCAAGCGTCACGACCGACATTTTCAAGGTCACGGTATTCGAAAACCTGTCCATTCGCGTGCAGCCGCAAAGCCTGCTGACACGGATCGGCTATCCGTTCCTGGCGGCGGTGGACACACCCGTCGGGTTGGGGTCGCTCGACTATGAATGGGAGGCGAACACAGGGCCGCTGCCCGCGGGCGTGTGGTATACCCCCACGCCGGCGCCGCCGAATGCGTCGAAGTATCTGATGACTGCGGGACCGGATACGGAGGCGTATTACCGGGTGACCATTACAGACCCGTTGGGCGCGTCGCTGACCTCGGAAGCGGGCCAACTGAGCCTGTTGCCCTTTGCCATTACGCGCCAGCCGGAAGACTTGTATGCCTACACGACGGCAAGCGATTTGCAGATCGAGGTGCAAGTCGAGGAAGCGCGGGGTACTGTGGAGTACCAATGGTTCCGCGTGACGCCGCTCAAGAAAGCGCTGGTTGAAGTGCCCGGCGCCACGAGCAGCACGCTCATTTTCACGGATGAAACCGACGGCGAGGAAATCTATCAGTGCCGCGTGCGGGACATGCAAGGCGAGACGGTCCTTTCCGAATTGTGGACGCGTGAGGCCAAGATTCGCACCGCGAAGCCGTTTGCGATTGTCGAAGGCCTGAAAGACGACTTGGCCGTCATGCCGGGAACATCCAAAACACTCACCGTGGGCACCGAAGGAGGTTTGGACGTGCATTACGCGTGGAAGAAAGATGGTGAACCGATTGCGGATGCGGCCGATTCGCCCACCTATGTCGTGGATTCCGTGGACGAAGCCGACACGGGCCGCTACAGCGTGGAAGCGACCTATCGCGGCGGTTCGGTTTCCTCTTCGGCCAACATTCAGTTGTATACGCCGCAAGTGCCGATGCCGGCCGCTTCGCGGTGGGGTATCGGTTTGCTGGTGGCGCTGATTTCCGGCGTCGCGCTGCGGCGAATGGTCCGCCGGAAGGGCGCGGGAAGCATTGCGCCGCTGATCCTGCTGGCCGTGCTTTGCGCGCCATGGGCGCCGGCTCACGCACAGACCACCGCGCCGGATTTCGACAAACTTCTGCTCGATTTCAAGGCGGTTATGAGTTCGTTGTTCACGAATCTCGAAGGCGTGGACACGTGGAGCGGCGGCAGTTCGCCCATCTACCAGCGCGTTCAGGGCCAGCCGGTTTTCACCGGATACGACCTGACGCTGGCCATTCATGGCGGCAACGGCATCCGCAGCGACGACTATTTCTCGATGGTCGAGACGCTGGTGAACACCGATGCTTCATGCACTCCGCCCCTGAATTCGGTCAATCCGAATATCATTCCGAACATCAAGTCGGCTTACGGCGTTTCGTTCAACCAGATACGCAACGTCGAACTCACCATCGAGAACCTCTATGTGCACATCACCCGCGCCGTGGTGTCCGGAATCACGCTCACCAACATTGACGTGGTTGTGCCGGCGGTGACCACGGGGCAAGTCAACACGCTCTTGGGCTTTCCGGTGGACATTCCGAGTCTCTGGTCGAACAAGTTCCCCGAAGGCGAGGACGGACTCTTCCGAAGCGCCGTGGACATTCACGATCCGCAACTTTACGACATCAACGGCGCGCCCGTCGTATACGATGTCGAGGACTGTATGCAGCATCTCGCCGCCGCATGTTTGACGACGGGCGATGAGCCGCTTATCAACTGGTACCGCGGCCTCTTCGGCAATCTGTGCCTGGGCGTCGTCCAGAATCTGATCCCGAAACTGCTGGAAGGCATCGGCAAGAAGTCCCTCGAAAAAGGCCTCACGGCCGAGGAACTGATGGAGCAGATCGCACAATCGAACGCCATGGCCGCCGCGCAAATGGCCGAAGCGAAGGCGCTGTATCAAATGACGGGCTGCACCAATCAGCATATCGTCGTCTTCATTGACCAGCCGGATACCTACGTGGACGGATATGTCAATATCTACGGCACGGACCTCTGTAATGCGTTGAACAATGCCATCAACAATTTCTCCTGCGTTGCCTATCCGTGCCAGTCGGCGCGGCTGGCATCTCTGGGCGATCTGAACATGGACGGCACGACCAACCGGGCCTCCTACGTCGCCGCCGGCGGCAACCGGGCGACATGGTTCACGCTGGAATCCGCCGATTTCCCGGAAATTGTGGTGCAAAGCTGGCCCGCGCAACCTTCGTCGCCGGTATTTCTCGGGACGATAACATGGGTGGTTGACGTGGACCACACGAAATCCGGCGCGGCGGATTACCGGTTCAGCCTGTTCAAGCGATCCGATCCGGGCGATCCGTGGGTCGAAATAAACACGTCCGCGGGAACCTACAACACGGGCAACGGCCAGTTTACGTTCAATCTCGACGTGGACTGGCTCCAGCGCCGCTATTTCAAGTGGCAGGTGGAAACCGGCTGCGGCACGGGCATGAAGGAATCGCCGGTCTATGACGTCAATGTTCCCGCTCCACCCATCGTCTTTACCCCCGGATTGCCACAGGACAGGTGTGTGCGGCGCGGCGATCCGTTCTCGTTCACGATCGAAGCATCGTGTTCGACGGGCACGTTGACCTATCAATGGCAGCGCAACAACGGCGCGGGCTGGGCGGATCTGGCCGGCGCCACGGGCCTGACGTACAGCAAGACCTCCGCCAACAACACGACCGACATCGGCCAATACCGGTGCAAGGTGACGAATACGCTGACGTATCCGGGCGGTTCCGCCTCGTACTTCGAGTATTCGCCCGCCGCCAATCTCCGGGTGCTCTATTATTACAGCCAGCCGAAACAATACATCTCGGTGATCCTGGGCGGGACGATTGATTTGCAGGTGCGCCCGGCCGGCGGCAACGTCCCGAACCCGGTCCCGTTCGTCGTGCCGGATCCCCAATATTTCGCGCAATACACGTACCAGTGGTATAAGGACAACAACCCCATTTCCGGGAGCGCGAACCCCAGCGCGACGACCCAGCGCCTGACCATCACGAATGCCCAGTTGGGCACGGAGCCGGGCGATTCCGGGGAGTATCACTGCGTAATCAACGACGGCTGTGTCGCCCAAGGCCATCCGTACACTCCCAAAACGACGGTTACCGTTACCAACACGCCCATCGTTATCGCCAACGAAGATCAGCCGGTGGGCGGCGGGCGCGTAATCGGCGGCCTGCCGAAGGTATTCACGGTCAAGGCCAGTGGCGGCGAACCGGGCCAGCCGCTGGTTTGCGAATGGTTCCACGCCGACGACGCCGCCGGAAACGGCGCCGTGTCGCTCGGACCCGCCGCGGATATGCTTCCCGTCGGCGACGGCGTGTTTTTCATGTCCGAGCTGACGGTGGACATCAATTCGGCCGCCAATGCCGGCTACTATTTCGCCGTGTTGACGGACGGAAGCCAGATTCTGTCGTCGAGCCTGGCCGCGCTCTACGTGGGCAATCCACTGACGATCGTCACCGCGCCGCAAGGCGGAATCTTCCACGCCGCGGACACCCACGATCCGCCGCTTTCCGTGGTTGTCAGCGGCGGCGTGGGCGAGGTCACGTATGAATGGTACCGGGACGGCCTGCTGCTGCCCGTCAGTTCGCCTACATACAACCTGACGCCGCTGGCGCTGCACGACGCCGGTGTTTATACCGTTCGTGTTCGTGATACGGGCGTTGGCGATGGGCCGCCTTACCAACTGACGCCGACCTATGCCGGTTCGCCGGATGGCGTCTACGAATCGGCGCCCATACAGGTACAGGTGCTCCCCATCCCGTTGCTCACGCCGGATGGCCAGCCCCAGCATCAAACAGGGCCGGTGGGCGGAAACTATACCTTTACCGTCACGGTCGAGGGAGAAGCCTCCGCTTTCACCTACAAGTGGTACCGCAAGGCGTCTTCGGGATCCGACGTGGAAGTCGGCAATGAACAATCATACACAATCACCAACGCCCAGTTGGCGGATCAGGGCCAGTATTACTGCGTTGTCACCGATCCACTGGGACAGGCCAAGGGACTGAGCGCCGCCACGCTGACGACCGCGCCGGCGCGCCTTACCCTGACCGGTCCGGCGCCCGGTCCGTTGCAAATCGTGCGGCAACCCTCGGCGGTAACCGTGAACGAGGGCGCGCCCTTCGGATTGAGTGTGCTGGTGACGGGCGGGCCAACGTCCGCTTATACCTATGCCTGGGCAAAAGACGGCCAACCGCTCGCCGGCGAAACGAACCCGGCCTTGGCGCGCGCGGCTGCCACGGCGGATGATGAAGGCGTCTACCGGGTCACCGTGGAGAGTGGAATCGAATCCCAGATCAGCGAAGCGGCGCAGGTGACGGTGGTGCTTCCGCAGGAGAAATCGGGAGCGGAATTGCCGGTGGCGGCCGGCGCCGGACTGGGAATGTTGATGGGCGCCGTAGCCGTCGCGGCGGTAAGCCGTCTTCGCAAGCGCCGTTAGTTTGGTGTTTGAGCGAGACTTGCTCGCCAGGGACTTCATGGAAAACGCCATGAAGTCCCTGGCGTTTTTTCTCGTTCCCCGTCGGAAGACGCTGGATTCGGCAGTCAAGATCGGATTTTACGTTCTACTTCTGGACGTTGTGGACCCTGTGGACACCGCAGACTTCATCCGGGATGGGGTTTTCTCATTCACTTCGTCCAATAGGTCCACGATGTCCACAACGCGCGCGCAAGGCGCTTTGGCCGATAGCCGAAACCACGTCTTCAGCCCGCCATGACGGGATTGGACAGGCGGCCGATTCGGCTGATTTCGACGCTGACGCGGTCGCCGGGGCGCAGCATCAATTTTGGCGTGCGCGCCCATCCGACGCCTTCCGGCGTGCCGGTCATGATGACTGTTCCGGGAAGCAACGTGGTATCCTGCGAAAGAAAAGCGATTAGCGCGGGAACGTCGAAGATCATTTTGTCCGTTGTGCTTTTTTGAACTTCACGCCCGTTGATCGTCGTAAGGATTGAGAGAACGGACGGATCAGGAATTTCGTCCGCCGTGACCAGCACCGGACCCATGGGCGCAAACGTGTCAAAACTCTTGCCGCGGCACCACTGCGAACCGCCCTTGTGTTGTTGCCACACGCGCGCCGACACGTCGTGGCCGACGGTATAGCCCAGCACATAGGACAGGGCCGCGTTACGGGGCACGTTCAATGCCGCCTTCTTCATTACGACCACCAGTTCGCCCTCGTAATCCACTTCGTCTTCGCAGACCCGCGGCAGGCGGATGGGGGCTTCGTGGCCGATGGCGGCATTGGGATTTTTCATGAAAAGAATGGGAAATTCCGGCGGCGGCGCGCCGCCCTCGGCGGCATGCTCCGCATAATTACGCCCAATGCAAAGGATCACGCGTGGTTCAATGGGCGGAAGCCACCGTTTGGGTTCGACCATTTCCCGCGTCGCGACAAGGCCGCCCGCCATGGGATCGCCTTCGGCGCGTACGAGGCGTCCATCGGCTTGCTGCACCGCATAAACGACCGATCCGTCCGACAACTCAATGTGGGCTATTCGCATGATCGAACCTCCTTGAATGAAAGAAGCCGCGCTGTGAGCGCGGCCTCTTTTCTCGGCCAATGCGGCCGGATTTCCGGTTTAGAAATCCAGACAGGCCAGCGTTGCGTTCAGTGTGTCTTCATAATTCTTCGTCGAATGTCCGCATTCGAGGGCGACGAAATCCTTGTAACCCGTTTCCGCGATTTTCCGGAAAATGATCTTGTAGTTGAGTTCGCCCGTACCGGGTTCCTTGCGTCCGGGATTATCGGCCACGTGGAAATGCCCGATGTTGGCGATATTTTCCGTAAAATTGCGAATGACGTTGCCTTCCGTGATCTGCTGGTGATAGATGTCGAACAGCATTTTCACGTTCGGGCTCTTGACTTCCGCCAGAATGGCCATCGTCTGGTCCGTTCGCGTGAGGAAGTAGCCCTTGTGGTCAACGAGCGGGTTGAGCGCTTCGCAACACAACACGACGTCGTTGTCTTCGGCGATTGGCGCGAGACGCTTCAGGCACTTGATGACATTTTCGGTTTGTTCCTCGATGGAAACATCGGTGCGCGTGTTGCCGCTCAAACCGACCAGATGCCTGCATTTGGCCTTTTTCGCGAACGCCACGCGTTCCTTGAAATGCTTGACCACCTCATCGTGGTCTTCTTTTTTAACCATCGTGCCCGGTCCGATGCGTCCGCAACCACCGGTGCAACTCAATTCCATGCCGCATTCTTCCGCCGCGGCGCGCAGCGCGTCGGCGTCTCCGCTCGCGCCGAGCCATTCGTAGGCCGGCAGGCCCCATTGCGCCGCCGCTTTGATCTTCTCCGGTGGATTGGCGCCGGGAAACCAGTCCAGCGGCGCCGACATGCGCAGTTTCGCCTTCGCGAAAGGCTTGTCGCCGGGAACAGCCCCGATCGCCGCCATGGACTTGAAAAAGGCGGCCGCGCCCGCACTCGCCCCGCATGCCGTCATGAAGTTGCGTCTATTCATTGCGATACCTCCTTGTCGTTCTCTGCGCTTATGCCATTCCGCCCGGAGCCGGCACCGGTCCCAACGGATACGGTTTTGAAAAATCGAGCACTTCGGGCACCAATTTGAGGTCGGTCTTCAGCGCCTTGCCCCACACCTGGACTTGGCCCGTGTACGCCGCCATGCGGCCCATAATCGCCGTCATCGTGGATTCGGCGACCTGTACGCCTTCGTTCAGGTACGGACCCTCACCCGTAATGCTCTTGACGAGATCGATGTGCTCCTGGATATAGGGGTTCTCTCCGCCTTCGGGTTTCCAATCGCCGATGCTCGTGCAATTGCTGCGGCCCTTCGTGCCGACCACATCTTCGAACACGCCGTCCGCGCACTTCTGCCAATGGCGGCTGAAACTCGTCATGTGGACGCCGTTCTCGTATTCGAAATCGCAGTCGAAATGGTCGTAGATATCGCCGTACTTTTCTTCCTTCGGCTTCCACGTGCGCCCGCCCGACGCGAACACGCGAATCGGATGCGCGTTCATGACCCAGTTGCAGATGTCGAGGTTGTGCACATGTTGCTCGACGATATTGTCGCCGGCGACCCAGCACTGCCCGTACCAGTTGCGAATGCGATATTCCAGATCGCTCCATTCCGGTTTCCGCTCGTATGCGAAGGGCAGTCCGCCGCACCAATACGCGCGCATGGCCAGCACGTCGCCGATCGCGCCGTCGTGGATGCGTTTGATGGTTTCAATATATTCCTTCTGGTGCCGGCGCTGTGTGCCCGCGACGATGGACAACTTCAGTTCCGCGGCCTTTTCCGCCGCGGCCAGCACGACGCGGATGCCGTCCGGATCCACCGCGACCGGTTTTTCGGTGAAAATGTGCTTCTTGGCGTCAACGGCCGCCGCAAGGTGCTTCGGGCGGCAATACGGCAGCGTGCCTTCGATCAGGATGTCTATGTCCGTCTTCAGGATTTTTTCATAGGCGTCAAATCCGATAAAGCACAGGTCATCTTTGACCGCGTAGCGATTCTTGACTTCCGGATTTTTATGCTCGGAAATCTGCCGCCGCGAATGTTTCAGGCGATCCTCGAACAGGTCCGCCATGGCAATCAATTTGACGTTGTTCTTGCCTTCCAGCATGTTGATGGCGGCGCCCGTGCCCCGGTTGCCGCATCCCAGCAGGCCGACCTTCAGTGTGTCGCGGTTGCTCTTGTCTTTGGCGGCCTGCGCCGTGCCCGACAAAATCGCGAAGCCCGCCGCCGCGGACACTTTCGCAAAATCCCTGCGCGTCAACCCCATCTCATGTTCTTTGCCCATTATTATTCTCCTTACGCCATGCTTGGCCCATGTTTTGCGCCTGCCGTTCCCACTGAAACAGCGTTTGAAAGCATATCATGAGATACGGCGCAATGCCAAAATAACGAAACGGCACAAATAACAAAGCGGCGATAAGGAAGCGGAGGAAGCGCGGCTGTCATTTCTCCTTTTTTTGTGCTATTCTTTCACGCTGTCGAAGGTGTAATACAAGGATTTCGGCGTGAGCGATTACGAAGCACGCATGACGTTTACGGAACACTTGGCGGAACTCCGCACCCGAATCATACGATCCATGATTTCGGTGGCGGTGGCGTTCGCTTTTTGTTACGGACTTTCCAATTACATTTTTGCAATCGTGTCGTGGCCCTTGTCTCCGCTTCAGCAGGCGGGCGTGCTGAAAACGGAGCCTGCGGCCGTGTCCGGCGCCGCCAAGGAATCCGCCCACGGCGCCAAACCGCTCAATGCGCAATGGACGGTGCTCAATCCGCTCGAACCGTTTCTGGTAAAACTGAAACTGGCGGCGTATGCCTCGGTGCTGATCGCCCTCCCCTTTATCATTTACCAGTTATGCGCGTTTGTGTTTCCGGGCCTAAAACCGGGTGAACGCAAAATGGTTCAGTTTTTGTTGTTCGGCTGCGCCGGATTTGGTTTGTTGGGCGCGGGGGTGGCCTATTTCGGCGTGTTTCCGCTGGTATTGCCCTACCTGATGCAGTGGGTGCCCGAAGGAGTGGAGTTTCAGTTGCGGATGAGCGAAACCGTAATGCAGATTCTGCTCGGCATTCTCGGTTTCGCGGTGGCGTTCCAGTTTCCGATGGTCGCCCTGGCGCTGGTGTATATGGGACTGCTCACACCGGCCGGGCTAAAGCGTTTTCGCCGGCTGGCCATCGTGGGCCTTGCCACGGCCGCCGCCGTCCTGACTCCGCCGGATCCCATTTCCATGATGATTATGCTGATTCCCATGATCCTGCTTTACGAGGCCAGCATCTGGACCTCGTACATTGTCTACCGCCGGCGCCAGCGCGAAAAGGCGGCATAGGAGGCGAATACCGGTTATGTTCGGCAACTTGAGCATGGGTGAAATCATGGTGCTCGCCGTGATTGCGCTGGTTGTCCTTGGACCGGAGAAATTTCCCGAATACGCGAAGATCGCCATGCGCGCCTTTCGGGATTTTCGGGGATACATTGACGATATCAAGCGGGAAATGGCCAACGAGCTCAAGCCGGTAAAAGACGAAATCCGCGAACTCGCCCGCCACAATCCCGAGGAATACATCGAAGATCTAAGCAAGGCCTTATCCTCGATCGACGACGAAATCAACACCGGGAACTCCTCGCCGGACGCAACAACACCCGCCGAATCTCCGAATTCGGCGTCCGAGGCTGCGCCGGAAACGAAACCCGATCCCGAAGAGACCGTTTCCTCGGAACAGGCCGAAGAAGGGCGGACGGAATCGCCCGAACGTCTCGACGGCTAACCCATACGGGGCCGGCCCGGATGCCTACGCCCACGCCGTCCACTGCTTTCACGCGATACCGGCTACGAATCAATAGAAAAATTATTGACAAATTTGGGCGGTTGGGATATTATTCTCTTGGCAGGCGGTGCCGTAAGGTGTCAGGCCGGCAAAATGATATAGAGAAACCGGCGTGTTCGGCTGCCTGTGCCGTGGACATTCTTCGAGAAAACGTGTGACAGAAAGCAAATGATGGCAACAGGCCGCAAGAGTGAGGCGGAAGTCAGGGAAAGTCTGGCGCTGGATGTCGCCGAAGCGCGCAAGCGGCTGGGCGAAAAACGGTTTTGGCTGCTGAAGCAGTGGGTTGAAGATGTAAACGGGGCGTATGAAACGGCCATTGCTCCTTATGTAAATGGACACACACGGCTTTTGGATGCCGGTTGCAGCCGGGGCGATCCGGATATTCCTTCCGTACAGCGTGCGGGTTTTTCGGTAGGCTGTGATGTGGACATCGCGGGACTACGCGGCAATATGCTGGTATGCGATCGTGTGCAGTCGCCGCTGGATGTGCTGCCGTTCGCGGATAACGCGTTCGACGTGATTATCTGCAAGTTTGTCATCGAGCATTTGAAGACGCCGGCGAAGACGTTTGGCGAGTTTGCGCGAATTTTGAAGCCGGGCGGCGCGGTTATTGTCTTGACGCCGAACGCGTTGAGTTTCTTCACGATGATTTCGCGGGCGATTCCGTTCCGGTTCAAGGCGTTGATGAAGAAACACCTGTTCGGGGGCTATGAGGAAGACACGTTTCCGACGTGGTACTACGCGAACCGTCGCGGCCAATTGGACCGTTTGATGCGCGAGGCCGGCCTGCGGACGGTGCGAGTGGATCTTCTGGGCGGCATGTGGATCTTCTTCATTTTCAACAAACCTTTGGCCTTGTTGGTGCGCTTTTTTGAACGCATGCAGTTGAAGATGCCAGGATTGCGGAATTTCAGCACCTATCTCATGGGCGTTTGGGAGAAACCGTAGGGAATGGATTGGCGTGGACGCAATGTGTTGGTAACGGGCGGCGGCGGATTCATCGGCAGCCATCTGGTCGAACGGCTCTTGGGCCAAGGGGCGCGTGTCCGCGCGACCGTTCACGGCGATGAAAATTATCACTTGGGATTTCTCGGTGTCGCCCGCGGACAATGGCCGGACCGCCTCGAAGTCCGGGGTGGCGATATCCGCGACGCCGCGTTCGTCCGCGCCTGTGCGGCGGGCATGGACACGATATTTCATCTGGCCGCCGTGACCAGCGTGGCCTATTCGTACACGCATCCAGAAGAAACCATCGCCACCTGCGTCATGGGTACGCTCAACGTGTGCGAAGCCGCCCGCGAAGCGAAAGTGCGCCGGATGATATATACCTCGTCGGCGGGCGTCTACGGCGACGCCGAGGGCGGCGCGCCGATTACGGAAGACCATCCCGTTCGCGGCTGCAACCCCTATACCGCGGGCAAGCTTGGCGGTGATTTCGTGGCCGAAACCTATCACCGATCCTACGATTTGCCCGTGGCGACGGTGCGCCTGTTCAACGCTTATGGGCCGCGCATGGGCCGATATCTGATCATGCCCACCATCATCCAGCAAGCACTGCGCCATCCGGTCATTCGACTGGGCGATTTGACGCCCACGCGGAATTTCACTTTCGTGGAAGATATCGTAACGGCGTTCGTCCGCATGGCTGAAGAGGACGCGGCCATCGGGCAGGTGGTTCACTTCGGTTCGCCGGCGACGGTGTCCATGGGCGATTTAGCCCGAAAGATTTTTGGGATTATGGGTCGGGATATTCGCATCGAGACGGATGAATCGCGGCTGCGCCCCGGGAAAAGCGAAATTCGCCAAGTCATCGCGGATTGTACGAAAGCGCGAAACCTGTTACAGTGGGAACCGCGCGTGTCATTGGACGAAGGGCTTGCGCGCACCATCGAGTGGATTGCGGCGGGCGGATACGAAAAGGAAACGGCAAGCCACCGGTCATAGGCAGGAACGTACTGAATGGCATCGAACGGAAAATACCAGGGCGTAATCCTCGCGGCGGGGCACGGCTCGCGCATGGGACCGTTCGGCAAGATGTTTCCCAAACCGATCGTGCCCATCTGCAACAAACCCTTGCTCGCGTATCAGATGGAATACATGCGCCAGATCGGCATCGAAGACGTCCTTATCGTAATAGGCCATCTCGGTTATCGAATTACACAGGTCCTCGGCGACGGTTCCCAATTCGGCGTCAATATTCGTTACGTGGAGCAGGAACGGCGGCTGGGGATCGCGCATGCCGTCGGCCAACTCGAACCCTATATCAAGCGTCCGTTCATGTTATTCCTGGGCGACATCTTTTTTGAATTGCCGGATTTACACGAAATGGTCAGCGAAATGGAACAGTACGGCGCGAGCGCCATCTTGGCGGTGAAGGAAGAAACCGATCCGGAAGCGGTGAAGCGCAATTTCGCGGTAATCCAACGGGAAGACGGTTCGGTAAAACGCGTGATCGAGAAGCCGCGACATTTGCCCAACATGCTCAAGGGCTGTGGGTTGTATCTTTTTGACTTGCCGATTTTCGATGCGATTCGGCGGACACCGCGCACGGCGATGCGCGATGAATATGAATTGACGGATTCGGTGCAGATTTTGATAGACTACGATTATCCGGTGCGTGTGTCGCCCGTGGTTGAATGGGACATCAATGTCACGTACATCGGCGATCTGATCCGATGTTCGCGGCATGTGCTCGAAAAGACGGGCCGGCCCTCACTGGTCGGATCGCGATGCCGGCTGGCTGAAGGCGTTCAGTTATGCGAGTCGGTGCTGGGCGACGACGTGACGGTGGAAAAACCGGTCCGGCTGGAACGGTGCGTGGTGTTGTCCGGAGTTGACTTGCGCAGCGAAGAAAATTATACTGATTGTGTAATTACCCGGGAGGGAGTGCTTCGCGCATTCCAGGAGGCGTAACCGTGTGGTGGCCGTTGAGCGAAAGGCGATCGTGGCTTCTCGCGGTGATACTGGTGATGGCCAGTTTTACGGCGCAGGGTCTTGAACCCCTTTTGCACGGCATGCCGCTGGACGAACGCAACCGCCTTGAAATCAAGCAGATTGGCGGCCATCTCACAATCTCGTTGATTGCGCGCAACCGGGTTCCACTGACGACGCCTTGGGTGGTGGACGGCCATCAGGTCCAGCGTGTGACCGAACGCACTGAACTAGCCACGATACAATCCGAAGTCCTTATTCCCGCCGCGCCGAATTATTTGTCGAATCCGGGGGACCTTTACAGAATCACGGTGGATAGTGTATGCTTCACTCCGCCGTATCACAGTGTTCGGGAAGTGAAAGCGGGAGAAGCCCGGGCCTACCTGTATAGCGAGTTCGTGAAATTGCAGGGCCGGCTCGACGGCATTCGCCGCGAAGCGATGCGGCGCGCGGCAGGCGTTTCGCTGGCCGTCCTGAATAAGGCGGGGCGTCTCCCAGGCGAACTTTCGACGACCGTGCTGAAAAGCGACGCCGGAAAAACCCGGTTTGGCGGCGAGAAACTGGAGAAGCGGAAGACGACCGTGGCGCCGGTGGGCTGGCAGGCATTGGCGGCGGGACAAAAGTTGCCGGAAATGCCGGCCGGGCCGGCGCAGCCGGATAACGAGAAAGGGACCGAACGGAAATGAAGAGTGGACGGGCGGATACGTTCAACTCCGATTGCCGGTTTAGGCTACAAGTGGAAGGGGACGAAGAACACATGGTTCGCTATCTGGAACGCAATCGAGACCCCGTGAAGAATGCCGGCCTGCATACAGGCTGGGCGCGTCTGTGCCTTTTTACTTTGGCGCTGGCGATTGGACTATGGGCGTTCGGCGCCGGGGCGGTAGACAACGCCGGCGCTTCCGAACACAAAGCCCCCCCAAGGGCCAAGGGAGACGGGATTATCCTGCTTGACCCGAAAACAGGCAAGGAGACACCCATCTCGGCGGACGAAGTCGCCAAACTGGGCGGCGAGAATCCACCCTATTTGCTGCAAGTCGGCGATGGTATTGGTGTGGCGTTCCGAATCGCCACCTTGCGCGAAAATCAACCCCAGTGGGACTATAAACTCGAAATCGGCGACCAGATGGAAGTGCGCCTGAGCGCGGACACGCGCGGTGACCGGGAATACCTCATTGACGTGGGCGATGTCATTGCGATTGGTTTTTTGGACAACTGGGAACTGAGCGTTACCCGAACGGTCCGTTCGGATGGACGCATCACCGCGCCGGAAATCGGCGACGTTGAAGCCGCCGGTAAAACGCCGTCCCAACTCCGCGCGGAATTGACCGCGCTTTACGACAAATCCGGCCTGCTCCAAGGCGAGCCGCGATTGACGGTCAATGTGGATTTCACGAATGCCGACCGTTTGGACAACATCAGCCGCCAGGTGGCGGTACGCGCGGACGGCGCCATTCGTTTGCCCGGACTGGCGTCCGATGTGCGCGTGGCGGGCTTGACGGTAGGCCAGGCCTGCGATGCCATCAAAGCGGAAGCCTCGAAAGTGTTGCGCAACCCGCCGTTGGTCAGCATCAACGTGACGCCCGCGATCAACCAAACGCTGGCCGAAATGCGTGGCGTGGCGACGGTCCAGCCCGATGGAAAGATCTCGATACCGAGCCTTCCGCCGGTTCAAGCGGCGGGATACAATACCGAGGAATTGAAACTCGAACTGGCGAAGGCTTCCGCCGGGCTTTGCTTCAATCCCATTGAGCCGATGGTCAATCTGGCCCGCATGACAGGGTCGCGCTTCTATGTCGGCGGCGAAGTCCGCATGCCGGGTGTCTATCCGCTTGATGCCAGCCCGACCGTACTACAAGCCCTGCTCATCGCGCAGGGGCTGACGAAGGATTCACGCATGAAAAGCGTGATCGTGATGCGGCGCAACCCGGAAGGCGGAAAGCCGTTTATCTTGAAGACGAATCTCAAGACGGCCATATCGAAGGGCTATACCGAGAACGATTTCCCATTGCGCCCGTTCGACGTGGTGTTTGTGCCGCTTAAGAGCATTTCCATTGCCACCCGGTTCGTGGACAACTACATCAACCAGTTGGTTCCGTTCGACAACGGTCTTGGCATCACGGCCAATTACTATATGAACACGCAGAAGAGCATCGTGGACTCGACGAGCCGGAGCATCGTTGATTCGACGAGCCGCAATTTCAATTTCAATACGGGTTTCACGGGGATTAGCGATGTCTTCTCCCCGACGACCACGACGAGGTAGGAATCGGACAATGGATACGGGCCGGGCCATCAAGCGCGCCCAGTTCTTAGGACGAAGGAGATAACGGGGACCCATGAAGCAACGTCAGATATTCCTACGCGATATCCTGGCCATCTTGTTCAAGCGGAAACTCTTGATCGTGTCGTTTGCGATACTGGTTTTCGCGATCGTGTTCGTGGGCAACTATGTCTGGCCTCCGACATACGAGTCTTCCGCACGGCTTCGCCTGACGCGCGGGCGCGAGGTCTATCAGACCGATCCTTCCGTCATGAAGAGCCAGGAAAACATCGCGATGATTCAGATGGGCCAGCAGGACGTCAATTCCGAAATTGACATCATCCGAAGCCGCGATGTGCTCGAACAGGTCGCCAAGGACATGGGACTCGATCAGCCCCAGCCACCGGCGAAAAACGTCCTGCGGCAGATCTATCGGACCGTCAAGAAGGCGTATCTGGAAGGGTTGTACTACCTTCAGATCAAATCGCGGCCGACGCCTATCCAGGCGGCCATCGAAAAACTCACCGACGCCATCGTGGTCGAGCCGGTCCGCGACTCGTTTCTCATTGACGTGCGATGCCGTCTCGGCGAGCCGAACATGGCGCACGACGTGCTGGCGCATCTGCTCGACGTGTATGTCCAAAAGCGCGTGGCAGTCTTCTCGAACACGAAAAACAGCCCGTTTTTCCAGGAACAGATGGATCATGCGTCCGGCGCGTTGAAAAACGCCCAGGCCGCGCTCGACGAATTCCGCGCCATGAACCAGATCGTCAATGTCGAAGGCGAAAAACAACTCCTCTTGCAGCAGGACACCGAATTGAAGCGGCTTCTGTCGCAGATGCAGGAAACCGAAACGGCCGCGGAGGCTGTGGGCGACAACGTGTCCGAGGGCGCGCTGACCGAAATTCTCTCCCGCCAGACCGGTTCGCCGGTCGTGACGGAAATGCAGATGCGCCTGCTGGAATTGCTGGCGGAACGCAACCGCCTCAGCAAGACGCTCGGCCCGAAACATCCCAATTTGATCCGTAGCAACCGCGAAGTGGCGGAAGCGCTGAACAACCTCAAAGGCGCCATCCAGGAAGTCAAGCGGACCACCGAAGCCAAATTGGCCGAGACGGGCGAGCGGCTGGCGAACCTGAATTCCGTCGTTTCCCAACTGGAAAATCTGGACCGCGAGGTCAAGATCCATTCCGCGTCGCTGGAGTATTACAAGCAGAAATTCGAGGAATCGCGCGTGATGGACGCGATGGCGCAGGAACAGATCTCGAACGTCAAAGTGGTGTCCTCGCCGACGATGCCGGTGGATCCGATCAAGCCGAGAAAACTGTTCAACCTCGTATTCGCGCTGATCGCGGGAATTGTGGGGGGCTTGGCGCTGGCCTTTTTCCTCGAATATCTCGACCACGGCATCAAAACCCCGGAAGATGTCGAATGTTATCTGGAAGTCCCGCTGCTGGCTTCTTTCTTCCGTGCTCCGAAAGGCCGGCTGAATCCCAAAGAACTGGAACGGCTGTGTACGGCCTTGGAATTCATCAATCCGGAATCGCCGGCAAAACTCGTTCAGGTGACGAGCGCCGTGGGCGGCGAAGGCGCGCAAAGCGTCGCGCGCGCGCTGGCCGAAACCCATGCCCGCGATTCGGGAGGGCAGGTGCTCCTGGTTGATTTCGTGGGCGGTCCGGGCCAGAAAAAAGCGGCGGGAGGCATGGGCATGATTGACGTCCTGACGGATCAATGCGTGCTCGACGATGCGTTGGTGTCCGAGGGCAATTTGTTCGTGCTGGAACGCGGCACACAATCGGAAATTCCGCTTTACATGTGGAACTCGCCGCGCATGGCCAGTTTTCTGGACGAATTGCGCCAACGTTTCAGTTTCGTGGTCTTCCACCTCGGATCGGCGCTGCAAACGGCCGAGACCCTACGGCTGGCGCGTTCCGTGGATGGAACGGTCATCGTCATTCGTTCAGACAGCACACGCCGGGAAGTGGTCGGCCGCGCAATTGAAATGCTGCGCGAAGCCAAGGGCAAGGTGTTCGGCGCGGTTCTGACCGAACGCAAGCAGCAGATTCCGCAGGCCATCTACCGGCGCATATAAGGCGCGGGGCATGATTGTTCTTACCGGGGCGGGCCGATGTGTCCGCCCTGTTTTATTGTGGCGGGAAGCATGAGGGCATACGAATTGCGGGCACATGGCTCGATTGCCGGGTATTCGGTCGTCATCCCCGTTCACAACGAAGCGCCGGGCATTGGCGGATTGCTGCGCGAGGTGCGCGCCGTTCTTGCGGAACTGGGCGTTCCCTATGAAATCATCGTCGTGGACGATGGCAGCACCGACACGACATGGGCGCTTGTGCAGGAGGCGTCCAAGGCCGGGGATGTCATCGGCTACCGGCTGAACCGCAATTTTGGACAGCAAGCGGCGATTTGCGCCGGGCTTGCCAAAGCGAAGGGCAACGCCATCGCGATTATGGACGGCGACGGCCAGGATCCGCCGGAGGTTTTGCGCGAACTCTTCGACAAATGGGAAAAGGGGTGCGACGTCGCTTATGGAGTCCGGCGCGGGCGCAAGGAAGGTTTCCTGCGGCGGACCTGTTACTACGCTTTCTACCGCGTCCTGGGCTATCTGGCCGACACGCCGATTCCCGCCGACAGCGGCGATTTCGCCGTTATCGATCGCAAAGTCGCCGAGTTTATCCTCTCCATCAACGACCGCGCGCCGTTCATTCGCGGTCTGCGCGGATGGTACGGCGGCCGGCAGGAGTCCGTCCCCTACGATCGTCCCGCGCGGCGAACCGGACGTACGAACTGGTCATGGTTCGCCATGATCGGTTTCGCCGTCAACGGCATCACGTCCTTCTCGAAAGTGCCGTTACGTCTTGCGATCTACATGGGCGGCACGATCGCCATGGCCGCGTTCGCTTACGGGGCCTTTATCGTGGTGCGCAAACTGGTATTTGGCCATGCCGGCATCGGGAGCAGCCAGGGATGGACTTCGCTGGCCACGCTCATGACGTTTCTTGGCGGCCTCAATCTATTCATGCTCGGCGTGGTCGGGGAATACATCGCCCACATTTTCGATGCCGCCAAGCGTTTTCCCGTCTATCTTATCGCCGAATCCACGTCCCGCGAATCCGATTGATCCCGGTGTAATCTCCACCAAGGCCAGAAGAGCATGGCGGTTCCCAATAGACTAAGGAAGATCCATACCAGCAAGTGGGGGCCCGCCGGATACGGATTGCGGTAGCCGGGCAACGGAATTTCGAACCATTTCATGTACCACCACGCCGGAAAGAAGTGTGGATTTTCATACCATGGGTAGAACCATAGAAAATTTCCGTGTGAGATGAAGTCGAAAAAAAGATGGGAGAATCCGCCGATGAACATGGATTCGAGCGAACGCCACGCCCTTGCCGCAGGCGTATGTTTCCGATGTTGCGCGATCAGAATCCATCCGGCCACGCCCGGCCACAAACCGCGCCGGTCGAGTTGAACGCCAAACAAAATGACTGCTCTTTCGAGCAGAAAACCGGCCGGCGCGGCCAGCAGAAAAAGGCCGATAAGCGTATGGCCGTACCACTGCCCCAGTTGGCCGCGGAACGCGCCGGCGATTCCGTCTATCACATCGGGCATGGCGGCGCCGATACACAACGCGGGCACATCGAACCGATGGGGCCACCGGCGCCAGAGCGGCGCGATGAGGCCTTGATGCGAAGGAAACGCCAATGGCATGCGGGGATGTCCTTCTCTATGAAGCCGACGGCGGAAAAATTACAACACTTCCTCTTCACCGCCTTCTTCATCACCGATACCCGGAGTTACGGCATAGGCTTCAAGAATACGATCGATCTTGCGCATGCGAAACCAGAGGAACGGCACGTTTTGTATCCGCGCCATGACCCGGTTTCCCTGGGCGGACCTGACTTCCACATCACCCGCAAACAGAAGCGCCAGTTCGAATGCGTCCTTGTAACTGGCCGACACGCCCTTGGCGCCCCGGCCCAGCGAAGTGGTGCCCCGGAACGCCGCGTAATGGACGATTTCGTTCTGCGAAAAAACCCATTTGTCGTTGAGATGCGCGGCGGCGATCATAATCAGATAAACAACCGACAGGAACAGGCTGATCAAAAAGCCGAGATCCCGCGAATACTCCGGTTGCAACTGCGTGAAAAAATGGCCGATATGATCCAGAAAGAACAATCCCTTGGCGCCTCGCAGCCACAACACGAAGAACCAGACCGCCGCGATCACCGCCACCCAGAACACCGCCATGTTCCGGCTCACGTCTATGCCCATGGTCAACACGACTATCACGAACACGACGGCATAGATCCATGCTTCCGTTTTCGGCGATAACCAGCCGAACCGGTCCGTGATCCAGAACAGGTACCCCAACAAAATGACCGGCCATACATAGACAAGCGAGGGATAAGAATAGATCGCCGCCCGCTCCTCGCGCGGCTTGGCGGGTTCGATTCGGACGCGTGTTTCGACTTTGGGTTCCCGCGCGGTTTCAGGGGGTGGCGCGGATTCCGGAAGGTTCGATTCCATGGCGGCAAATCTCCTTTTGCCTTGATTGTCCGCCAAGCCTGCCGTGCAAATCAATCGCCGCGATCACCGCGATACGCTGGAACATGGCGCGGAACGGACAAGGCGTCGCGAATCGCGTCCGTCGCCGCATCGCGGATGGCGGCGGTTATTTCATCGGGAGTGATTTGGATGATGGCATAGGAAGCCGGCTGCCCCCGGTTGGTCCGTGCCGCAAGGTGGCCGGGGTTGAGGTAGAGTGTCTTTCCGAGAAGCGTCAGGTTCGATGTGTGAGTATGTCCGGTTGTCACGATATCAGCGGCCCGTTCGACATGCCGCAAATCCTTGTCCGCATGGGCGCAGGCGACCGTGACGCCGTCGAAGGTCTCGCGGATACGCCGGGGAATCCGTGCATCGCGGTATTCGGGACACCAGAGGCCGGGAACCATCCGGACCTCGTATCCAGCCTGTGTCAATTCGATGGCATCGCGATAGTCGTCGCCGAGATGAAAAATGATTTTCACGGAAAAAAGACCCGACATCGAAGCGGCAACTGACAGCATCAGGCCGGTATTGCCGTGCGTATCGCTCATCACGCCGAGAATCATGCCGGCATTATACGAAGCCTGCGGCGGCGAATGCACCGGATGAGACATGCACCGGACGAGACCCTCGATTTCCTTGTTCTCCTTATTTCCAATCCAATCCCATGTACCAGCGGCGGCAAGCCCGCTCAAGATCCGCCGAATTGGGCCGATAAAGGGTATGTGAAGACCCCAGAGAATTGAAGTTGCATCGAAGTTCGGCGTCGAGCGCCCAATCCCAGCGCTACGTGTCCGGCGCCGGATATTCGGGGTCCTTACCTCCTTTGAGTGCGCCATGACGTCCCGTTATGGCGCTCTTCTCTTTTTCGGGATCGTCTGGTTTGCCGTATTTCGCCAATGCTGTGTCGTGCTCCTCTAACAAAGGGCTGTGGAACGGGAAAAACCATTGTCCAGGATGCGGCAATCGAAACCTGAATCCAGGATTAGACTCCGGTGCGATTCCCGGCCGCGCCAATCATGTTTCGGCCGTTCTGGCGCGAAGCCAGGAAACGATTTCGGCCATGAACGTGTCTTTTTCGAGGTCGTTGAACAATTCGTGATAACCGCCGTCGAACAGTTTCAACGCTTTATCGTCCGATCGCGACCGCGCGTAGAGTTGGCGGCTGCCGTTCACGTCGCAGAGGCGGTCGGCCGTGCCGTGCAGCGCCAGCCACGGCAACACGATGTCTTCCATGCATGCCTGGATGCGATTGGCGGCGCGGGTCATTTCAGCGCCGGTACGGGCCATGATCCGCCCGTGATATACCAAGGGATCCCCGGCATAGCCGCGGACGGCTTCAGGATCGCGCGAAATCGCGTCCGTATCCAAGGGCAATACGGCCAGGCGCGGGAGCAACGCGCCGACGACACCCGATATGCGCTGGAGAAACGGCGAAACATCGTCGCTTACCTTCAATAGCGGACTGCTCAGGATGAGGCCGTCGAGCGACGGTTTTCGCGTAGCTGCATACAGGGCGACGATCAGACCGCCCATGCTGTGCCCCATGACAAATAACGGCAGGCCGTTGAATTGGCCGCGGACGGCTTCGGCATATCGCGCCACGTCGTCCACTATCTGATCGAACGAAGCGATATAGGCCCGATCACCCGGCGACGCGCCGTGTCCGCGCAGATCGATTGCCGAAACGGCGAAACCGGCCTGCGTCAAATGCGACGCGACCCATGCATACCGTCCGCCGTGGTCCGCGTAACCATGAACGAGCGCAATGGCGCCCCTGGCTGAAATATCCGGCGTCCACTGCCGGGTGTGCAATGTCGTTCCATCGGGCGTTGTGAAACGCGATACCGATTCGATCATGGCTGTTTCCCCTTTCCGACGGTCTCGACGATGCAGGAGCCGCCGTGCGCGCGCGCATACGCCAGAATGAGGCGCGCCGACAGGCCGTAAGCCTTGACGCCTCCCTTGACGCGGTTGGCTTTCAAGTACAGGTCGTTGACGCGGTGCTGGACGCGGCTGACGCGTCCCGCATACGCCTTCGTGAATGCGTTGCACGCATCCACATCGCGCTGAACGCCCGGATGGCGCTCCGCCAGCAGCGCCTTGCCGCGTTCAGGCGCACGGGCAATCAACTCGGATAAAAAACGCCGTTGCGCCGTGAGATAGGCCGAGTATTGCAGATAAGGGTGTTTGCTCGAAGCGCATACGAGATACCCAAAGAAATTGGCCTCGTCTTCGCTCGTGATGCCGCGCTGATGGGCCTTCTCATGCGCAATCACTTCGGGCAGCGTGCAGCCGGGCATCTTCCGGTTGTAATTCGCCTCGCCCGTGAAGGGGCAATACACGCCAAGGATCAGTGTATAGCACATGATCTCCGAAAAGAAGACGGGCTTTGCCGGCCCGCGTGACGCCGCGAACGACGGATGCAGGCCGAGGTCTTTGGCGACACGCCGGTACGCGCCGTCAATAGCCATGTTCAAGGCCTTGCGCGATAACGGCGCCTCCGTCGGCGCGCCAGTGTCCTTGGCTTTGTACAAAGCCTCGTAAGCGCTGTTGGTCGCTTCGACCAGTTCACGGCAGATATGTTCGAGTTCGGCGAGGGCCGCCTCGTCTTTCGGATCTTCCGCATAGGCCTGCCACTGCATGCGGTCAATTAGTCCCGCCCGGCCATAGTTGAAACCCCACATCCAGTAAAAGGCCAGTAGGATGGCGCCGGCGACCGCCCCGGCATGCAAAACGCCGCAGGCCAGGGCATTTGTCCAGCGACGTCGTCGGCGCGCCACATGATAGACGGCCCGGACCCCCAACGCGAACAACCACAGAAGGATCGCCGCCAGCAATACCTCGCCCACCGAAAAAGGAACCCACGCCGTACAAGCCGCAAGCGTCCGCCCGAACCATTGTCCCAAGGCCTCGGTGTACGCCTTTTCAATGAAATGCGGGAAACGCGACAAGACCTGCGCCAAGGCCGCGCTGATTGCTCCCCCCGCCAGTAACCCTACCCGCAACCGCCACCGCAACGGGCGATCCTTCGGCCATGCAACGTTCTTTTCCTCTTCCATGACCATGCGATTCCTCCGCCACCACTATAGCAAGCCCATGGCCGCGATGCACAAACGCGATCGCGCCCGCCGGTTTCCAGTTGCCTATCCGCAATGGTACGGTTATGATGACGTCGAAGCGGGTCGGGAATTTGCGCAATAACGGAGAAAACGGGTTATGTTGGTTTCGACGGCGATACTGGGTATTTGTCTGCTGGCAGCGGCGGAGAACGACGGGCCGGTCCAGTTTCAGGCGCACCGGGGCGGATTGAAGGAAGCGCCGGAAAACACGCTGGCGGCCTATCGCCACGCGTGGGCGATTCCCGGCGCAATACCCGAAGTGGACGTAACCACAACGCTGGACGGTTCGATGGTCTGCATCCACGACGACACACCGGGCCGCACCACGAACGCACCAGCCGAATTCCGCAAGAAACGAATCGCGGAAATTCCGCTCGAAACCTTGCGATCATGGGATGCGGGCGCATGGTTCGACGCCCGGTTCGCAGGCGAGAAGGTACCGTTGCTGACGGAAGTCTTTGACGAAATGAAGGGCCGCCCCGAACGGCTGGCCTATCTCGACCTGAAGGACGTGAGCCTTGCGAAACTGGCCACACTGATCGCCGATTACGGACTGCGGAATCAGATCATCTTCGTCCACGGCGATCCGGAGATGTGCAAGGGGCTGCACGTGCTGTTCCCCGGCGCGCGGACGATGACGTGGATTAGCGGCAAGCCGGAACGTATCCGGCAGCGTTTCGCCGAACTCGCGCAAACGAATTTCGCCGGCATCAGCCAATTGCAATTCCACTTGCCAACGCTCCGCACCGATCCGGTGATTGTTTATGCGCTCGATGAAGCATTTCTGCGCGAAGCCGTCGCGAAAACACGCGCCGCAGGCGTCGAATTGCAGTTGCGGCCCTTCGATTTCGACGCGCGCTCGTTGGACAAACTCGTGAAACTCGGCGTTCGCTGGTTTGTCGCCGACGAACCCAAGCGGTTCGCCAAAGCATTGGAAAACGCGAAATAAATCAACCGCCGATCAACCGGCGGGCATTTCCGGAAAAGATGAGCGCTTTTTCCGTGTCTCCGATGCGCGCGTAAAGGACCAAGCCGATGGCTCCCGCCGCTGAAATGAAAGGCATGTCGGAACCGTAGAGAATGCGTTCCGCTCCCGCCACGTTTACGGCATGTTCGATGAACCCATACGCATGCTGCGAGGTCGTGATGTCCAAATACAAGTTGTCAAAGGATTTGGCGAGTTCCGCCGCTTCGGGGAATGAAGCCGGAAACAAGGCATGTCCGAAAATCAGAATGACGGCGCGATGGCGTTCGAGCACTTTTCGAACATTTCCAGGACCGCAATTACTGTCCCCCGCCCAAGCATGCGTCAGCACGGGGCATCCGTGCGATCGGGCCAGTTCCCATGCGGGCTCGTAGTTTGGCCCTTCCAACGGATAACCGGCCAGGCTCGGATGCAGTTTGATGCCCCGGAAACCGGGATTGGAAAGGTGTTTTTCAACATCCCTCGCGGATTCTTCGGGATAATGTGGATCAAAGACAGCATATCCGATGAAGCGGTCCGGGTAGGCAGCCAACGCTGCGGCCGTTTCTTCATTGCCCAGAATCGCATCGCCTTCGATGGCCGCATTCGAGGAAATCCAGCCCTGCCGGATGCCGAGGCGATCCATTTCACGCACCATGCCGTCCGCCTCGTTATGCGGGATGTGAAAATGGTAATACGGTCCGATGTGCTGATGGATGTCTATTATGTCAAAATCTTTCGCCATAGCGACTTGGAAGTTATTCGGAAGGCCTATGAGCCTGTAAAAAAAGCCCGGCCGCGTGGCGCAGACTGTCCAGTTTGCGTAATAGGGGCTTTTTTCGATATGCCTGCGCAGACTCGACAGTCTGCGCCACGGGTTTCGTCGTTTGTTCACCCTAAAATCGGCAGTTGAACGCGGCTCTTTCGACCAAACCATGGACGAGATGGACATTGTGGACCCAGTGGACTTCACCCGCAAGGGGATTGATTTTCTTGTCCATTTCGTCCACAAGGTCCACGACATCCAGAGGATAGCACGTAGAATCCGATCTTGACTGCCGAATCCAGGTTCACAGCCTCTATTGGGCAGACTCCAGTCTATCCCATCCGGCATAGAAAGAAAGAGCGGGCATGTCTTGCGACATTCCCGCTCTCAAAGTCAAACGCTATGCTGGGATCAACCGCCGCCCGGAGGAAGCAGAGTCGCATAGGACGTTACAAGGTTCGCATCCAGCTTGCCGACATACTGTGCCGCCGACTTGCTGATGTACTGGCCCTGCTGCAGGATGCCCTGGACATCCGTCGCTTCGCCCTGCCATGCAACAACCAGCGCGCCGTTCTTCTTGCCGTCCGTCGTCGGACGGTTCGGGATCGCCTGCGCTACCGGGGATTCCTGTCCGCCGGGAACCGATGACGGGTCATCCGCCACGGGGCGGAAAGCCACCGTCGAAAGCGCCGGAATCGTGAAGGTGTTACCGCCCGGAGGCAGTACCATCTCGATGCCGTTTTCGTTGAAGTACTGGATCGTGCACTCCTTCGGGGTGGCCAGATTGTTGTGCAAATAGATAATGGCCATCGTCCCCGTCGTCGGCGGATAGAAGGCCGCCGCCGGCGCATTGTCCACGAACCATGGTACGCTCATCGATTTCGCGAAGGCAAAGCCCCCGACCAGACCGACCGCTACCAACACCGCGATTACGCTCAATTTCTTCATTACTGTACACCTCCTCTCGTTGTAACATACTGCCTCAAAACCCGCGGGCCACGAGGCGCCGCAAGCCCTCCGCCCCATGCGGGACGGCTCGCAGATTCAACTTTTTCGTCCATCGCAGACACTGCCTTGCGATGACTTCAACTAGTTTGTATCACAAACCAGTCTGAAAGTCAAGAACTTTTTTCAACTTTTTTTCTGTATCAACCATGGCGCCACCTCTCCCTGAGGTTATCTCGTTAGTGACGAAATCCATCTCCGGATAAGGCGGGCGAGCCGGGCGGAGGCGTGCCGTGCGACGGCGACGACTTCTTCGTGTGCAAGGGGGCCGGGGCGTCCGCATGAATTGGCGACGCACGCCACAAGTCCGGCTGGCAGACCGAGATCGCGGCAGCGGGCCAGTTCGGGCGCGACGCTCATCCCGACGGTGTCCGCCTTAATCGCCCGTATCGCGGCGATTTCGGCGTGTGTTTCGTAGCAGGGCCCATGAACCCATTGATAGACGCCGTAAGCGTCGCAACCGGGCAGCACAAAATCGGGAAACAGCATGCCGGGGGTAGCCGTCCACCGGGCATACCGGCACAGCCGGATACCTTCAGCGCCCACGATGTCACCGGGGCTAAATTCCGGCTTGATGCCGCCGGCGGCGGCCGTGAAAAGTATCGTGCGCGCGCCGAATTCCCGGAGAATGTCCACGGTGCGCGCCACGGTTTCGTAATCGAACCCTTCGTAGAAATGTAGACGTCCGGATTGCAGGATTAGCGGAAATCCCGCGCAGTCGCCGCGGATGAATTCGTAGGCGTGCCCCGGCACGCCGCCGCGGGGAAGTCCGGGGACGGCATCGAAGGGGATGCGTTCAGCGATGTTGTCGAAGAGGGAGTCGAGGGTGATGCCGGAACCGGAGACGACGGCCAGGGGAAAGGCGCTATCGGGTGCGATCGCGGGCGCCGCGGACAGGCATGGGCTTTCCCCGCGATGCACATTCATCATCGGCATCCTTGTCTCCTGCTCCTGCTCCCGCTCGTCATCGCTATCGTCATCGCTATCGTCATCGTTATCGTCATCGTTATCGTCATCGTTATCGTTATCGTCATCGTTATCGTCATCGCTAGCGTCATTGTCATCGGTATCATAATCCCATTGGGCAGTCGAAAATAATTTTTGCGCAATCGAAAGCGTTCCGAGGCGGAACGCGCCGTGGTATACTTGTTGCCGAACCGCGGAAGGATGTATTTGAATGCTTGAATTTTTCGATGTGGCGCGCCGCATTCTCGAACAAGTCGAAGCGACGCAGGCCGGCGTCATTGGGCAGGCGGCGGATGCGGTCGCGAAAAGCCTCATGGCCGGCGGGGTCTGGCATTTGTTCGGGACGGGGCACTCGCATTTCATCGGCGAGGAAGCCTATTACCGCGCGGGTGGTCTGATCCCCGTCAACGCGATTCTGTTTCCGGCGCTGATGCAGCACGAGGGGCCGGTCACGAGCACGAAACTCGAACGGCTGCCGGGGTTGGCCCGTATCGTGCTCGACAAGGAAGACACAAGGCCGGGCGACGTCCTCACGATTGTGTCCAACAGCGGAAAGAACGCCGTGCCGGTCGAAATGGCCTTGTATGCGAAGGAAAAGGGACTGGCCACCATCGCCATCACGTCGCTGAACCAGTCGCGGGCGGCATCGTGCGGCGCGGGATTGGACAAGAAACTGTTCGAGGTGTGCGACATCGTCATTGACAATTGCGGGAATGCGGGCGATGCGGCCTTGGCGGTTGCGGATCTGCATGTGGCGGCGACATCGAGCCTGGCAGGCATCGCCATCGTCGAACAGATTGTATACGGCGTCGCATGCCGTTTCGCCGAAGCCGGCCGGGAGCCGCCGGTGTTCAAAACGGCCAATCTGCCCGGCGGCGACGAATGGAACGCGCGCATGATCGCGCAGTACGGCCAACGCGTGCACTTGAAATAGGCGTGAGAGGTTGTGAATAAATGACGAATCATGTGGCGCAGACTGTCGAGTCTGCGCGGTTCCACCGGAAAACGCCCTCCTTGCGCAGACTCGACAGTCTGCGCCACGCGGCCGGATTATTTTTTTACCAACCTTGAGGGGCGACCTTGCGCAGCGAGGCGAAAATGGCGGCGGAGCAAATCAAGGCGTGGGCGGCGGAACTGGGTTTCGACGCGTGCGGCATTGCCGAAGCGGGAAACGTGGATCCCGAAGGCCGCCTGCGGGACTGGATCGCGCGGGGTTATCATGCCGGCATGGATTGGATGGCGCGAACCGCGGATATCCGCGCGGATGTGCGACTGAAAATGCCGGTGGCGCGATCCGTCGTGGTCGTCGCGCGTAATTATTTCGCCGAAACGCCGCGCGGCGCGCCCGAAATTCCAAAACCAGCCGCCCAAGCCCTCATCGCGCGTTATGCGTGGGGCCGCGACTATCATCGCGTTCTTCTGAAACCGTTGCGCGCTTTGGCTGAAACGATCCGGTCGTTGGGTCCCGCCGCACTACCCCCGCCCTATATTTGCATTGACAGCGGGCCGGTGCTTGAACGCGCTTATGCGGCGCGCGCGGGAATCGGCTGGATCGGCAAAAACGGGCTGGTGTTGCGCGAGGATTTGGGTTCGTGGTTTTTCTTGGGCGTGATTGTCGCGGCGGTCGAATTGGCGCCCGACACGCCTGTTCCGAACCGGTGCGGAGCCTGCACGCGCTGCATCGAGGCGTGCCCGACGAATGCCATCGTGGCGCCGGGCGTGGTGGATGCGCGCCGCTGCATTTCGTACCACACCATCGAGAATCGTGGAGAGATACCACACGATATTCAGAACCGGATGGACGGATGGATTTTCGGATGCGACATCTGCCAGGAAGCCTGCCCGTGGAACCGCCATACGCTCGAAACGTCGGAACGGGATTTTCAACCCCGTTCCGATCGGATGAACCGGGGAATCGAAGAATGGCTTTCCATGGACGAAGCCGATTTCGACCGGTTGACGGCCGGAACGCCCCTGCGCCGCGCGAAATACGCCGGTGTTCGGCGAAACGCCCGCATCGCGGCAGAAAACCGGGCCGCGACGAGTAAATGAAATTCGCTCTTTCTTGTCCAAATTATTGTTTGAAACAGACGGTTTCGATGCCGTGAATGCCTGTTTTTCCTGGCAAAGATCCATTGGGAAACCTCTTCTTTGCAAGCAGAAGGGGTTTCCCAAACCCTTCCAGAAGAAGCGAATAAGCGCCGTTGGATGGTAAAAAAATTCCGCTTTTCTTGAAGGGGTTCGGGGAAACTTCTTTTCTCGTGAAAAGAAGTTTCCCCGATCGACCTTATTTTGGACAGCATTGAAATTCGATCAGGCTTTTTCCACCGGATACTTTGAATTTCGATTCGGGCGCGGGTGCTTGTTGACGTAGCGCTCTTTCTGCCAATCCCAGTAAATGGTTTTGTCCTGCCGGTAGGCTTCGACGCCCATCTTGATGCCGGCCATGGCGCGGTACGACGTTTCGGCGTCGAGATGCACTTCGCCGCGCGTGCGGATGGCTTGCAGCCACACTTCCATGTGGCCGGGGCGCGGCTGGCGCGGCACGATGATTTCTTCCTGGCCGAATTCCTTTTTGAACCATTCCTTGAACTCGTCTTCGGCGGTGACTTTCATGCCTTCGCCGTCCGGCCGGATGGTGGCCTTGTGTCCGCGAATGATGGTCGGATTCGCCTGGCGATTCGCCATGGACGAGGTAAGGACCACCGTGTAATCGTCGGGATAGTCGAGCGTCATCATGAACGTGTCGGGGACTTCGCGGTCGTCGTGCTGAACGAAGATGCCGCCCGCGGCCGTGGCGCGTTCGGGCGCTTTTGCATCGAGCGCGATGGTCATCGGCGCGAGCACGTGATAGAGCAGATCCGTCGCGATGCCGCCGGAATAGTCCCAGAACTTTCGGAACTGGAAAAAGCGGGGCTTGGAAAAGGGGCGTTTCGGAGCGGGTCCCAGCCATTGCTGCCAGTCAATGTACGCCTCGCCCGCGCCGGGCTTGTCGGTCGCATCGGGATCGATGTGCCAGTTCCATTCGCCGCCGCGATCGTCGGGTCCGCCGGCCGAATTGCGGCTGTAATCCGCCTGCGCCCATACCACCTTGCCGATACCGCCCTTCTTGATGAACGCGCGGGCCTGCCACCACCAGTCGTCGGACGCTCCTTGCGCGCCGCACTGAAAGATGCGTCCCGTTTCGAGAACCTTGTCGCGGACTTCGATGGATTCCTCGGTGGTCAGCGTGACCGGTTTCTGGCAATACACGTCCTTGCCGGCTTCCATCGCATGGATCGAGTTCAGCGCGTGCCAATGATCGGGCGTAGCGATGACCACGGCGTGGATATCGTCGCGTTCCAGCAATTTCCGGTAATCGGTGTATACATCCACGTCGCGCCCGACATTGCTTTTGATCCATTTCTGGCGATAGGTTTGCCGGCGCTTGTAGACGTCGCATACGGCGCGGATCTGGATTTTGGCGCCGGCCTTCTCCATTCCGCACAATTCCTCGACGTGGCTGCCGCCCATGCCGCCCACGCCGATCATGCCGATACCGATGATTTCGTCATCCTTGAGCAGGCGCCCGGTCTTCGGCGCGTGCGGGTCCGCCGGGACAATCTTTCGTTTGGACGAGGCTTCCGCCGCTTCCGCGACCATCAATCCCACACCCGCCAATGCGGCGCCTTGTCCGGCCCGGCGGAAAAAGCCGCGGCGATCCATTTCCCGTTCCTTCGACATACTGCGATCCTCCCAGGTTGAAAACGCCATCTGCACACGAAATTCCAGTATACTCGACGTGAACCATGGGAATGAAATGAGGAAATTCACCCCAACCGGAACGCTTGACAAAAATGGAGCGGGGGATAAAATGCGTAGAGAGAACGCAATAGGGTGTGTTTTTCCGTACTTCGGAGACCTCCTGTCGTGCTCGTACTCGTGCTCGTTCTCGAAGAAATGTATCGTGCGTGCGCGTACGACTCCGATGCACGCCTCTCTGTAATCTTTGGAAATGGACGACACGGCCGACAGTCGGGCGTACGCGCACGATAAACAGGCAGCGATACGCGATCGGATGCCGGCGCAATGGTGGATTGCCCCAAGAAGTCGTGGATGTTTGCTACGATTACGATTACGAACACGAGCAAGAGCACGAGGAGTGTGGATGCCGGGGGGCCTTCAAACAGCAGCGCACGTTCATGAGAGCCGGGCATCTTGCCGCCGCCACCCTGGGAGTCATGGGACGCAAGACCATTACCAACCTGCTGGTTACGTCTAGCCAGCAGTTCCAGGATTGTTCGGCCGCGTTTCGCTTGTTCTCGAAAGACCGGTTCGACCCCGACGCGCTCTTTGCATCCATCGCCCAACAGGTTCACCAACACCTGCTGGCGGGAACGCCCTTTGTAGCCGCCATTGACGATACGCTGCTGGGGAAGAGCGGACGGAAGATTGCCGGCGCGGCCTTTCGACGCGACCCGTTGGGCCCCAAATTCCATGTGAATCTCCGGTGGGCCCAGCGATTCCTGCAAGGGGCGGTCACGCTGCCGGCGGGGCCGGAGTCGGGGGCGGCACGCACCATTCCGGTTGATTTCCACCACGCCCATACGCCGCGCAAACCCAAGAAGTACGCGCCACCCGAGCACTGGCAAGCGTATGAAACCGAACGCAAGGAAGCCAACCTCTGCGAGCGGGACGTGCAACGCATTCACCCCTTGCGCACGATCTGGTGGTCACAACAGACTTCACCCCAAGGGGGAATTGGTTTTCCGGTTCATTTTGTCCACAACGTCCACTATGTCCACTGCTTGGCCACCGGATTCGGATTTTGATTGTCGAAACCTGAAATTCCTTGTAATGCCCTACCGTGGTTTTTTTATACGACAGGACTGGTTTCAATTTGGATGAGGGCGCAGGCCCGGCGGGCGATGTCCAGGGCTGCTTCGCCGTTTTCCGCGGCGGCCCGCACGAATCCCGTGCGGTTGCGTGTTTCCTCGTCGGCGGGGTGGCCAAGCGTGTCGCCTTCATGCACGCCAATGTGGACTTCGATCACGCCGGGCGTTTCGCGCGCTTCCAAAAGGCCCGTCACGCCGGTGACAACGCCCGTGCGCGAACACACCCACGCCACGGCCATGCCCCGCGAGGGATCTTGAAATCCATCCATCCAAGGCGCCAGCCTTTCGCGGGTGAACAGGCCCGACACAATCGGTCCACCCCGTTCCGGCACGGTTACATCCAGACAGAATGCGCCGTGCCATTTCACGCAATCACATGCCGTTTTCGCGGTTTCGACGAGTTGCCGGCGCATTCCTTTGGACAGTTTGGCGGGCGCGTATAAGCCCCCATCGAAGCAATAGGGCGGTTCGATCGGGACACGTCCTACGATAGCGGAAACGTGCGCGTTCCCATGGCCGGCTACCCCTGCCACATAATAGAGACGGCCTTCACAGGCCGATTCAATCAGAACAGGCCCCGGATCGCATCGGCGGGCCACGGCGAAGGCCAGTGGCACGTCTTCTGGATGTTCGATCAGGCGTGTGCCCGCCGTGGCGTACCGGGCGGACGGGCGAACGACGACGGGCAGGCCCAAACATCGCGCCAGATCCATCGCTTCCGCCCGGGTTTCGGCAAGCCGGAAAGGGGAAACGATCCCCGAAGCGGCAAGCGCCTCCCGTAACGCCACCGGAGACGGTTCCCGAATCATGCGTTTCGATGCCTCTATTTCCGAAGCGCCTCATGGAATTCGCGAACGACAGACGCAATCGTTTCCACGGATTCCACGGGCAGCGTTCCATGAATCGGCAGACATAGAATCTCGCGCGCCGCGCGCTCTGCGTTGGGCAGGCCGGCCGGATCGGCGGAAGGCAGGCCGGCATAGCACGCGTAATGCGAACACAAGGGGTAAAAATATTTGCGGGCATGGACGTTACACCGGCGAAACACGGCATGGAGCGCGTCGCGATCGGCCCCGTAGGATTCCGCGTTGATTCGGACGGGAAAATAGGCATGGTTCGGCTGTACGCCGGGTTGTTCGTCGAAAAGGCGAACGCCCGGAACGTCCGAGAGCGCCTGCCGGTATCGTTGCGACAAGACCCGCCTTCGCGCGATTTCCTCGCCGGCCTGTTCCAATTGGACCAGTCCCAGCGCCGCCTGCAATTCGCTCATTTTCCCGTTGATGCCCGGACCTTCGACGCTCTCTTCGCCGGCAATACCGAAATTCTTGATCAGGTAGGCTTGCCGGTGGCGTTCGGCGTCCGGGACGGCGAGTGCGCCGCCCTCGCCGGTGGTGAACAGTTTTGTGGCGTGAAAACTCAGGACCGACGCATCGCCGTGGCGCAGCACCGGCTGTCCGTTCAGCCGGACGCCGAAGGCGTGCGCGGCGTCATAGATGACGCGCACATTATGTTTTTCGGCCAGTGCATCGAAATGTTCGACGTCGCACGGCGTGCCGTACACATGCACGGGCATGATGGCGCGTGTGCGCGGCGTGATGCGTTCCTCGGCGCGTGACGGATCCAGGTTGCACGTGTCCGCGTCAATATCCGCGAATACGATATCGAGCCGTTGCCAGCGCAGCACATGCGTCGTGGCGGGAAAGGTGAACGGCGTCGTGATAATCTCGCCTTCGCGCAGTCCGTACAATTCGAGCGCGGCCATCAGCGCGATCGTTCCGTTGCAGAAAAGACTGAGATGTTCGACGCCGAGGTAATCGCATAAGGCCCGTTCCAGCCGCTGATGCAGGCAGCCTTCGTTCGTCAGCCAGCGCCGCTCCCATGCGGGTTCGAGCGCCCGCGCGTAATCCGCCAGCGGCGGCAGCGACGGGCGTGTCACATAGATTGGATCCGGGAACGTGTGCGCCGCCACAAGACGGCCGATACGCGCATCCAAAAGGCTCATTTTGACGTCAGCGCCTTCACGAGCAGATCCTCGAACGCCTCGCGGTCTTTCCATCCCATTGCGCACCGGACGGGCCTCCCGGCTTCGGAAGTCCGGGTGAAGCCCTTGTCGTCCACCACCAGATTGACGGTTTTCATTTCGCAATACGCCTCATCGAAGGCGAGATACGCGGCCACGGTGTCGAACAGGACGCTGCTTTCGCCCTTCGGGTATTTATCGTAGTGGGTCCAGTCGCGGTAATTGGCGATGACGGCCGCCGCTTTCGGATCACTGGAGGCCGCGACCTTGGCGAAGCGATCGCCGCGCAAAATCAGCGTGCCGCACGAATCCAGCGGCGCCAGCGCAATATCCCATGGGGCGGCAAACACGGCCTTGGCCGCCGGTATGTCCTTGATGACGTTCCATTCCGGATCCGCGCCCTGCTTGCCGTTGTAGCCGATTTCGACGCTGCCCGCCATTGCCGCCACGCGCGCTTTCTTCGCAATCGAGGGATCCCGATCAAGGGCTGCGCGGATATTGGTCTGCGGTCCGATGACCACGAGCGTAACGGGAACCGGCGACTTCCGGATACAGTCTATCATCGCCTGCACGCCATCTTCGTATACCCGCCCCTTGTACTGGTCCAATTGATAATTGCCGAGCCATTTTTCCTGATGAATGGGCTGATCGCTCGTTTTGACACCCTGGCCGATCGGTATGTCCGTACGCCCCATCGCCTCGAGGATTTTCGCGACCAGCCGTGTTTTTTTCACGGTGTCATCCGAGGCCGTGACAATCAATTTCAGATTGATTTGCGGGCTTCCCAGCATCATGGCCAGCGCCCAAGTGTCGTCTATGTCGTCCCCCAGATCCGTGTCCAAAATAACCGGTACCGGCGTCGCCGCCGCCGCCATGCAGCACAAGTATCCCGGCAACGCACACAACAAAGCGCTCATCGGCTGCTTCCTCCTATCCATCCGCCGCCAGAACAAACGGACTCGTTTATTCCCCGGCGTCTGCCATACCCCTTAGCATACAGAAAGCGAAGTTGAAGTGCGAATACAGGCTTTGCCGAGGAGAAGAAGCGCCGGGTGGAAGTCGAAACGCCGCGGAGGCGGGCGATGTCAGGTCAACATCATCTTGAGTTCGTTCATGAACTCGTTGAGATCCTTGAACTGGCGGTAAACCGATGCAAAGCGGACATAGGCCACTTCGTCGAGTTTCTTGAGCCGTTCCATAATGGCTTGGCCGATGGCTTCGGTGGCCACTTCGTGGTCCGCCCCGTTGAACAATTCCCGTTCGATCTCATCAATCATCCCGTCCACCTGATCGAGACTGATCGGACGCTTTTCGATGGCCTTGAGAATGCCGCTCTTCATCTTCCAGCGATCGAACGGTTCGCGGCGCCCATCCTTCTTGATGACCATCTGGGCGACTTCTTCGATTCGCTCGTACGTCGTGAAACGCCGCCCACAATTCAGGCATTCCCGGCGCCGGCGAATCGCGTCACCTTCACGCGAAGTTCGTGAATCTACTACTTTGCCGTCGGTTTGTGCGCAGAATGGACATCGCATATCAGGTTCTCGCCGTTTACCCCGGTTAGCTACAATCCATGCCTTTTCATCCAGCCTTGACGCAACATATTGTATTGTTTAGAGTATATCAGATACTACATGATGTGTCAAGCAAAAAAAGATAGGGTGGCTTCTCCGTAGGCAACACGGCGTTGAAGTGATATAACTTCTTTTGGATAAACGACTTCCACCCTCGTGGAATGTTCCAGAACGAAGATCCCCGCTTCGCCCGGCTGGAGGTGGTCCGTCAAACCTCGAAACAACCCCTCGTATTCCAGGAACGCATAGGGCGGATCCGCGAAGATGATATCGAACCCTTTCGTCTGTTTCGGTATCGCATTCCAATCGCGCGGCAGCGTTGCCCGGCACACTTGGGCGCGGTCCGCGACACGCGCGGCTTCGATGTTGCGATGTATCGCGTCCAAGGAACGCCGATCCGATTCGACGAATACGCATGAGGCCGCCCCGCGCGACAAGGCTTCGATGCCGACGGCCCCGGTTCCCGCGAACAGGTCGAGAAACCGCGCGCCCTCGATGCGCGGCGCAAGGATGTTGAACAGCGATTCCCGCACACGGTCCAGCGTCGGCCGCACGTCCAACCCCTTGGGCGCAACCAACCGCACTCCCCGCGCCGACCCGCCGATTACACGCACTTACCGTATCCTTCCACCAAAGATTTATTCCACGCCCGTCAGTTTGAAGACGTGGGCGTGTTGCGACGGGACTTCGGCGATGCTGAGCGGCGGCACTTCGATGTGCAAGCCTTCGGCATCGGCGCGGCATTTGATCGGCTTGTCGTAGCCGACGAGGCTCACGGTGGCGTTCGGCCCGGCTTTGGGCGCTTTCAGGACGAGTTCCGGCCCGGGCCATTTGAGGCTGATGGCGTAGACCGCATCGCCCTTGCATGTGTAGCGGACGGAATCGCCGTCCATGATTTCGCGCCACGGGCGCGTGCCGTAGATGGCTTCGCCGTTGACCGCGAGCCAGTCGCCGATTTCGAGCAGGCGCTGCTGCATGATCACCGGAATGCGCCCGTCGCCCGTCGGGCCGATGTCGAGCAGCAGGTTGCCGCCTTTCGACACGGTTTCGATCAGGAGATGGATCAGCGCGGTGGGTTTGGCGTATTCGTCCACGGTTTCGTTTCGGTTGTAGCCGAACGACGCGCCGATGCCGCGGCATTCCTCCCATTTGCGCTGTTCGGCTAGTTTTTTATCACCGCCGACCTCGCCATATTCGGTCGTGTAGAACCCGCCGTGCGCGCTGCGGCAATCCTTGCCCCAACGGTCGTTGACGGCGACCTCGTCGCGGACCGGCGATTCGTTGTACAGCCACGCCAGAAACTCCGTGCTGCGCCAGACCTCACTTGGGTGATCCCATTCGCCGTCCGGCCAGACGAGGCTCGGTTTGTAGCGTTCGACGAGGTCTTTCAATTGCGGCAGCATGTGCGTGGCGACGTATTGTTTCGGATCGCTCTTGAACAGCGGGTTGTACCATTCGTACAGCGAATAATAGAAGCCCATCTTGATACCGCGCGCCTTGACCGCTTCGGTCAGTTCGCCGCACAGGTCGCGGTGCGGCCCCACGTCCATCGCGTTCCAGTTCCAACTTTGCGCGCTTGGCCAGAGGCAGAACCCTTCGTGATGCTTCGAGGTCAGCACGATGTATTTGGCGCCCGACCGCGCGAAGATGTCCGCCCACTGCGCCGGGTCGAACATCTCGGCCTTGAACAACGGCGCGAAATCCTGGTACTGGAACTTTTCGCCGTAGGTCCGGGCGTGGAACTTCCACGTTTCGCCGTTTTTGTTTTGCATGTCGTGCCAGTACCACTCGGCGTATTTGCCTTTCGGTCCCCACGCGGGAACCGAATACACTCCCCAATGGATGAAGATGCCAAACTTGGCCTCGTCGAACCATGCCGGAACCGGCCGGCTGTCAATGGAATCCCACGCCGCCTTGTATTCGCCCTCCGCGCCCGCGGCGCCCATCGCCAGCAATGCCGCTGAAAATGCCGCACCCGCCCATAACATGCTCATTCCGCATCCTCCTGTTGCTTGTTCGCCTCTCTTGATAATGGCAAACCCGTGTTCGGGTAATCAAAGGCGCTGTTACAGAGGTCTTTGCGAAAAGACAAGACCGATCGAATAACCGGAACATCCACGTTACGACAGCCTATTGCGCAAATGCCTTTTACACGACATGGGGGAGTTGCAAGGCTTCGCGGGCATAGAGGCGCATAATTTCGCCGATGGGCGCGGCGGAAGCGATGTAGTCGCATGGTTGATGCGGCGGATCGCCGGTGAACGCTCCGGAAATGTGTCCAAGCCCCCGGGTTTTCATGTCCGTCTCAAACGCCGAAAACACCGCAGCCACGTCGCCCACTCTCTTCCGATGCGACACGGCGTCCCAGTAACAACCGAGCCAGAGCGGGTCCACGCTGCCCGACCAGCATTTCGGAAGGAATCGTATGTCGGATCCGTCGCCGACGTATCGCGCGTCATGAGGCGAAAGCGTGCGCAATCCCACGGGGGTATAGAGATCCCGCGTGACGCATTCCAGGATGGCGTCCGGTTGTTCGGCCAGCATGAAGGGCAATCCCACCGCGAGGATCTGACTGGCCCGCAGCGTCTCGTCGCGCGTATACGGTTCCCTCGTTATGCTGTCTGCAAGCCCGGGCCGCATCGTGCAGGCGAAGAGGGCGTTGAACTTCGTGCGCATTTTTTTTGCGCGGTTGTTCCACATGTCGGCCTTGGCGTTGTCGCGTTCGGCCAGAAACGCGGCCAGAATCCGCTGGGCGTTGTACCAGAGGGCATTGGTGCCGAGCGGCGCCAGTGGAGCGTAGTCGGCGCCGGATTCGTAACCGACTTCCACGAAACCCTCTGGGGTGCAGCGCGTTTCTCCGCCGTCCATATAGTATTGGGCAATGTCCTCCAGCAGCGGTGTGAGCAAATCGTCGCGGAACGTCTTGTCGCCGGTCGCCTTCCAGTAGCGCCACGCGGCGATGAAAATCCAGAGGGGCACGTCGGCGGGGTGCATTTGTCCGGCGGCCGGCTCCGGCTCGAACCGGGATGGCGCATGCAGGGATCGCCAGTCGGCGGCGATGCCTTCGAGATATTGCCGGGCCAGATCGAATCGCTTGGGCGCCAGCAACAGTCCCGCAAAGGCCATCAGGCCGCGGTATCGTTCCCCTTCGCCCCATGGCAATCCGGGCATGATACTAAGCACGCCGTCGCGCCGTTCGTAGATGAAAGCATCCACCGTCCGCAGCAACGCGGTCCATAGGGGATCACGCGGCAGGCCGGGGGTTTGCACCAGGCTTTCACGGCGGCGTTTTTCGGACTCCCGGTATTCGCGGGCCAGCGTGACGCTTCGCGGACTGGGCGACGCAAAAATCAGCGCGCAAGGCTCGTCCGGTTCGATCGTCAGCGCCAGACTGCCGGGATGATACAGGTCCTCGATGCAGTCGAGGCGCGATTCACGGTCGCGCTCGTACAGGAAACCGCGATACCACAGGCCGATGGTTTCGATGCGCGCGTTCGGGTGCGCGATGTAGATCGTCGGGCCATCCTCGAAGGGCCGGCATTCGATGAATTCGCGGGTCGCCGTCCAATTGTTCGGGAACGATCCGCGTTCTCCCCGGATTCCGTTGAAATCCCTGAACGCGAGGAGCGGACGGACGGTCAACGTCATCGGATTTTTTGCATGGCGCAAGGTGTATTCGACCACGATCGCGTGTTCGCCGTGCACGGGCACAATTTGTTTGTCGAGCCGGATCGGATCGAAGCGGTATGTCCACGAGGGCCACGGTTCGAGACGGAACGATTCGAGCGACTGAAAACCGCACGGATGGATAGCGCCGAAATAGGCGTTCGTCGAAAGATCATGCGTCTGCCGTCCGTCGGCCAGGGTTTCCTGAAGATTCGCGACACAGACAATCCGTCCCTTGGGTTCGGCCGCCACGGTAAAGAGGGCGTGTTGTTTGCGGGTGTTCGCGTTGATTACGGAAGATCCGATAACGCCGCCGACCCCATCGGTTTCGATCCATTCGAGGACGCTTGCGGTGGCGTAATGGTTCAGTTGGTCCGGGCCGATGGTTATCATGATGGGCTTCCTTATTGGGGGGGGCCGTTAGTGTCCGTGCTTTCCACGACGACGATGCCGCTGGCCGTTACGCGGTAGCGTTTGGCGTCCTCGTGCAAATCGTAACCGATGACGGCGTGTTCGGGAATGCGCACATTTTTCTCGACAATGGCCCGGCGGATGTGAGCGTAGCGGCCTACACTACTGCCGTGCATCAGGATGGATTCCTCGACGTGGGAATAACTGTGAATGCGTACCCACGGGGAGAGCACCGACCGCTTGACCATTCCGCCGCTGACGATACAGCCCGGGCTTACGATCGAGTCAAGCGCTACCCCGAAGCGCCGGCCTTCCTGCGCAAACACGAATTTCGCCGGCGGCGCCGTTGTGAGGTCGGCCCGGACGGGCCACGCCTGATCATACAGGTTGAAGAGGGGATCCACGGACACCAGATCCATGTTCGCTTCCCAATAGGCGTCAATCGTTCCGACATCGCGCCAGTATTGGACTTCCTTGTGCGTGCCTTCCTTGTTTTCGTCAATGAAACGGTAAGCATACACGCGATGGGTGTGAATCATGCGCGGGATGATGTCTTTGCCGAAGTCGTGCGAACTGCCTGTGCGTTCCGAATCGGCCACCGTGATCTTCCGCAACACATCCGTGTTGAAGACATAAATTCCCATCGAGACATAGGCCGTGTCCGGCTTGGACGGAAGGGGCTTGGGCGAGTCCGGCTTCTCTTCAAATCCGACGACACGTCCATCCGTATCGGTTTCCAGCACGCCGAACCGGCTTGCCTCCGCCACGGGCGTTTCGATGGCCGCGATGGTCAGGTCCGCGCCGCATCCGCGATGGAACTGAAGCATTTTCAGGTAGTCCATCTTGTAGATATGATCGCCGGACAGAATCAGCACTTCTTTCGGATTTTCCTGCTGAATGAAGTAGAGGTTCTGGTAGATGGCGTCGGCCGTGCCGAGATACCAGTTGCTGTTGACGCGCTGCTGCGGCGGAATGATGTCTATGAATTCGCCGAATTCCGGGCGAAAAACATTCCATGCCGCCTGGACATGCCGCGCCAGCGAGTGTGATTTGTACTGGACCAGCACAAGGATTTTCCGGCAGTTGGAATTGAGACAGTTGGATAAGGTAACGTCAATAATCCGGTAGATTCCGCCGAACGGCACCGCGGGTTTGGCGCGATTGCGCGTCAGGGGATGCAGGCGCTCGCCCGCGCCGCCGGCCAACAATACCGTTACTACATCCTTCATGCGTCGCTCTCCTCGCGTCCAAGGAAGGCGCGGCATGGGGACCCGTCCGCGCCGACAAGAGCCAACGGGAGTATTGTACACAAATACCGGCCCGCCGCGAAGCCTTGCAAACGCAACCCTTCCACGACCAGTACACCGTGGCCGAGAAGGATATGGTGCGTCGCTTGTCCTGGTTGCTTGTACGGCGCCACCGACAGGTAATCCACCCCGGCCAACCGGACGCCTTCGTCCACCAGGCGTTGCGCTGCGCCCGTGGACAGCGCGATGTAATCCGGACGGAACGGACTCTCCGCCGGAAAAGCCGAGTTGCGGGTCTTGATCAGCACGCGCGGCAACAACGGCCCCGGTCCCAGATCGTCCGCCTGAACCTCATCCCTCGCGTCGGTTTCGACCAGTTGAGCCTCGCCGAAAAAAATCGCGGGATCCATGTCGTCCAGCCGCTGGCCGTCCTCCTCAAAATGCCAGGGCGCGTCCATGTGCGTGCCGCAATGGGACGGCATGTCCAGTCGCGAGGTGTTGCAGGCCGCCCCGCCGGCGATTCGTTCCAATGGAATCATACGAAACGGTGGATCGCCCGGCCATACCGTCATGCCTTCGCGCAGGGGAATCGTCACGTCATGCCAGCGAATGCCCATCGTCAGATCCTCGCGATGCGTTCAAGCGCCGCCGCGTCGCGGATGACGATCCGGCGGTTTCCGGTTTCCAGAATGCCTTCACGCCGCAATTCATGCAAGACGGCCGTCGTCGTTTCCCGTGTGGCGCCGATGAGCGCCGCGAGGTCCTGGTGCGTGGCCCGCACCACGTTGCCGTCCGTCCGATCAAACAGGCGCAGCAGCCCCGAGGCGACGCGGCCGCGCACCGGTTTGAACACCGTTTCAAACCAGACCTCTTCCATGGATTGGGCACGGAGGCACAGCCGTTTAGCCACCTCGATGCCGACCTCCGGCTCATCGCGCATCGTCCGCCGGAAATCATCCGCCCGCATGATGCACAATATGGTCCGGACAATGGCTTCCGCATACATGCCGCGGCGGGGCTGATCAATCAGGCATTCTTCGCCGAAAAGATCGCCGGGAAACACATGCCGGAACGCCGCCTCGCGGCCTTCGGCCGCCGGCCGGGTAAGTTTTACCCGTCCTTCGCGAACCCAGAATACGCGATCGCACGGATCGTCGGGGAAAAAAACGATCTGAAGCGGCTCGTATTCCCGGTGATGCACGTAGGCTTCGACCCGCGCGATCGCAGCATCGCTCATCCCGCGAAAGAAAGAGTCTTCCCGCAAGGGCGAAACGCGTGTGAAGTGATGTTTTTGCACGAGATTCGATTCCTTCGCGCCGGTTTGCTTTCAAAACAAAAAACACCGTTCACATCGTAGCACGTTCAGAACGTGGAAACGTATTCCCTTGTTCACCATCGCCGCCGCCAATTCCCAGGACTGGCGTCCTGGGCTATTTCCAGGGCGTCCTTACGGGACTTTGTGCCGAGCACCGTCACATTCGGCCGAAATCCCAGAACAAGCGTCCTAGGCTATTTTCAGGGCGTCCCTACGGGACTTTGTGCCGATTGTCGTCTTATCCGAACGCGCCACAAATGTACAAACTCCAGGGTCCGCCACGAGATGGTTTCCATCAGGCGGCGAACTCGGTACTCTCAAGTTCGTTTGATAAGTGGCATCAATTGTGACTCACTACACCCGGCTGGATCGTGTACCGATGTTTCGCCGCTTTGACTGAGTGCATGGAAGGCTCTACGATAGGCGAGCCAACGTATCGAAATATCGGCGCACGCGCTGTCAATCTTTCAGGATGTCCAGGCGCCGCCGGGTATGCCGTTGTAGCGTAAAACAGGGCCCATTATGAAAGGGAACCGATCGTTCGGTTCGTTTCGATACAATCCGTATGGACTCGCGACAGGAGATGGCTGCATGGCCGGTGAACCATCCATCGAGATACCCTTTGGAGAATTGAAAAGTCAATACCACGTGATCGCGCCCGAAATTCGCGCGGCAATAGACGATGTTCTCAGCCGTGCATGGTTTGTCTTTGGAAAGCACTGCGCGGCATTCGAATCGGAATTCGCCGCCTATCTCGGCACGCGGCATTGCGCCGGGGTCGGTTCCGGCACGGAAGCGATCCATCTTGCGTTACGCGCGGTGGGCGTGCAGGCCGGCGACGAAGTGATCACCGCCGCCAATACATGCGTGCCGACCGTTGCGGGTATCGCGGCCAGTGGGGCGATACCCGTACTCGTCGAACCCCGTCCGGACACGCTGACCATGGATCCAGACCATCTGGAACAGGCCATCACGCCGCGCACACGGGCCATTGTCCCGGTTCATCTATACGGCCATCCATGCGACATGGATGCGATTGTTGCGGTGGCGTCCGCGCACGGGATCGCCGTGGTCGAGGATTGCGCGCAGGCGCACGGGGCCTGCTACCGGGGCCGGCGCTGCGGCACGTTCGGCACGGCGGCGGCGTTCAGTTTTTATCCAAGTAAGAACCTCGGCGCATACGGCGACGGCGGCGCGGTGACAACCGGCGATCCGGAAGTGGATCGCCGCGTCCGCATGCTGCGCAATTACGGCGAGGAAACGCGCTATCATCATACTTCCGAGGGGTTCAATAGCCGGCTCGATGAAATTCAGGCGGCCATTCTGCGGGTAAAACTCGGACACTTGGACGCGTGGAACGCGGCCAGGCGCGAACGAGCGGCTGTTTACGGACGGTTGTTGTCCGGCACAGGCGATATCGTCCTGCCCGCCGAAACCGCGGAGGCGTTTCACGTTTACCATCTCTATGTGATTCGGACGGCGCACCGCGACGCCTTGCAGGCTTATCTGCGCGCGCGCGGCATCGCGACGCTGCTGCATTACCCCGTGCCGATCCATTTGCAGAAGGCGTATGCGCGGCTCGGACATGCCCGCGGGGCGTTTCCGGTGGCCGAGTCGGCGTGCGACCGTGTGCTGTCGCTGCCCATGTACGCCGAAATGCCGATCGAACACGCCGTTCGTGTCGCGGAAGCCGTGCGGGCGTTTTTTTACGCCGAGGGCCCCGTATGAACCGCGAGGAATACGCAATCATGTTCGCGGCCGAAGACCGGCATTGGTGGTATGCTGGCCTGCGCGCCATGCTAGGCAAGGCCCTGCAACGCCATTTGCGCGCGCCGAATCCGCGGGTGCTTGACGCGGGATGCGGAACGGGCGCGACGTTACAATGGCTCGCGGCTCGGATGGCGCGGCCGCCGGCCGGTTTGGACATTTCACCCGACGCGATGCGCTTTTGCCGCCAGCGTGGCCTTTCGGGGCTGGTACAGGCATCCGTTCTGGCGTTGCCGTTTTCGGATAACGAGTTCGATGCCATCGTTTCGCTCGACGTGCTCTATCACCGCAACGTGCCCGGGCGCGAACGCGCTTTGGCCGCGTTTTACGCGGCGCTGAAGCCGGGCGGCCTGCTTATTCTCAACCTGCCGGCCTACGGCTGGCTGTATTCGTCGCATGATGCCGCCGTCCACACCGCCCACCGGTTCACGCGGCGCGAATGCACGGCCCTGATCCGAAATGCCGGGTTTGAGATCGTCCACGCGACGTATTGGAACACGTTGCTGTTTCCGGCGATTGTCGTGATGCGGCTGTGGCGGAAGGTGCGCCCGCCCGCGGATTCGGACCTCGCGCTTCCCGGTGCGATGGCCAATCGTTTGTTGGGCGCCGTGTTGGGAATCGAGCGAAAATGGGCCGATCGGTTTACGCTGCCGTTCGGCCTGTCTGTTTTCACGGTGGCCCGCAAGCCTGAAGCGGCCCCGTCGTAATGCCCCGGCCAAGGATGCGAGTTCTTTGTTTGCAATTTCTTCGCGCGGCGCGAGGAAATCGCGAAAAAGGAAACTACCAGCCGTATTTTTCGGGGCCCCACGGCTTGAGGACATGTTCCTGCCGCGGAATGAGCAGAGTCCGTTCGGGAACGTCGTCGTAGACGATCGCACCGCCGCCCACACAAGAGTAGTATCCCACCTTTACCCCCGGCATAAACATGGCGTTGACGCCGGTCCGGCAGTAATCGCCGATAAATGTGTAGGAACCATAACATTCCGGCGTTTCGCGGCGTCCCTGCACGGTGTGCGTGCGGATGCCGTCGTCGAATCGCCACGTGCCGCAGACCGTCGCCGCGCCAATGTCCACGTGCGTGCCGATCAATGCCGTTATACAGCAGTAATGATAAAGGTAAACGGTGTCGAACATGACACCATTGAATTCGGCGCAATGGCCGACGACGCTGTCTGGACCGATTACGGATCCGTCGCCGATCTTGCCGTATTCCTCGCAACGGGCGTTTGCGCCCATGAGGACGCCCGGCGAGAGAATGGCCCCGCATGTCACGCGCGCGCCGGCGCCGAGAATGACCGAACCGTCAATCCGGCAATGCTTGCCGATGTGCGCGCCGCGCCCTAGCCACAGTTTCGCGTTCGGGGCAATGTCCGCGCTGTCGTCTATGTGCGCGCCTTCCTCGATGAGGGTGGATTCGAGCGCTTCGACAGCCTCGCGCGCGGCCAGCCGGTTGGCTTGTACGATGTGCCAGGGCTTGTCCACGTCCACGAGAAAACCGGGCGCCATGACAGCGTTGACGGCGAGGCCGTCGCGCCGCATCATCTCGAATGCGAAGGCCGTGTCGCCTTCAAGGGGCGGCATCGCGCCGACATGGACATTCGGCATGATGCCCGGATCGCGTTCGAGGTAACGGGCCAGCAGCGTCGTCCGCGCAACGGCCATCCCGCCGAACCGGAGATGTCCCTCTTCGCCGCCGCCCCAAATCTCGCGAACCGCTCCGTCCGGCGCGACATCCACCGTCGTACACGAGGCGGTAAGCCCGCGTGGCGTTTCGGCGGCCAGCACCGTCGCCTCCGTCTTGCTCGCGCGGTGTCCGTCGATCAACGCCCGCACCGTTCCCCGCGAGACGACAATGTCGCCCAGGCAAAGCAATACGCGATCGCCCGCCACGGCAGCCAGACCATGCAGGGCGGCGTCCACGGGCCCCCGGTTGGACGGTGTTTCCACGAAACGCACACCGTCCAAATCGGCCAGGACATGCCGCACCGGCTGCCCTTCGCGATCAACTACGACAACGATGTCCGCGATTCCGTTGGCCAACAGATCGAGCGCCATGCGGCGTGCTATCGGCACATTTGCAACCGGCAACGCGGCCTTTCGGCGGACACCGGTGTAGGGCCATGCCCGCGATCCCGTTCCCGCGGCGAGAATAACGGCTGAATCCATCGTGTCTCCTTTACATCCTTCCCGAACCGCCGACTTGTCCCACCCGGCGGGCGGCGGCTCTTTCGGCGGATTGGGCGTATCGCAGCGTCAGTATATCCGGGGATTGCCGCAGCCGCAATACACAAGAAACCAAGCGTCCGAATGTCTGGGCAACAAATGTGATTCATTCATCTTGGATTCGGCCGTCAAGATTGGATTCTACGTTCGAACTTGGGAATCCGTGGACTTTCTGGACATAGCGGACTTCACCCGGAAAGATGGTTTTTTTGTCCACTTCGTCCCCAAAGTCCACGGCGTCCACGGCTTGCGCGCAGGACCCGGATTTCGACCGCCGAATCCAGGTTCGTTGCTTTGCGCGACAGGACCCGCTTGGCGGTGGAAGCGCCGTTCGCATACAATACCGGGGAATCATGAAGATCCTTGCTGACGAGAACATCCCTTACGTGCGCGAGGCGTTTGCCTCGCTGGGCGAGGTGGCGGCCGTTTCCGGACGCGCGATCTCGCCGGAACGGGTGCGCGGCACGGACATGCTGCTGGTTCGTTCCATTACGAAGGTCAACGCGGCGCTGCTCGACGGCAGCGCGGTGCGCTTCGTCGCAACGGCCACCATCGGCGAAGACCATGTGGACAAGGCGTATCTGGCTTCGCGCGGCATTGCCTTTGCCAGCGCGCCGGGGTCCAATGCCGGCAGCGTGTGCCAATACGTTTCGGCGGCGCTGCTGCGAATCGCCGAACGATACGCGTTGGACCTCTCTCGTCTGAAACTGGGCATCGTCGGTGTGGGAAATGTCGGCAGCCGCGTGGATCGCGCCGCGCGCGCGATGGGCATGACGACGGTCCTGAACGATCCGCCGCTGGCGCGTCAAACCGGCGACGCGCGTTACCGTCCGCTGGACGAGATTTTCGATTGCGACATCGTGACGCTGCATGTTCCGCTGACGAAGGAAGGCCCGGACGCCACATATCACTTGGCGAACGATGCGTTCTTTCGCCGCTTGAAAACCGGGGCGATTTTCATCAACAGTTCGCGCGGCGCCGTCGCGGACGGCAAGGCGATTCTCCGCGCACTGGACGACGGCCGTCTGCGCGCATGCGTCCTCGACGTGTGGGAAGGCGAGCCGGACATTGACGTCGCGCTACTCGAACGCGTATTCATCGGGACGCCGCACATTGCCGGTTACTCGTTCGACGGAAAAGTAAACGGTACGCGGCAAATCCATGAAGCCGCCTGCCGTTTCCTGGGCGTGGAACCAGGTTGGGACGCAACGCCGCTTCTGCCCGCGCCGGAATGTCCGCGGGTGTCGGTGGACGGCGCATCGCCGTCGGCGGTGCGCGATGCCGTGCGCGCGGTATACGACATCATGCTTGACGATGCCGCCATGCGGCAGTTGTTGGACGCGCCCGCCGGAGATCGTCCGAGACTATTCGATCGGCTGCGCAAGGAGTATCCGCGCCGCCGCGAGTTTTTCAATACATGCGCGACGGTATCTCCATCCAACCCGGCCGTCGAAGCCATGCTTGCCGGATTGGGTTTCGTCGTGGAATCGGGAGGAGGCTCGTTATCATGATTTCCCGGATTGCGCCCGACGGCGCCTATCTGTCGGACGAGGAATTGTGCGCATTTGTCGGGCAGGCGTTCGCGGACGCGCCCGTGGATGGCTGCGCTGCTCTGTTCATCATTCCCGACAGCACGCGCAGCATGCCGATGCCCGCGATGTTCCGCGCGATCTGCGCGACATTGTCCGGGCGCGCGGCCAAAGTTGATTTTCTCGTCGCGCTCGGCACGCATCCGCCGATGTCCGAAGAGGCGCTGAACCGCCTGCTCGGCATTACGCCGGAAGAACGCCAGGGCGTCTATGGAAACGTGGGCGTGTTCAATCACGAATGGCAGAATCCCGAAGCGCTGGCCTTCATCGGAACCATCGGAGAAGACGAAATCGCGCAAATGTCGAACGGGCTGATGCGCCGGTCCGCGCGTGTCGCGGTGAATAAACGTCTCATGGACTACGATCTCGTTTGCGTCGTCGGCCCTGTATTTCCGCACGAAGTCGTCGGCTTCAGCGGCGGCAACAAATATTTCTTTCCCGGCGTGGCCGGCGAGGAAATCCTGAATCTGTTCCATTGGCTGGGCGCGCTGATCACGAACCCGAAGATCAACGGCACGAAGGATACGCCGGTCCGGGCGGTGGTCAACCGCGCCGCTTCCCTGATCCCTGTCGAGAAGCGCTGTTTCTGCCTGACGGTCGTCGAGAAAAAGGCGCGCGCGATTTTCTTCGGCACGCCGGAAGAGGCGTGGAGCGCCGCGGCCGACTTGTCGGCACGGGTGCATGTGATTTACAAGGATCATCCGTATCACAGCGTGCTTGCGATGGCGCCGCCGATGTACGACGACCTGTGGGTGGCGGGCAAGTGCATGTACAAACTTGAACCGGTCGTTGCGGACGGCGGCGAATTGATCATCTATGCGCCGCACGTGAAGGAAGTCAGCGTCACGCACGGCGCGCTTATCCGAAAGATTGGCTACCATACGCGTGATTATTTTCTCGCCCAGATGGAGAAATTCGCGGACATTCCGGGCGGCATCCTCGCGCATTCGACGCATGTTCGCGGCATAGGAACGTATGAAAACGGCGTTGAACGTCCGCGCGTGACCGTCACGCTGGCGACCGGCATCCCGGAATCCGAATGCCGTGCCATCAACCTCGGCTATCGCGATCCCGCATCCATCAATCCCGAAGACTGGAAAGACAAGGAAGACGAAGGTTTGCTGCTGGTTCCGAACGCCGGTGAAATCCTGTACCGATTGCGTCAATAATGTTTGTCGCCGGGAAACTGGTATACTTGGGGCCTCTTCTTTTCGAGAGTAAAAGAAGCTTCCCAAAGTTCCAACAAACAAGTCCACAAACTTTTTTCGCAAAGGATTGGAGATGATGAACGCGAGTAGAAATGGGCTGGCTATCGGCATGGCGATGCTGCTGGCGGCGTGCGCGGCGCGGGACAGCGAGGATTACAAGCCGTCGAAACGCGTGGCGGATCTCAATAACAGCGCGGTGCGCGCATTGAACGAGAAAGATCCGGCGCGGGCGCTGGCGCTGGTGAGTGAAGCGATTACGCTCGAACCGAATTTTTACAAGGCCTACGCCAACCAGGCGGCCATTCTGAACCAGTTGGGCCGACCGGAAGACGCGGCGGCGGCGCTTCAGAAACTGGTTTCGATCAAGCCAGACTATGCCGACGCCTATGTGCCGCTGGGATTGTTCCTGGAAAAACTCGGTAAAACCGATGAGGCCATGGCCCAGTATAAAAAGGCGGCGGACTTGTTTTCGATCCTTGCCCAAAAACAGCCGAAGGACGCCTATCCCGTGATCAATCGGGCCGTGGCCTTGTTTTTGTCGAACAACAAGCGCGAAGCGGTGGAGTCGTTGGGCGCGTATCTGGATAAATTCCCGGACGAGGAATATGTCAAGAAAGTGAAAGCGAAGATCGAAAATTCCGACCGGCCGTCGTTTGTAACCTCGATGGAAGAACAGAAGGACAGCCGGTAGTCCGTATCGTTTATTTTCGTCATCGTCATGTTATCGTCATGTTATCGTCATCGTCATCGTCATCGTCATCGTCATCGCGAGACAGCGGGCGCGCTTCATAATGTCGGGATGTTGTCTGAAGAACGTCCAATACGATGACGATAACGAGCACGAAAGAACACGAGAGAGCGCAAAGATGAAGCGTGAAGGGAGAATTTGATCATGCCGAAGAATGTCATTGTCGCCCAATCGGGCGGACCGAGTCCAGTCATCAATAGTTCACTGCGTGGGATAATCGAAACCTGCGCGCTTTTTCCGGAGACGTTTGGAACCGTCTATGCCGGCTGGCATGGCATCGAAGGCGTGCTCAAGGAAGAGTTGCTCGACCTTTCCGCTCAGGACGCGGAAGAAGTGGCGCTGTTGCGAAACACGCCGGCGGCCGGATCGATCGGCACGTGCCGTTACAAACTGAAGAAGAACCAGACCGAAGACTTTGCGCGCGTCATCGAGGTGATGAAGGCGCACGCGGTGGGCTACTTTTTCTATATCGGCGGCAACGATTCCATGGATACGGCGCACAAGGTCAGTCTGCTGGCCAACGAGAGCGGACTCGACCTCGTGGCGGTCGGTGTGCCGAAGACGATTGACAACGACGTGGGCGATTCCGAGTTCAAACTGATCGATCACACGCCGGGCTATGGCAGCGTTGCGCGGTACTGGATGGGCGTCGTGCAGAACGCCAACGAGGAAAACGCGGGGTCGTGTCCGGCGGACCCGGTGCTGGTGATGCAGGCCATGGGCCGGAAGATCGGCTACATTCCCGCGGCGGCGCGCCTGGCCGATCCGAAACGCGAAATCCCGCTCCAGATCTATCTGGCCGAGGCCGGCGTCACCGGCGAGGCGATGTGCGATTACGTCAGCGACGAACTCAAGCGCAGCGGACGCTGCCTCATCGTCGTCAGCGAAGGATTCGACATCGGCGATCTCGGTTTCACGAAAGACGGTTTCGGCCATGCGCAGTACAGCGCGTCGAAGACGACCGTCGCGCAACAGGTCGTCAATATGCTCAACGCGAAGGGCCTTCCGGTGCCCGGCGCGGCGCGCGGGCAAGTCTCCGGCACCGACCAGCGCGACACCTGCCTCTATGCGTCGGTGGTGGATCTCGACGAAGCGTACAAAGTCGGGCAGAAGGCGGTATTGATCGCGCAGGAAGGCGAAAACGGCTGGATGGCGACGATTCTACGCAAGCCCGGCGTGATTTACAGCGTCGAGTTCGACAAGGTTCCTCTCGAAAAAGTCGCCAACTCCGAGCGGACCTTCCCGAAAGAATGGATTGCCCCAAGCGGTATAGACGTGACGGACGATTTTGTTCGGTACGCCCGTCCGCTCATCGGCGAGGACTGGGCCAGCGTGCCGGTGGTCAACGGGCGCCAGCGATTCACGCGTTTCAAACCCGTCTTCGCGGACAAGAAACTCCCTGCCTACACGTTGCAAGCGCTGCGCAAATAAGAAAGTGTTTTTCGCGCCGGGCCGGCGCCATGAAGTACACTCTTTTCCGCGAAGCGTATCGGAGGGGATTGCGTATGCATTGGCTCGACTGGATGGTGGTGGCCGCGTATTTTATGTTGCTGTTTGGCCTGGCGTGGTGGGTCATCCGCCAGAACAAGGACACGGCCGACGACTACTTTCTGGCCGGGCGCAACCTCGGCTGGTTTCTGGTCGGCGCGTCCATCTTCGCGTCGAACATCGGATCGGAACACCTCGTCGGCCTTGCCGGTTCGGGTTGTACGGACGGCGTGGCGATGGCGCATTACGAATTGCACGCCTGGTGTCTGCTCGTGCTGGGATGGGTTATGGCGCCATTCTACGCGCGCGCGATGGTCTACACCATGCCTGAATTTCTCGAACGGCGTTTCAATGCCACCGCGCGCTGGGTCCTGTCCGTCATTTCGCTGGTTGCTTATGTCCTGACCAAGGTGGCGGTGGGCATTTTCGCGGGCGGCGTCGTGTTTGCGACCCTGCTGCCGGAACTGCGCCTGAACCTCGGCGCAATCACCCTGGACAGTTTTTGGCTTGGATCGATCGCCGTGATCGTGCTGACGGGGCTATACACCGTGTTTGGCGGATTGCGCGCAGTCGCCTATGCCGACGGGCTTCAGGCGATCGTCCTTGTGTTCGGATCGCTGCTGGTGACCCTGTTCGGTTTGTCAAAACTGGGCGGATGGAACGCCTTGCGCGACATCTGCGGGCCAGACATGTTCAACCTGTGGAAGCCGCTCGTTCCCGCGGGCATGGAAGGCACATGGGCCCCCGTCAAGGAAGCCAACCGCATCGCGTGGTATTTCAACGGCAACTACCCGTGGGCGGGCATGCTTTTCTGCGCGCCGATCATCGGACTCTGGTACTGGTGCACCGATCAATACATTGTCCAGCGGACTTTGGGCGCGCCGAACGAACAGCAGGCCCGTCGTGGAACCTTGTTCGCCGCGTTTTTGAAACTCCTGCCCGTGTTCATCTTCATCATTCCCGGCATGATCTGCTTCGCGCTCGCCAAGAGCGGCAAAATCGAAGCCCTGTACTCCGCGCTTTACACCGGCGGCCAAATGGACGCCGCCAAAGCGCAGGCGGCTTTTCCCCTCATGGTACAGCACGTCCTGCCGGTAGGTGTTCGCGGCCTCGTGGTATCGGGCTTGTTGTCCGCGCTGATGAGTTCCCTCGCCGGCGTGTTCAACGCCAGTTCCACGCTGTTTACCATGGACCTCTATGTCAAGATCCGCCCGGGGGCAAGCCAGCGGCAACTGGTGTGGATGGGACGGCTTGCCACCAGTGGAATGGTCCTGATTGGTCTCCTGTGGATACCCGTCATCCAGGGCGCGCAAGGACTCTACGGTTATCTTCAAGGCGTGCAGGGTTATCTTGCCCCGCCCATTTTCGTCGTGTTCTTTTTCGGGGTATTCATGAAGCGGCTCAACCATAACGGCTGCCTGGCCGCATTGATTGTCGGATTTGCGCTCGGCGTGTTCCGTCTCGCTGTGGATACCCCCGTTGCCCTGCGCCTCCCTGGCTTCGAGAACGGCTACACGGAAGGATCGTTTCTCTGGATGGTGAACAACACCTATTTCCAGTATTACAGCCTGCTCATTTTTCTCGTGTCCGCCGCCGCTATGATCGCGGCCAGTTACCTGACCGAGGCCCCCGCCCCCGAAAAACTGCAAGGGCTTACCTTCGGATCCATTTCGGATGACGACCGCCGCCGTACGCGCAGCAGTTGGGACTGGCGCGATGTCGCCGCTTCCGTTCTCGTCGTCCTCCTGATTTTCTGCGCTTATGTCTATTTCAGCGGCTAATCGCGCACCCGTCCACGCCGGGCGGCGTTTCGGGCCCTTTCCATCCAGGGCCGTTCCAGCAGCCGGATACCGGCGCGGCTGTTCACGAGTTGCCGCCAGCGCCATTGCGCCCACGCGCGAACGGCCGCGTTGGGGTGCGCAAGCCGCGCGATCAGGAACTGCGCATCCGCAATGAGACGCGACTGTTCCCCGGTAAGCCATGGACGCTCCGGATGTCCCCAGTCCATCGCGACCCATTCTTCGAGCGTTTGCGGTTCGCGATAGCCGCGCTCGACACACGCCGGGATCAATCCGATGCCGGGATATGGCGCGAAAACGGACATCTCGCGGACAACGGAGTCCGGCGCAATTACACGCAACGTATCAATCAGACGGCATGTTTCGAGGAACTCTTCGGTGGTCTCCGCCGGGAATCCGCCCATGAAATGGTATGTCGCACGGATGCCGCTTTCGCTCATCTTTTCCGCGACTTCCAACACCTGCAAGGTCGTGATGTCCTTTTGAATCCATTCGAGCACGCGGTCCGAACCGGATTCGACACCGAAAGTCAGCAGCGCGCAGCCGCTTTCCCGCAGCAGCGCAAGAAATTTCGGCGTGTAGCGGGCCGCGTAATTGATGCGGCAGCTCGCCGTCCACTTGATGTTGATTTTTTCATCCATCAGCGCGCGCGCAATCGCCTCGACGCGAGCCCGCCGCACAAAAAAATTGTCTTCGCGAAACGAAACGCCGTCCACGCCGAAACGCCGGACGGCCTCTTTGATGCGCGCCACGCACTCGGCGGCTTCGAGGCTCCGCCACCGGCTCCCATGGACCGATTCGATATAGCAGAACCCGCAATGGTGCGGACAGCCGCGGCTGGTGCAAATCTCGAAATGCCGTTCGATGCCGAGATCCGGCCGCCGCGTGATGTAGCGCTCGATATCAACGAGATCGAAGGGAAATTCGGGGAGATTCGCCAAATCCACAAATGACTTCGGGCGCACACCGATGATTTCGCCGCCGCGCGCGAAAAACACGCCGGGAATTCCCGATGGATCGCCGTTTTTCGCCAGACAAGCCACGAGGTCCGCGAACGCGAATTCGCCTTCGCCGGCCACAGCGTAATCCACGAGGGCGTGGCGCGCGGTTTGTTCCGGCATGAGGCTCGCGTGAATGCCGCCCCATACGATGGCCGCGCCGCCGCGTTCGCGCACGCATTTCGACCAGCGAAGGCCGTGCCGGATCTGTTCGCCGGTCATGGCGGTGATGCCCACGGCGGCGGGCCGTTTTTCGAGCGCCCGTTCAAGCCGGGCTTCAAGGTCGGGCATGACCATCTCGTCGAGTATTTCGACTTCGACGCCGCGTTCGCGCAACACCGCCGCGAGATACAGGTACGCCCACGGAAACGCCGGGGCGGAACGATTCCGGCTGTCGTAGGAGGGACGAATCAGGACAGCGAACGGCATTACGCGCCCTCCCGTTCACGCATGAATTTCCGTGCGTACACGTGAAGCACGGCGATGTCGGCGGGTTTCACGCCGGAAATGCGCGAAGCCTGGCCGAACGTGACCGGGCGAACGCGGCTGAGCCGGTCCTGGCATTCGCGGGGGATGCCCGGCACGGCATAGTAATCCAGTCCTTCGGGAATAGGCAGATGCTCGATGCCGCGCATTCGTTCGACTTCGCGTTCTTGTCTTTCGATATAACCGTGGTATTTCGCACGAATTTCGACCTGCTCGGCGGCTTCGAACGACAGCGGCGACGGCGGCGGCGCGATGCGCCACACGTCCGCGAGGGTCCATTGCGGACGCCGAAGCAATTGCACCGCAGGCTGCGGCGTCGCAATCGTTTCGAGACCTCGCGACGCCAGCATAGCGTTCAATTCGTCCGATGGGATGACGATGGTGGTTTCAATCCGTTGCATTTCGGTGCGAACGGCGGCTTCCTTTGCCCGGACGCGCTCCCGGAAGGCCGCGTCCGCAATCCCATGATGCGCGAGCCGCACGTCGGCGTTGTCGTGGCGCAGGAGCAGCCGGTACTCCGCGCGCGACGTGAACAAACGATAGGGTTCGGCGACTCCGCGCGTAACGAGATCGTCAACCATTACGCCAAGATAAGCCTCATTGCGTCCGATATACAGCGGCGCTTCGCCGCGTATATAACGCACCGCGTTCAGTCCGGCGAAGAGACCCTGGGCGGCGGCTTCCTCATACCCCGATGTGCCATTGATCTGCCCGGCATGAAACAGGCCGCGGACCTGTTTCGTTTCGAGCGCCGGCGTGAGTTGGGTCGGCGGGATGAAGTCGTATTCGACCGCATAGCCGGGACGCAGAATCTCGGCGTCTTCGAGTCCCGGAATCGTTCGCAGGAACGTCAACTGAACATCTTCCGGCAGACTGGTCGCCAGCCCGTTGACATACACCTCCGCGGTGTTCAATCCTTCCGGTTCGAGAAAAAGACGGTGGCGATCCTTGTCGGCGAACCGCATCACCTTGTCTTCGATGCTCGGGCAATACCGCGGCCCGATGCCTTCGATTTTGCCGGAAAACAGCGGGCTGCGATCGAGATTCGCGCGGATGGCCGCATGGGTTGCCTCGTTCGTGTAGGCGATCCAGCAGACGATGCGGTTCGGATTGAACCCCTCGATGGGCGTCGAAAATGAGAACGGACGCGGATGTTCGTCGCCCGGCTGCGCTTCGAGCGCCTCGGTGCGAATGCCGCGCCGGTGGATGCGCGGGCAGGTACCCGTCTTGAGGCGGCCCACGTCGAAACCGAGACGCCGGTATGCGTCCGAAAGACCGTTCGCGGAAATCTCGCCGCCACGCCCGCCTTCCATGCTGGCAAGGCCGAAATGCAGCACGCCCCGCATGAACGTTCCCGTGCAGACGACCACGGCATTCGCGGAAATTTCATCGCCCAGCGAAGTACGTATGCCCGCAATGGCGCCGTTGCGCACGAGAAAATCGTCCACAATGACCTGCTTGAGCGTGAGGCCGTCTTGCTCCTCGCAGACCCGTTTCATGTCGTTCTGGTAGGCGACGCGGTCCGCCTGCGCGCGCGGCGAATGCACCGCCGGCCCGCGCGAGGCGTTCAGCATCTTGAAATGGATGCCGGTGCGGTCAATGCACCGCGCCATTTCGCCGCCCAGCGCGTCAATCTCGCGCGTGAGTTGCCCCTTCGCCACGCCGCCGATCGAGGGATTGCACGACATCCGCGCGAGGGTATCCAGATAAATCGTCGCGAGAAGCGTCCGGCAGCCGCAGCGCGCGCACGCCAGCGCCGCCTCGACGCCCGCATGCCCGCCGCCAATGACGATGATGTCGAAATCCCGTTCCATGGAAGAAGTGTACCATTGGATAGGAGGACGGATGTAGTGCATGGTGGTTGGCGTAGTTGTGATTGTCGTGGTAATCGGGGAGGGCTGCAACCTCCACTTCGTCCACGGCCAAGGCAAACATTTCATATTTCGCCCGGTTTGGCCCCGGTTTGGCAGTTAGAACGCGCCGCGTCTATACTTGAATATTTAGAAAGGTTCGAAAACACAGGGAGCGTTGCCATGCGCCGTGTTCCAACGAAAAAAACCATTGCCTCGATTATTCTGTGCGCGGGGAAGGGCCGCCGCATGCAGGCGCCCCGCACGCCGAAGGTGTGTTTTCCCATTGTCGGAAAAGCGGCCATCCTTCACATGTTGGAACGGCTCACGGCCCTGGGCATATCGCCCAACATCCTCGTCGTCGGACACCTGGCGGGCATGGTGGTTGACGAAGTCGGTCCCCGGTTTCCTGATGTCCTCTTCACATACCAGGCTTCCCTGCTGGGCACGGGCCATGCCACGCGGCAGGGGGCGGCGGCGCTCATGCAAATGAAGTTCGACGGAGCAGTGCTCGTAATCGCGGGCGACAAGGTGGTCGAACCGTGTGCTCTGGAAAAATTGATACGGACTTTTGAGTCCGAACGCGCCGACGTGGCCCTGATGGTTGCGCCGAAAAAACGCTGGCCGGAAGCAGGGCGCATCGTTACCGGCGAAAACGGACGCTTGCTGTGTATTTTGGAACAGGCCGACCTTCGACAGGCCCAGGCGGAGGGCCGGACGTTGTATGTGGAAGGCGCCGGAAACCTTTCGCCGCAAGAGATCGAGGACGCCGCCGAATGGGTCAACCAAGCCGTCTATCTCTACCGGGCCGGCGCGCTCTTCGACGCGCTTGAGCGAATTGGACAGAACAATGTCCAACAGGAGGAGTATCTAACAGACACGATTGCGCACCTCGTGCAACAGGGCAAACGGGTTGTGCCGGTGCCGGTGGACGATCCGGACGATGTGCTTGCGTTCAACAATCCCCCGGAACTCTTGGAAGTCGAAGAACATTTCCGGAAAAAACTGGGGATCGAAGTACACGACGCGGCGCCTCTGGACCCTCGCATGGCCAAACCGCCCACGGAATGGGCGCGGCTTCTTGACAAGCCGGACGCGGCGGTCCGGCGCATGTTGGGTGATATTTACGGGCGGAATTCCTCCCTCTGCGAGGAGAAAAGGAAACGACTCCACGAAGCCGTGCGCCTGTTTATCGAACGCTTTGGCCCGGAGGGCGAAGTCGTGGCGATCCGTGCTCCCGGACGGGTCAACCTGATGGGACGGCATGTGGACCACCGGGGGGGATGCGTCAACCTGATGGCCATTGACCGGGAGCATATTCTGGTGGCGCGCCGGCGCAACGATACCACCGTGCGGGCATGCAACACCGATACGAACAAATTCGACGATCTCGAATTTACCATGGACGATTTGCTGAGACAGGTCCGGCTGGACGATTGGCGCGAATTCGTCAATAGCGACACGGTCCTCCGAATCGTGCGCGACCTCCAAGGCGATTGGGGAAACTACCTCAAAGCCCCGATGTTGCGGCTGCAGCAACAGTTCAAGGATCGCAAGATATTCGGAGTGGATTGTGTGGTAAGCGGGGATATCCCGATGGCGGCGGGGCTGAGTTCATCGTCCGCGCTGGTGGTGGCCATGGCCGAAGCGCTGGCGCTGACCAACCGGCTCGATGTGGCGCCCCACGACATGGTTGATTTGTGCGGCGAAGGGGAATGGTTCGTGGGAACGCGCGGCGGCAGCGCCGATCACGCCGCCGTCAAACTCAGCCAGTTTGGGCAGGTTGCCCATGCGGGTTTTTTCCCGTTTTCCATCAAGGAATACGCGCCGTTTCCCAAGGGGTATTCGCTCGTTATTTGCAATTCGCGGGTACAGGCGCGCAAAGCCGCCGGCGCGCGCGACGCCTTCAACGAGCGGGTGGCGTCGTACGAACTGGCCGTGGAACTCGTGCGCAAGCGGTTTCCCAATTATGCGTTCCTAATCCGGCATTTACGGGACATTTCCCCGCCGGGACTGGGCGTACGGGCCGCCGACGTGTACCGGATTTTGCTGGACGTGCCCGAACGCATCCGGCCGGACGAACTCCGGGCGGAACTGGGCAAGGATGTTTTCGACCGTATTACCTCGATGCACCAACCGCCCGATGCCTACGCGCTGCGGGGGCGGCTTTTGTTCGGCATCGCCGAATGCGAGCGCAGCAAATACTGCATCCGGCTGCTAAAAGAAGGGCCCATCGAGCGGCTCGGCTGGCTGATGAATATTTCCCATGACGGGGACCGCGTCGTAACGCCCGACAACCGGCCGTTTTCAACCCCTGTAGATGACGATACCCTGCGCGAACGTATCGGCGACCTGCAAAGTGAAGATCCCGATCGCGTGCTGGCCGGGCAACTGTTCGCCCAGCCGGGATCCTATGCGTGCAGCACACGGGAAATTGACGCCATGGTTGACATTGCGCTGGCCACGCCGGGGGTGTTGGGCGCGCAATTATCCGGGGCTGGACTGGGCGGATGTATGATGGTGCTGGCGCGGGAAGAAGCGACAGACACCGTTATCGAGCGCATGAACAGGCTCTACTATGCTCCCAACAATCTCGAACCGGGCGCCATGGCTTTTGTTCCCATTGCTGGTTGCTCCCCATTGATTTTGGAGCCATGACCTTGGATTCGGCAATCGAAATCCGGGTTCGGCGCTGGTGAACAAATCGCCCAGCCCCGTGGCGTTGACTGCCGAGCCGGTGCCACGGATTTCGACATTGATTACAACCGTTCAGGGCCGGCCGCAATCGTTACGTCGTCCAAATAAAACGTACTGGCGCCGTTCGTGTTGGAGACGAATCCGAACCAATCCAGCCGCCGGAAGGCCGGATGGCCGCAGGCGAGACCATCAAATGTTTTCACGGTCTGATCGGGCAGCGTCACCGCGAGCGTGAACGAGCCGTTGGCGGCTTTGCCGAGCGGACACACGATTTTGAACGACACCCATTGGCTCAACGGGATCGTCATCAGCGTTCTGCCGCCCGCTTTCAGTTCGCCATTTCCGTCAATCCACAGGCTCGGCCCGATCCGATACGGGTTTCGGTGGTCTCGCCATTCGTGAAACACGACAGCGCCGGGGTCTACACGCAATGCGAAGGCTGCCGTCACGGTCCCTTTTATGATCGCGGGCGAATAGTAAATGTGGGGATTGAAAGCGTGGGCCAAGCCGGGCGCATCCGCGAATTTGAGGCTGTGTTTGCCGGAGGCGGCGGTCTCGTCCGTGACGCGCGCCGTGGCTGTCCCTTCTTCGTTCGTTGAGACGTCGGGCGTCATAGCGCCCGTATCGAGCGACTCAAAATCCTGGACAAACTTCTTCGGTTCGGGCGGTTTCGGCATCGGAAACGGTTCCCGCGAAACTTGGGACGGTTTCGCGATCCATTCTGGATCGCCATAGAGTCCGGTCCGGCTCAGATCTATCGGCACGAATCCGAGTGCCAGCGCGGGCGAGTCTGGTTTCAGGCGAAAATCGATCGCGGCGGCGTTTTCAAACAACGGATCGGCGATGAGGCTGTGGACGTCGTGGCCGAGCGCCTTCCATTCCTCAAATTCGTATCCGGCAAAGTCGAAATCGCCGCCCGATAGGTCCCAATAGCAGTTCTTGTCGAGGTAAAAGTTGTTGTTGCCCCAGTTGCTGCCGAGGAGTTGTCCGTTATTGAACAGCACGATGTTCCGCTCGAAGAAGAACGACTTGTGATCTTCGGGCCGCGACCGGATGATCTGCGGTCCGTGCGAGAACGCGAAGATGTTGTTCTGCACGCGGTTGTCGCGGCCGTAATGCTGGTGGAACGTGCCCGTCAACGTGTTGTAGACGATGTTGTTTTCCGCGAGCAGATCCGTACTGCCTTCATCAAAGTAGATACCCCAGCCGCCGTAGCCTTTCGCATACGACATGATGTCGTGGAACTTGTTGAATTGGATGACGGTTCCCGGCGCGACGCCGAGCAGGTAAATCCCGCCCATGTCGCCCAGTTGCCCATGGCCGATATGGTGGACGTCGTTGTATTCGATGATGTTATGGTTGGCGGAACTCGCCGCGTACCCCCAAGACCAGCCGACGGAGATGCCCGTGTACCGGAAGTCGGAGATGTCGTTGTGCGAGATGCGATTATACGACGATCGCCCGATCCACACGCCGACCGCGCCGCGGAAGGTTTTACCGCCATCGTGGATGAAATTGTTGTCCACGATGTTGCGCAGCGCGGCGCCGGCGTCGTTCGGCGGATCGCCGCATTCGCCGATGCGCACGCCGCCCGCGCCCAGATCGGCGATTTCGCAACGCGTCAGCCGATTGTCCTGGCAGCCCGCGCGAAACCACACGCCGTAGTTGTTCACGTGCATGACCTCACAGCAATCCAATGAGCAGAAACGTGCGCCGGTGGCCTGGACGGCGGCATTGATTGACGCGGCCGCCTGGCCGTCGCTATGGCCCTGGGGTTCGAGCGGGCAATCGGTATAACGGAAACGGATGCCGGCGAAAGTCAGATAATCAACAAACCGATTCTCGTCGGGCTTGCCTTCGATTACCAGCAATTGCCTCGCGACCGGCGCGACGGCCTCCGCCGTCTTCATGTCTTCGCCGGGCATCGGCATATAGTAGAGAACGCCGGTCTTGCGGTTCAGATACCACTCGCCCGGTTGATCGAGCGCCTCGAAGATGTTCTCGACGTAATAGCGCTGCGGCGTGCCCCCCCAATAGCCGAAATGCCAAACGGCGGGTCCGGTGAATTCCACAATACGGTTCGCTTCATCCAGGTTCTTGATGCGATGCCGCGACGTTTCCCACGAGTGATAGACCAGCACGGCCGCGTCTTCGAGGTTTGCCCATGGCTTCAGATCGTCCTCGGCATATTTGAACCGGGTTTTACTCGGAATTTCCTTGCCGGTATCGGGGTCGTTTTCCTTGAGATAGTCGGCGATGTGGAAGGTATCGCTCTCCGCCGGTTCATCACCCCACGCATGCGCGGGATTCGGCGTGCGCGCGGGTTGCCGGCGTTCGCCGTTTACCCAAAACGACTCGAAATACCACTTGCCCTCGCGCACGTCGGAGATATCCGCCACCCACAGATTGCCCTCCTGCCGCCAGCCTGAAATCAAACGTCCGCCGTGAATCACCGGTTGTTCACCCGGTGCGGCCTCGTAGCGGATAGGCAGGTCCTTCGCACCTGAATCTTCCGGTCCAAATACGACCGGTTCCGTCACGTGATACGATCCGCCGCGCAGGATGACGCGCACCGGCGCAGATAATTTGTCCCCGGCGCGCAAAGCCCGAATGCGGTCGCGCGCGCCGGCCAGCGTCGCCAGCGGCCCGTCCGATCCCTCGGCATTGCGTTCCGCCGCGCCCGACCACGTGTCGTTTCCGTCCGGCGCGACGTGCAAGACCGTCTGCGCCCATGCGTTTCCAGTAAGCATGGCCATAAGTGTCAAGATAGTCATCAAGAGCCGCATTTTGTTCTCCTTGTCCGCGGACCGCGTGAATTTCCAGGACATCCCAATGCCGTAGCGGCGCCTGGCGCCATAATCGGCCAAGCCGTTGAACACATTACCATAACGTAAAGGTTCTTGCGAAGAAACCCCGATGGCCAACGAGCCGGTTGCGTAGTTGATTGCCGTCAATGGTAGCGGGGCTAGGAGCGGGTCGGGAAAATCGAGTTACCCGCAGGAATGCTCAACTGGCGTGGGGTTTGAGGGCGCAAGCGTTTTTTTCGGCGTTTTTTCGACTAGGGCGGACTTGACACGGAAATTAGTACCTTAAATCCTGGCTTCTATCAGCAACAACAAGAAGTTTTTCGACAACTTACACAACCAATTGAAGTACAATGATGTGTCGAGTGCGAATATCGCAGAGTTCTTGCCTCGATTACGATGACGATGACGAACACGAGCACGAAAAGAGACTGGGTTGTGGGCAGAGCCCACGTTGGTTGCTCTGTATAATGGGTGTGGTAGGAACGGAGGATATCGCGCATGTACATCCATACCACGCAGCCGTTGTTCGCATGGGAATGCCTGGAGGATTCGCCGTCCTTGCGGACCATCCGCCAGGCGCTGGCGATGATCCCGGACGGAAAACTCCTGGAGTCGTTGCGCGCGGCGCGCGGGAGGGGACGCGACGATTACCCGGTGGAAGTGCTGTGGGGCGTGGTGGTGCTGAAGGTGCTATTGCGGCATGAAGGATTCGAGGCGTGCCTGGGCGAACTGAAACGCAATGCGGGTTTGCGGGAAGTCATCGGCATCGAGTCGGAAGCGGGCGTTCCGAACAAGTGGAACGTTTCGCGTTTTCTGGAC
>Ga0101944_10000619_pt1 | contig 98384 bp, 93 predicted proteins | sample DewCreD2012metaG_FD_75245 | JGI IMG/M metagenome (GOLD analysis project Ga0101944, IMG submission 75245) | Hot spring sediment bacterial and archeal communities from British Columbia, Canada, to study Microbial Dark Matter (Phase II) - Dewar... ... | reverse complement strand
TACAGGATGCTAGATAAGTAGAAAAATGTCTAGATGTATAAAAATTCACTAAAGTTGCATGAAAATTCAGTTTGAGGCCTCGCTCGCCGCCCGCTCCTCATATTTATGTGCAACGGCCCTGAGAATACCCCCCAAGAGACAAAAGCGCTCTAACCCAATAGGTTCTTTCTAAAGTGGGGAAGTCGGTGTTCAAGATAAGGGATTCCTTACCTTCATACGCTTTTCCTTGACAAGAAAATAAGTTGGATCTTATGCTGATATCTGACAACGTATGTTGCCTTGGATCCTATGTCAGGAGGTTTATGGATGAGTGCTACAGAGGAAAAAGATGTACGATTCAGTCCGTACAAGCTCCCATCGGACAAGATGAAAGAGCCGCCGACTACATTCATGGGAAGGCTGAAATACATCGGCCCTGGAATCATCGTCACGGCTTCCATTGTGGGTTCGGGAGAATTGATCGCCACCACCGCTCTAGGAGCCCAAGCCGGTTTCGTCACCCTATGGACCATCATTTTGAGCTGTGCCTTGAAAATCATCCTACAACTGGAGATGGCAAAGATGTCCATCACCACAGGGAAACCGATGCTGGCCTTCTGGAATACGATGCCCGGCCCCAAACTTATCATGGGATGGGCAGTATGGGCATGGTTGATCATGTTGATTGCGAAGTTCATCCAATTCGGAGGAATCATCGGGTCTACCTCTCAAAGTATCGAACTTGCAATACCCGGATTCAGTATCAACCTGGGGTCTATCCTCATCGCCATCAGTGTCGTCTTGCTGCTGGCTACGGGAAAATACAAGAGGATCGAAAAAGTTTCCACTGTGCTGGTGGTATTGTTCGTTATATTTACCATCGGGATGGCCATCCTGACCCTATTCACCAAGTACGCATACAGTTGGGCCGATATCCTAAACGGATTGACCTTCAAAATGCCTCCGGAAGCTGCCTTTGCGGCTATTGGGGCCTTCGGTATCACAGGAATCGGAGGGGATGAGATCGTGCAGTATACCTACTGGTGCGTCGAAAAGGGATACGCCGCCAACACCGGTCCCTTCGATGGATCGGAAGCCTGGTACCGGAGAGCAAAAGGATGGTTCCGGGTCATGTATATGGATGCCACCATCGCTATGGTGATCTATACCCTTGCTACCTTGGCCTTCTACATTCTGGGAGCTGCGGTTCTCCATGGACAGGGGAAAATCCCTGGAGGGATGACCCTGATCAAGACCCTTTCCACCATGTACACAGAGGTGCTCGGTGGAAAATGGGTAGTATACTTCTTCGCCATCGGTGCTTTCGCTACCCTCTACTCTACCCTGGTATCATGGACGGCCGCCAATCAGCGGATCGTTGCCGACATCATGGCACGGATGAACCTGATCGATTTCGAAAACGAACGACAGGTAAACAAGGTTATCTTCTGGTCGGGTATCATTCTCCCGGCCATCTATACCCTGATGTCCATTGTTTGGAAGGCCCCCGCATTCATGGTTCAGATCGGTGGGTGGGGTACTGCATTCATCCTGCTTGTGATCATTTATAGCTCCTTCTATCACCGGTACAAAATTCTGGACCCCAAATTAAAACCCTCGACTTTCTACGATGTATACCTGGTAGTAGGCTCTATTGCCATCCTAGGCGTGGTAGCCTACACGGTCTGGCAACTGGTGAAATAGGGAGAAAGGAGAATAACAGATTACCCATTGCAAGGGAGTATAAAAGAGAAATCGCCCTGGCCTCTGGCAGGGCGATTTTTTTCCTGTATCTATAGGCGCTTTCGCGAGTCAACACAACCACACACTTTTCCTTTCCATCCTGAAATTTTCCTTGGTATCCTAAAATGCCTTCCCAATAGGGGTGGAATCGGCGAATCCGTCATCCATCAAGAGCCTCCCTCGAAAGAGTTCCCCGCCCCTCAGAAGTCGAAGGTAAGCCTGGTATCTCGGATCGTGCAGGTACCGGGTATTCACGATTCTGTTCCGTTCGGGTTGCCGGGCAACATAATTGACCGTATTGCTGTCTCTCATTGTATTTCTCCTCCTACGCTTTCCCTTCCAGACCTTCATCCCATGCTCGGCAAATCACCCGGTCGTCCCCCCACCGTTTTACCCAGCCATCCCGCTCCATCCGGTTCAGGAGGGGCAGGATGTACTTCCGGGATAGACCCGTAGCTTCTTTCGCCTCTCCGATCGTGAGCCGAGAACCCACGGAACGCCCTTTCAGGATTCGATGGAGCAGGCTACGGTACGCGTGGGTCTCCAGATACAGAGAGCTATCGAGGGGAAGAATCATTTTCTCTTTGCACAGCCGGTCGATATCTTCCCGCACCGCGTTGCCTCCACCCGGCTTGAGTTCCCACGGTGTATCACCCTGTTCTTGAATCTCCTGGTACAATTTCAAAGCTCTGCTGAATAGTTGGGGAGTGCCTGAGGTGAGCCGGGCCTGACCATTCTCTTCCTGTAACGCTCGGGTAGATGCCCCGGTTCTCCTCAGTTCCTTCCCTTTCAATATCTCTTCCACATCTGGAGGTGTAGGGAGCCGTTCCCCCTCCAGGAAGAGCTTCACCACCCTGTGCCTTTCTTTCGGAGTAGTCTTCCCTGCCCAGAGGACCGTTCCCCAACCCAGGATATCGGCTCCCCCTGCTCGTATAAGAAGGAATCGATCACCCGGTAGAAGAAAGGCTACCTTCTCCAGAACCAACCGAAGAGGCACGCCTACTTGCCCCCATACGAACCCTTCTAAATTTACAATGGATTTAGTGCTCTCTGCTTCCGTAGACCTACCTTTTTCCCCACCCTGCAATCTGTCCAAACCATCCCGTATGTGTGAGTCATGCCCGGCTAATCGATACACAGTGACTTTCCGATGGGCAGTGCCAAAGGCGATTTCTGCTTCCTGCTTCGCCCTGAGGTAGGATTGTAGGTACCCCACCGCAAGGAATTCCTTTTGCACCTCCAGCCTGCGTTCAACCTGTTCTCCTCCCCTCCCTGGAACATCCTCCCTGTAAGGAACTAAACAGTCACCTCGTTCAGGGAGGGTGGAGATTCCATGCAGATTCAGCGCCACCCGAACCGCGCCGGTACTCTCATCGGCCCTTACCTCCTTCAGGTCGCGGTGGTAGGACTGGATCCTTCTCACCCGTACATGCTCCTTTCGGGGTAGAAGGAGAAGCTCATCATGTACCCGGATTGAACCTTCTTTCAAACTTCCCGCAACGATTGTCCCTGCTCCTTTCAAGGAAAACACACGGTCGATGTAAACCCTGCCTTCCAACAGGCTTGGGGATGTATGCGTGGATTCGGGCGGTGCGGTTTTCCCAAGCTCCTGTACGATCCTTCCCTTCAGTGCTTCCACCCCCTCTCCGGTTTTAGCGGACACTCGAACTACCGGCACGGGGTATCCGAACAAAGTTTCGGCACGCTTCCTGGCATCCACTTCCACTGCATCCAGCCGCTCGGGGGATACCAGATCGATCTTGTTCAGTACGAGGATAATCCTCTTCACCCCAAACACCGAAAGCACCCGGGCATGGGTTTCTGTCTGAGGCATCCATCCATCATCCGCTGCCACCACCAGTAAGGCACAGTCTACCCCCCAGGCACCCGCTACCATGTTCCGGATGTACCGTTCATGCCCCGGAACATCGATCACTCCGATCGGTCGCCCTTCTGGATCGAGGAAATGGGTAAAACCCAGATCGATGGTCATACCCCGCTTTTTCTCTTCGGGTAGCCGGTCGGTATCTACCCCCGTCAACGCAGTTACAAGGAGAGTTTTTCCATGATCCACATGCCCTGCCGTACCTACCACTGGCATACCGCTTCCCTATACTTCTCCACGATCCTGAAGCCCAACCCCTTGGGGTATGTTCAACACAGCGAGTAAGGCATTCCGTACCTCCATAGGGTTTTCCCCTGAAAGGGTGGAAAGATTCAGCCGTACTTTCCCATCCTCGATCGTCCCTATCAAAGGTAGCGGTAAATCCCGCATGCGGCGAAGAAGGGTTTCAGGTTTTTCTTCTGTGTTGATTTCGATCGCCAGGGAACGGAACTTTTCATCCGGCGCGCTCCCTCCTCCGGTAGTTCCGAAAGCGGGAACTAGATCCGCTACCTCCCGGGGAATCCCTTTCAGGATCTTTCGACCGAACTTCCTTAGATCTTCCAGAGGAATCGAATAGACCGATTCGGTATAGGAAAGCCCGTCCACCCTCCGGATCAATACCTCCTCCAACAGAGATAGGATCGTTTTCCCCGGACGGAACGCTCGCATCAGGGGGTGCTTACTCAATCGCTGGACCCATTCCTGTCTACCCACCACGATCCCTGCTTGCGGTCCCCCCAACACCTTGTCGGCTGAGCAACAAACTAGATGTGCCCCCTCCTCCAGGTAGGTTCTGATAGGAGTTTCCCCCGGAATCCGTTCCCGGGTGACTCCCGATCCCTGATCTACCACTAGCCCCACCGTTGGAGGCAACTGAGAGGACAGTTCCCTTACCGAAGGGTGGGAGGCAAACCCTCGGATCCGAAAGTTCGAGGTATGCACTACCAGCACGAGGGCAGTTCGTTCTGTCAGGGCGGAACGGTAATCCGAAAGGGTCGTGATGTTGGTTGTACCCACTTCCACCAGCCGGGCCCCTGAAAGGGCCAGGATTTCCGGGATCCGGAACCCGCCTCCGATTTGGATCTGCTGTCCCCGGGAAACGATCACTTCCCGATCCTTTGCCAGTGCCGAAAGAACGAGGAGTACGGCTGCTGCGTTGTTGTTCACCACGAGGGCAGCCTCAGAACCGGTAAGAACCCGCAAGAGTTCAGGAATCAGCCCACTCCTTATTCCCCGTTTCCCTGTCTGGAGTTCCAACTCCAGGTTAGAGTACCCGGTGTTTAGATCCCGTACCGCATCCCAGGCATCAGGAATCAGGGGGCTCCTACCCATGTTGGTGTGGAGGATCACCCCAGTTCCGTTCAACACCCGCTGGATCCGCTTTCGGTGAAGTATCCAGCAGGCCTCTGCCACCGCTTGAACCGCTTCTTCCAAGGAAACCGGGGACCCTGTCTCCCGCACCCGTTTTCGCAGTTCTTCCAGGGTAGAAGAAACCGTTTCCGCGGTCAGGGTTCGACTCAACAGGGGGAACCACCGCTTTATTCGATCGTCTTCCAGCAGGCGGGAAACTTGAGGGATGGAGGAATAGGGATTTTCCATATCCGGAAGAGGCAGGAATCGAACCTACCACCGCGTGAAGCGGCCGACGGTTTTGAAGACCGCGAGGGCCACCAGACCCCATCTGCTTCCCTGCCTCTGGAGCTTTCAGATTGCCCCCTAAAGGCTTCCCTAGCAATATAAAAGGGCAACCTCCCCCTGTCAACCGAAGTCGGACGGAAGAAGTACAGTGTGACGATATGAATGCGGTCCGAAAGACGCAGCTACAGCATCTGCTGGAAAAGCTGGTAATATTTGCTTAGTACCCCGAAGCTTGTGGAGATTGAGGCAAAGAGGGGCGACGAATGCATGGTACTTTGATCAATACGACATGGCAGTGGCCGGGTAAGGCTGTGCCTGTTCTGCCTTTCCAAGATGAATCTAGGCATGTTATATAGATCACATGAACACAGGTATCAACTTGAGTGCTTCTTTCTCCTTCATCCTTCCCACACGGATCGAGTACGGCATCGGGAGCCATCGAAAAATTCCCGACTTCCTGAAGGAGGTCGGGGTTCGGAGGATCCTCATCATCACCGATCCCGGGGTAGCCAAACTCTCCTGGTTTACCCAGTTGAAGGCCCTCCTTACCCACCAAGACTACGAGGTTGAAGTGTTTAGCGGCGTGGAACCGAACCCGAAGGACAGGAACGTAGAGGAAGCAGCAGAAGCCGCCCGAATGGTCAAGGCGGATTGTCTTCTGGCTGTCGGAGGTGGAAGTCCCATCGACTGTGCGAAGGTGGTTTCGATTCTGGCAGTATCCGGCGGTAAACCTCGGGACTACGAGGACCCTTCCCGTATCGGACATCAACCCCTTCCCCTTATCGTGGTTCCCACCACTGCCGGTACGGGAAGTGAGGTAACCTTTGGCGCCGTGATTACCGATACGAAGGACAGGTTCAAGTTCACTGTTAAATCCCCTCTCCTCGCTCCGAAGATTGCCGTACTGGATCCCGAACTGACCCTATCCATGCCTCCCCCCCTGACGGCTTCCACAGGGATGGATGCATTGACTCATGCCATCGAGGCCTATACTTCCAGCGCATCGGAACCCCTAGCAGATGCCTGCGCTCTATACGCTGCCGAACTCCTGGCATCGCACCTCCCCCGAGTGGTACAACAGGGTACGGATGTGGAAGCCCGCTCCGCTGTACTTTTAGGAAGCCTCCTGGCTGGAATTGCCTTTAGCCATTCGGATGTCGGGGCGGTGCACTGCATCGCGGAAGCCCTGGGAGGAATGTACGACCTGCCCCACGGGGTCTGCAACGCTGTCTGCCTACCCTATGTGATGGAATACTGCCTCGAATCGAACATCCTTCGGTACGCCCGTTTAGGCCAAGCCATGGGAGTCCAGTCGATACCTCCGACGAGTGTTTCTATCCCGACAGGCTCAACGAAGACGCCCGATACGCGGGAAGTCTCAGAGACGAAGGAATCTATTCGTAGAAAGGCCCAGGCCACTGTGCAGTTGGTGAACGATCTTGCCCAGCAGGTAGGCTTACCCGATTTCAGGTCCTTCGCAGTTCCCGAATCCGATTTTCCCCTCATTGCCGAAAAAGCGGCCGCAAATGGGTCAAACAAGGACAATATCCCCATCCTCACCAAGGAAGACTACCTTCGAATCCTGAAACGGTTGCAGGCAGGGGGATAGGAAACCTCCGGATCATAGAAGAATCTACAAGCTCCAAGCAGGGCGTCGGAGGAAATCCTAGACCTTTTAGAAAGTACTGCGCAACGGTGGTATGAAAAATCGGCTTTTGGATCTACCTTGCCCTCCCTCCATGGCCGACACAAGGACATAAAAAAGGCCGAATGGTTACCCACCCGGCCTCTTTTTCGATCGTTACGATACTATCGGTTCAGTACTATCTTCTAATACCGATCCCGAAAACCACCGCTAAACCCGCCACGTCCGCGGGAACGGTTCCCTTTGTCGTGGTTTTGTTCGTTTGCCTCATTCACGCGAAGCTGCCGGCCACGAAGCTCCATGCCGTTGGTGGCCTGGATGGCAGCCTGGGCGCCTTCTTCCGTGGCCATTTCCACGAATCCAAACCCTCGCGCCCGGCCCGTCATTTTGTCCGTGATGATGTTCACCGAAGTGATTTCGCCATACTGAGAAAACAAGTTCTGAATCTCTGCCTCGTCGGAGCTGTAGCTCAGGTTTCCGACATACAATTTTTTTGCCATACTGAATGGTCCTCCGGGTTCTGTTTCAAACCCATTTGTTAAGAAATTGATCTGGAGTTTATCAACGATAAACCATCGTTACGTTATCCCGGTCTTAGTTTCAGAAATGGTTTACCGCTTTAAGGAAGGACCTTAGGCAGAACTCTTTTCCCTACACGCAGCCAGAAAACTTAAGATACCTGCTATGCAAGCCAGATGGTGTAAGCTACTCTTTCTGTTCTTCTGTGTCAATAGCAAATGACCGATTTTTTCATTTTTTCTTGCAAAAATGCGAGTTTTGTCCCCATAGTGTTAGTATGATTCACAGCGATAGGAACCGAACGCTGATTACGGGCGGCAGTGGTTTCCTGGGGGCCCGATTAGCCTTTCGACTTCTGGAAGAGGAACCAGACACTCATCTACTTCTTACAGATCAAGTGTATAGTTCCAGATTGGATCCGATACGAGACAGGATCCAGTTTGTGCAGGGGGATATCAGTGATCCTTCCTTTACCCGCGAACTCGTATCGCCTAAGGTGGATCGGGTTTTTCATCTTGCGTCACTGGTATCCGGAGGCGCGGAGCAGAACTTCGAGCTGGGTCTTCGGGTGAACGTATACGCAACCTTGAACTTGTTGGAAGCTTGCCGATTGCAAGGTAACAGACCAATTTTTGTGTTCACCAGCTCCATCGCTACCTTCGGGGGTAAGGACATGCCTTCGGAGGTAACGGACTGGACATTTCAGCATCCCCAAAACAGCTACGGGGTAGCCAAGGTTGTAGGTGAGCAGCTACTGAACGACTATACCCGAAAACTCTTCATCGATGGTCGCGGAGTACGATTCCCCGCGGTAATTGTTCGTGATGTCCCCAATACGGCCCTCAGCGGATACGCGAGCAACATGATCCGGGAACCTCTTTCGGGAAGGGATTATGTGTGCCCAGTCCCCAGGGAAACACGTATCCCCCTTGTGAGCATTAAAACGGCTGTAGAGACATTAGCGGCATTAGGCAGGATCGAAGGAACCCTTTTAGGAGATTTCCGAACGGTGAATGGTAGAGGGATTTCCCCTTCTGCAGAGGAAATTGCACACGCGGTTCAGGAAGGTGGGAAGAAAGCCGCTCAACGGAAAGGGGTAAAAGAGTACGCTATTGGCCGAATTACCTTTAAGCCGGATCCTTCGGTAGAGTCCATTATTGCCACCTGGCCAAAAGTGATGCATGCTGAACGTGCGGAGAAATTAGGACTACCGGCTGACACGGATATCCTTTCCATTATCGAGGAGTATCTGGCTGTATGACCAATATTTTACGGAGGAAACCATGAACGGTTACTTTCATCGGGTCCATGCCACAACACCCACAAGGCTCTGGATCAACAATCCCTCTGGGAGCGATCTGGAAAAGGCGATTCAAGCGGGTGCTATCAACTGCACTACCAATCCTTCCTACTGTTCCAAGCTACTCCAGAGCGAACCAGAGTACATCAAAGGGATCATCAAAGAAACCCTGCACAGGATGCCTAGCGCCTCTCAAGACCAGGTCGCTATCGAGGTGATCAAGCAGGTTTCCAAAAGGATCCTGGATCGATTCTTTCCCTTATATCAGGCGAGTAATGGGAAAGAAGGATATGTCACGATTCAGGACGATCCCCGGAAAGACCACGATACAGACCATACGATAAAAGCCCACCTGGAGTTCTCCAAGTTGGGGAAGAACTTCATGGCGAAAATTCCCGTCATCGCCGGTGGTTGCGAGGCAATCGAAGAGCTTGTGGCACGGAATATCCCCGTCTGTGCAACGGAGATATTCTCCCTTTCCCAGGCAATTCATATCTGTGAACGATATAACCGCGCAGCCAAAAAAACCGGAAACCATCCGCCTTTCTATGTCACCCACATTACGGGGATTTTCGATCAGTACTTTGCGGAGATCGTAAAAAATGAACACATCTCGATCGATCCAAACATACTTTCCCAGGCAGGGTCGATCATTGCCCGCAAAGAATATCGGGTGCTTAAAGAACGGAACCTTCCCGGAACACTATTGGGAGGCGGGGCTAGGAATTTGAGTCATTTCACCAATTTTGTCGGTGGGGATTTCCATATTACCATCAATTGGAGTACCGCGGAGGAGTTAATCCAGTTAGATCCTCCTGTGGAAAAGCGGATAGACACTCCTACACCCAGGGAAGTGGTAGAAGAACTCTCCGCCAAGCTTCCTGGTTTCCGGAAAGCCTATGAAGAGGATGGGATGCAATTGGAAGAGTTCGCGGATTTCGGGCCTGTCATGCTCTTCAAGACGATGTTCCTCAACGGATACGTCCGCCTGTTAGACGAGATCGCGGATACCTTCAACCACTAACTGGCACCGCACTTTTGCTTTTATAGAAGTAAGTCCCGGAATTTACCCTTGCCAGGTGCGCCCTGAGGAGGGTTCGAAAAATGGGCATGTGGTTATCTGGCGCTACTCTAGCTGGAACCGCTCCATTCTGTGTAGCTCGATTCGGCGCCCCTCTATTGCTCGCCGCTCTATTGGACATTGCCCCGATGGAATAAAAAAAAAAAGGCCGAGCGGTCGTTGCCCGCCCGGCCCATTCTTTCGATTCAGTACTATCTTCTAATACCGATCCCGATATCCACCGCCGCCAAACCCGCCGTGTCCTCGGGAGCGGTTCCCTCTTTCGCGGTTCTGCTCCAATGCCTCGTTCACACGAAGCTGTCGGCCGCGTAGTTCCATGCCGTTGGTGGCCTGGATGGCAGCCTGGGCGCCTTCTTCTGTGGCCATTTCCACGAATCCAAACCCTCGTGCCCGGCCCGTCATTTTGTCCGTAATGATGTTCACCGAAGTGACTTCGCCGTACTGAGAGAATAAATTCTGAAGTTCGGCCTCGTCGGAACTATAGCTCAGGTTTCCGACATACAGTTTTTTCGCCATATTGAATGGTCCTCCGGGTTCTGTTTCAAACCCATTTGTTAAGAAATTGATCTGGAGTTTATCAACGATAAACCACCCGTGTTACCGTCCTGGGCCCGGATTCAGAAAGTGGGTTACCGCTTTCAGGAAGTACGTACAGACAAGTAATCGTAACAGCACTCTGAAGATGCAGAACTCTTTTCCCCTTCACGTAGCCAGAAAACACAGATACCTGCTATGCAAGCCAGATACTTTAACTTAACACAATCCCACCTAATAGTCAATAGCCGGATCATCCTGCAACTACAACTTGATTCCTCCCCGACTCCTTTGCCTTATAGAGGGCCGTATCCACCCGTTTTATCATGGTAATGCGGCCGTCCCCCTCCTGGTAGCTAGTTACGCCAAGACTGATGGTAAGGGAGCCTATATCAGGGAAAGTAGATCGTGCAACAGCGGTTCGAAGCTTCTCTGCCATCAGTTCGGCCCCTTTTAGATCGGTATCTTCAGAAATGATCAAGAACTCCTCGCCCCCCCAGCGCCCCAGGTGATCCGTCTTTCTTATGTGCGCCCTAAGGATATCGGTTAACTGTAAAAGCACCTTGTCTCCCAAGAGGTGACCGAAGGTGTCGTTTACCTTTTTGAAATGATCGATATCGATCATGATCAACGAAAAAGCCCGTCCGTACCGGACCGCAGAGTAGAGAGTTTTTTCCAACAGTTCATCGATTTTCAGACGGTTGTACAGTTTCGTGAGAGAATCGGTGGTCGAAAGCTTTTCCAGTTCCTTATTCTTCAACGAAAGCTGCGCATGCGCCTCCGCTAACCGGTTCTGGGTTTCTTTCAGCTCGGTAATATCCACCCCAATGGAATACTTCGTTGTTCTTCCGTCCGGCCAGGTGATCACTTTCTCCTGAAGCTGGTACCAGCGATCATCCACAGGGTTGAACAGCTCGAACACAACGGTTTTATCCAGGGGTTTGGAATCCCTGGAATCGAGCATCAAGGGGATTTTGCAGAACATGCAGGGTTTTGGTTCTCCGTATATCCGCTCGTAGCATGTTTCCCCAATGAAGTTTCCTCTGGTTTGAATCATCTTTTTATTCATATAGATGATTTCATAGTTCGATACATCTACTACATATACATCGAAGGGAATGACATCGAATAAAGATTTGAACAGGTCCCCTTCAATCATGCATTAACCCCATAGGCGGTAAATACTTTTTCAATCGTTTCTTTCAGAATTTCCGGCTTTACCGGCTTCATGACATACCCTTTTGCCCCCGCTTCGATGGAATCCACCACCATCTTCTCCTGCCCATGAGACGTAATCATAATAATCAGAGCCTTGCTATCCTGCTCTAAAATCCTGCGCACCACATCAATCCCGCTCATATCCGGAAGGGTAATATCCATCGTGACAAGATCGGGCTGAAGCTCCCTGTATTTCGCAAGAGCATCGTTCCCTGTTTGCGCGAAACCCACAACCTTGTAACCCAGATCCTCCAGCATTTGAACCAATTTGCGGACAGTGATCAGTGAATCATCCACCACAAATACAGTACGGCTGTTCATTCTGCGACCTCGAGATCCAATGTTCTTTTGTAATAAATTCCAGGGTTGATACAAAGGACTACCATATTCCCTGCCTCGGTATGGATTTCACCGGCGGCAAACTTCGATTGCTTGTACCGTTGAATGCTTTTTCCCTCTTTCAAGATGATCGGCGTGGAAACGGTGAACGCATACCCCGAAAGCTGAAACTCCTCCAGCGCGTTTCCCACAACGATATTGATGCAATCTCCCGCGGTTTCTTCCATCAAGAACTCTACCTCATCGCTTTTCATCGGGATCCCGCCTGCATATCCTTTGAACACAGATTCCAGCAATGACTGTTCTAAGGAAAACGCGACAATCAGTCTCAAACGGTCTTCTACGGTCAGGATGGCCGTAATGGCTTTCAGATCGATCCGATCCAGAGTTCTATCGGTAGGATACACGCCCAGTACCCGAGTGTTCCCTTCCTCTTCTAAAAACACCCGGCTTCGATGCAAAAGCCGATCCAGAAACCGTAGGAGGTCTTGTTCCGTCAGCATAAGCTCCGGTATTTCGGGGTTGATTTCCCGCTTCATACAAAAATCTCCGAATCGGGTATCTCTATAGTGAGTTCGGTACCCCGATTTTTCTCCGTACGCACCTGCATGGAACCTCCTAATCGAATTACTTCCTTATGTACAGCACTCAAACCGATCCCTCTTCCGCTAAAAAGATCTGCTTCATCCCTCGTAGATACTTCACCGTTCAGCAAGAAAGCACACAGTTCCTTTTCGGAGACCTTATCGGCTTTTTCCTCGGATATCAATCCTCTCTCTACCGCTTTTTGGCGAACCTCATCCCACTGGATACCCTGCCCATCATCCCGAACCCGCAACAGAAGGCCTTTCGAAGTTCTCTCGATGGTAAACTCGATTTTACCCTTTGCAGGTTTACCGTTCCCGATCCGTTGCTCCGGACCTTCAATTCCGTGAATGACCGCGTTTCGAAAGATATGGACAAAGCTCAACGCTAGAGGTTCGTACTTTTCCGGATTTACCCGAAGATTTTCTCCTTCGATATGCAAAGGCTCGATCTGCTTTCCCCGAAGCGTGGCGAGTTCCATTACTTGGGAAGGATATACAGCGAAAAGATCAAAGATCCGCACCCTTCGCAGCTTGGGGATGATGGATAGTTCTTCTTCCAAATCAAGGTCTTTCACCACTTGCGGAGAGGACTTCACTTTCTCTGCCAGCCGTTCCAGACCTTCCAGATCTTCCGGTTCCAGGATATACGTCTTCATCCGTTCGAAGAAGCGGTTCCCCAGGTATTGAGTGAGAATTTTCTTGTCCCGTTCCAACGCCTCTAGGAGGGAACCGGGATCCAGCACGATTTTCTGGTCGGGGTTTTTCCCCTGTGTGCGGATGGATAAACTTTCCTCCACCTCATGGAGGGCCTGCGGTGTATGGACAAGGTACCACTGCAGAAGGACACCCTTAAAGGTATGAACGTACCGGTATAGTTCATTATAGCTGAATTCCGTCCCTTCTGTTAGGAACCCTTCGAAGGCATCTATCGTGTCGAGAAAATAGCTCCTGTTCCCCAGAGCGGTCACCACAAATTTCAAGATCTTTTGTTCGCGGGTAATCTGTTCTTCCAGTTTCTTGTGATACGTGACATCCTTCAGGATCATCATCATTCTGCGGTCACCAACCGGTCGAACACGCATCTGAAGAATTTTCCCCTTGACAGAGATGTCCGAGGGGAGGAGGGAAAGGAGCACTTCCTGTTTGTAGGAATCCTTCGTGCGAAAGGCGGCTGTCAGGGTTTGCTGAAAAAGAGCGGAAAAATCTCCACCCGCAGGATCTATCAGCCGAAGAATAGGCATTCCACCCACAACCATTCCGAACAATCCTTCGCATTCTTTACTGTATTCGGGTTCTACAACCAGATCAGGACCGAAGGATAAAACCCCTTCTTCCATGCGATCGAACAGCTCCCGGAGCGCTTCTGTCCGTTCCTTTACCTTCTCCTCCAGCTTTTCTGTATATTCCCGGATCGTCTGAACCATTGACCGCACTGTTTCGGTCAGCACTCCGATTTCATCCTTTCGGTTGTGGGGAGACAATTCTGCCGGTTTCCCCTGCTGGTAGTCTTTAGCAAATTGAGTGAGGATTCCTAACGGTCGCAGAACAATCCTTCGCAGGCTCAGTAGAATAAGAGAGGCAAGAAGCAGTAGAGATATGCCCGCGACAAGTAAAAGCGGCAGAAAGCGGGAAAAACCGAGAACTTTATGAACATCGAAGAGGATAAGGGAGTGCCACTGGATTTCCGGTATATAGGCAATCGCGCAGATCTTTTTTCCTGTCGAATCCCTCATGCCGAGAACTTTTACCTGTTCAGTTTCAGTGCCCCTTGCAAGTTCCTCCAAAGCCCCCCGCAGGGCGGTCTGATCCTTCGATGACGGGAATAATCGAAACACGGTACTTTTTTCTTCTTCCCGTTTGGAGATCGAACTTAAATCCACCAGCGAGGCATTCGGATGCGCCTGAATTGCCCCTTCCTGATTGACAAGAATCGGAACCACCCCCTCCTGCTTCCCCTGAATGAACCGTTCCATAAAGGATCCAAAGGATAATCCTGTTCCGGCCATTCCCAGAACTCTATCTCCATCCCGCATTACGACATTTATCCATACCTTTGTATCTTTTATGGCCTTATCGTAATTCACGTTCAGGGTATATTCCTTCACTTTATCGATGGTCGAAAAGTACCAACTGTCAGCCGATGCTTTAGGATCCAGGGTGTACTGAAGCTCTTTTCCCGTGTGGCGTCCTTCCGCGTCGTTGAAATAGTAGTGTCCCGAACGATGAATGATAAAAAAGTACACATGATCTTTAAAGTATCTTCTATAACTTTCGAGTTCAGCCAACGCTTCCGCTTTCAATGTTTGGGATTCTTCGTTCTCCGCCCACGCTCGAAGCAAACGGGAATCGGCTAATTTTCGTGCGAGGGTAATTTCCCGATCCAGACTGTTGGAAATTTCAGCCCTTTCCTTTAGAACCAGCTGCTTTGCGTACTCTCCCCCAAGCTCCCAACTCACCGATCGCAAAGCAGAGTAATACACTAGAAACATAGCAGCCCCAAGCACCAGAGATACAATGATCACCACATGCAGGAAGTATCCCTGCAGACTATGTCGAAAAGAATAAGAATTGTGCATATCTACATCGATTCTACCATAGGGATCCATCACCGCATAGGGGAATAGATCGTTCACCGGGGGTCTGCCCCTCGGTCTCGGCATCACTATGAGGCTTTTCTCGTTCCCGTTATTGCAACTTTATATCGTAAAAAAATCATCATAAATCTGTTGACAGGGAGGCAGGGGGTCACTAGAGTGGAAGGGATTTCACACAGGAGATGGGTATGAACTACTTCAATTCTTTACCATTCAGGGAACAAATACAACAGTTGGGCAAATGCCGATTCATGGCAAAGAGCGAGTTTGCCGATGGAGTGTCCATCCTGAAAGGCAAGAAGATCGTGATTATCGGGTGTGGAGCCCAGGGGTTGAACCAGGGATTGAACCTACGGGATTCAGGCCTGGATGTGAGTTACACCCTCCGCAAGGAAGCGATCGAACAGAAGCGCCCCAGCTACAAGAGCGCTACGGAAAACGGGTTCAAAGTGGGGACCTACGAAGAGTTGATCCCCACCGCGGACGTGGTCGGAAACCTCACCCCCGACAAGCAGCACAGTTCTGTCATCGCCACTGTGATGCCCTTGATGAAGAAGGGTTCTACCCTCTGGTACAGCCATGGATTCAACATCGTGGAGGAAGGCCAGAAGATCAGACCTGACATCACCGTCGTGATGATGGCTCCGAAAGGTCCGGGCACTGAATTACGGACCGAGTACGTTCGAGGCTTTGGAGTCCCCACTCTTATCGCCGTTCACCCGGAAAACGATTCCGAGGGTAAAGGATTGGCTATTGCCAAAGCCCTTGCCTGTGGTACGGGAGCGGACCGAGCGGGGGTTCTGGAATCGAGTTTCGTTGCCGAAGTGAAGAGCGACCTCATGGGAGAACAGACGATCCTCTGCGGAATGCTCCAGACGGGGAGCCTCCTCGCCTTTGACAAGATGGTCGAAAAAGGGATCGACAAAGGGTACGCGGCAAAATTGGTACAGTACGGGTGGGAAACGATCTCCGAAGCGATGAAGTTCGGCGGAATCACCGGGATGATGGACCGCCTCTCCAACCCGGCCAAATTACGGGTCCATGCTTTATCGAAAGTGCTGAAAGAAATTCTTACCCCCCTGTACAAGAGACACATGGACGACATCCTTTCTGGGGAGTTCAGTAGGGTATTGATGGAGGATTGGAAAGCGGGGGACAAGCAGCTTTTGGCCTGGCGGGAAGCCACGGGGAAAACGGCTTTCGAGCAGACTCCGGCCGGGTCCATTGAGATTTCCGAGCAGGAATACTTCGACAAGGGATTATTGCTGGTAACCTTCCTCAAGGCAGGGGTGGAGCTTGCCTTCGAAATCATGACCGAGGCAGGGATGAAGCCAGAGAGCGCCTACTATGAATCCCTCCACGAAGTCCCCCTCATCGCGAATCTCATTGCACGGAAAAAACTGTACGAAATGAATAAAGTTATTTCCGATACCGCAGAGTATGGGAATTACCTCTTCGACAATCGTGCTCGGCCACTCCTCACCGATTTTATGCACAAGATAGACGCGGACCTCATCGGAAAGGGGTTGGCATATAAAGATACGGGTGTACCCAACAGGGAGCTGTTCAAGGTAAACGAAGAGATCCGCAACCATCCGGTGGAGCAGATCGGTAAAGTATTGCGGGCTCACATGACCGCGATGAAGCCCATTAAATAACGACGCTCCTCGTCCTATTTCCTCCCACATCGATCAAGGCCGCCCCAAATGGGCGGCTTTTTTTATCTGACCCCTTTATCGTGACCCCTTTATCGATTTTCATCAACGCCGATCAATTTAACAGGCCATCAATATTAGAGTTATGCTCAAAACCCTTCTTCAGAGAACCTCCAGTAACACCGTCTTCAGGTACACCCCCTCGGGGAAAGCCAACGTGCGGGTATGATCCGGGCTTTGTCCCAAGATTCGCAGGATGCGCGCCTCTTTCCCTGCCCGACCCGCGGCGAGCCGTAACAGATGGAGGAACTCTTCCTGGCTCAGCATGCCCGAGCAGGAGCTGGTGAGGAATAGATCTCCCGACTGCAGGAGCTGGAAACAGAGGGTGTTCAGCCGAAGATAGGCTTTTTTCGCCCCCTCGAGGTTTATGCGGGATTTGGCGAAGGCAGGGGGGTCGCAGATTACGTAGAGGGGAAGCCTTTTGGCAGAAGAAGCGTCGCCGGATACCTGGGAATTGGAGTATGATCGCTCAGAGCTTCGGGAGAGTTCGCTTTCCAGATACTGAAATACATCCCCCTGGTGAAAGGAAACCTTTTCTTTTGCGGGATCGATGCCGTTGGCAAGAAACATCTGAACTCCCCATTGCAAAGCAGCCTCGGAGCTGTCCACATTGATCACTTCGGCGGCTCCCCCCACCCGAGCGGCAATCCCGAAGGCGCCGGAGTAACTGAAAAGGTTTACCACTCGCATTCCTTGGGCTGTTTCACGTACCAGAGCCCTCGCTTCTCTCTGGTCCAGGAAGAACCCTGTTTTCTGTCCCTCCATTACATCCGCTAGCATCACCATTCCCTGTTCCTGGAACTTCACAGGCTCTTTTACGATCCCTCGATGCACGATAGGGCTCAATAGGGAAAGGCCTTCCGCTCTTCGAGCTTCCACATCGGAGCGTTCCACCACCCGCTGAATCTCGGGCAACTCTACAAGAGCTTGGACGATCCAATCCCGAAATCCTTCCATCCCTGCCGTATGAATCTGCAATACCGCGGTGTCCGCGTACAGGTCTACGATGAGGCCTGGCAGATGGTCTGCATCCGCATGGACCAGGCGAAACCCGTCTGTCTGGGGTGGGAGGAAGCGTCTTTTCCTGTCCAGCAGGGATAGGAACCTCCTGGTGAAAAAGTCCTTCTCGATGGGTTCCTGCGTGCGGTTAAGGATCCGTACCCGAATCGTGTTACCGGGATGGAATGTCCCTATGCCCAGGAACCGGTCATCACTGGAGCGAACCTCGACCAGGCTGCCGGCAGAGATGGGGGGCGCACTTTTTACCCCATTAGAGAATATCCACGGGTGCCCTGCCAGGAGAGGAACCTCCCGACCAGGAGCCACTGTCACAATCGGATACCGTCCACACATGGAAACACAGTACCAAAATTACCAGTACTTTGCCAGCCGGATCGTGCCTCTACAATATTGCCTCTATCCTACCCCTCCTCATTCGTCGTCCCTGCTTTTTATAGACACATTGCGCTGGGAAGTGAAGACACATTGCGCCCTCTTGCAATTCCACCAGGGTCTGGTATAATCAGATATATCTGAATCGTTCTAATTATCTATTTTAAGAGGAGGATCCTATGAAAAAAACTCTGTTCATCCTAACGATGGCTCTGCTGGTCATCGGGATGGGATTCGCCGGCGGGGCCAAGGAAAGTGCTCCTGCTCAGAAAGCCGTGGAACCGGTAAAACTGAAATGGGCACACGTGTATGAGACCAGCGAAGAGTTCCACAAGTGGGCCCTGTGGGCTGCTGAAGAATTCAAGAAGCGGACCAACGGGAAGTACCAGATCGAAGTGTTCCCCGCCTCCAGCTTGGGGAAGGAATCCGACATTGTAGAAGGGTTGAGCCTGGGTTCTGTCAATATCGTATACGCGGGTTCTGCCTTCATCGGGAACACCTATGGCCCCATCGCCATGGGAGAGGCTCCCTTCATGTTCACCGGCTTCGAGCATTTCATGAATTACGCAAAGAGCGATTTCTTCAAGGAACTCGCCGCGGGGTATGAACAGGCTTCCAAGGGGAACCATATCACCGCCAACACCTATTACGGTGCCCGGTGCGTAACTTCCAAAAAACCCATCAATAAGCCGGAAGACATGAAGGGTCTGAAGATCCGTGTTCCCAACGCGCCCCTGTACCTGATGTTCACCGAAGCGGTAGGTGCCAATGCGGCCCCCATCGCTTTTGCCGAAGTGTACCTTGCCCTACAGCAGGGTGTGGTGGATGCCCAGGAAAACCCCCTTCCCACTATCCAGGCGAAGAAGTTCTACGAAGTACAGAAGTACATCAATCTAACCCAGCATATCATCAATAACCTGCTTACCATCATTTCTGCTTCCACCTGGCAGAAACTGACACCGGAGGAAAAGAAAATTTTCGAGGAAGTCACGGTGGAAGCCGCCCGGCAGTGCTCCATGGCCATTCGCAAAGCGGAGGACGACCTTCTGCCCTGGTTCGAAAAGCAGGGGAACATCATCAACAAGGTGGACCGGAAACCCTTCATCGATGCGGTAGCTCCCAGCTTAAAATCCAGCCCACGGATGACCTGGACCCTGGATCAGTACAACAAGATGCAGGCTTTGAAGCCCTAAAGGGTACTAGAAGCGCTCTCTGCACTAGCACCGCCGTTCTACTGGACCAACCCAGTCGAACGGCGGTCTCTGTTAGAAGGAGATCCTATGTCCGATACAAGCACGAAACAGCCAGAACCTGAAACCACCCACAGCGAGTTTCGATTTTCCGATATAAAAATCGAAGATTGGGTAGTTTTGGTCCTTTTCTGGGTCCTCGCCATTGTCGTATTCCTCCAATTCTTTTCTCGTTACGCGTTAAATGCCGCGATCGTTTGGACCGAAGAAATGGCCCGGTACCTCCTGATTGCCGTGGGATTCCTTGGGTCCGCAACCGCAGCTAGAAAACAGGGGCATATTTTTGTGGAGTTTGGGTACCGATTTTTTCCCAAAAAAGTAGCCTTTCTCATGTCTACGTTGGCAGATATCGTGAAGATCGTGTTTTTCGGGATGTGTACATACCTTTCCATCAAGATCATGCCTATTATGTCGCGTCAAAAGATGGTCACCGTTCCACTCTCTATGGGGCTGCTGTACGGGGCGGTTCTGGTCGGTTTTGCCCTGATGACCTTTCGAAGCATTCAAATTACTTGGAAGCACTGGAAAAAGAAATTCATACCCGTTGTGAATGAAAAGTGAGGAAGCCCTATGCTAGGTTTGATGTTTTTCATGTTATTTTTTCTCATCATCATCGGGGCACCCATTGCCATCGCTCTGGGAGGATCCTCCGCCCTGTGGGTATACCTATCCAAATCAGTACCCGATTTTACCATCCTGCACCGCATGGTGATGGGTGTAGACAGTTTCCCTCTATTGGCAATTCCCTTCTTTATCCTCGCGGGTAGTTTGATGAATGCCGCGGGGTTGACGAACCAGATTTTCAACTTCGCCAAAGCGGTAGTAGGTTGGCTCCCTGGCGGGTTGGGACACGTGAATATCGGTGCCAGTATCATCTTTGCGGGGATGTCGGGAGCCGCTGTTGCGGATGCGGGAGGCCTGGGTACCATCGAAATCAAAGCGATGAACGATGCCGGGTACGATCTGGATTTCTCCGTAGCCATCACCGCTGCCTCCTCCACCATCGGTCCCATCATCCCTCCTAGTTTGCCCATGGTGATCTACGGAGTGATGGCTTCCACCTCCATCGGCAAGCTGTTTATCGCAGGGTTTATCCCCGGTCTTCTGATGGGATTGGCATTGGCCATTATGGTCGCCTACTATGCCCATAAAAGGAACTATCCGAGGGATGCCCAGTTTTCCTTCAAGCAACTGGGAATATCTTTCATCCAGGGATTACCTGCCCTGATGACACCCGTAATCATTATCGGGGGAATCGCTTCCGGGATCTTTACGCCTACCGAGGCGGCTATTGCCGCAGTAGTGTATGCTCTGTTCCTGGGTCTCGTGTACCGCACCTTGGACCTCAAGAAGCTCGTAGCGATTAGTATGGAAACAGCAGAAACCACCGCCGTTATCCTATTGATAGTTGCAGGCGCGTCGATCTTTGCGTGGGTTCTTACCGCCAACCAGGTAACGGAACGATTCGCCACGATCTTTCTAAGCATCACGGAAAACAAGTATCTTCTGCTTCTGGTAATCAACATACTCCTGCTGATCGTCGGTTGCTTCATGGAGACCATCGCTTCCATCACGATTCTTACCCCCGTTCTTCTGCCGGTGGCCATGAAACTTGGGGTAGACCCCATTCATTTCGGGGTCATTATGGTACTGAATCTGATGATCGGTCTTTTAACCCCTCCCGTTGGGATGGTTCTGTTCGTGCTGACCCGAGTGGCAAAGATCCCCTTTGAACGAGCGGCAAAGGCTACCTTTCCCTTCCTCCTCCCTCTGGTGATCGTTCTCCTGCTGATCACCTACTTCGAACCACTCTGCATGTGGTTGCCCCGCATATTGTTTGCGAAATAGAGGAGAGGACCGACGGCGTGCAGAAATAAAAGTTGTGTATCGGTAGGCAAACTCGGTACACCAGCGTAAAATGAAAAGGCCGTTTCCCCATGAGGAACGGCCTTTCACTTTATCGAACTGTATTTTTACTGTGTTACGAAGCCTTCCGTTGAGCCCCCGACCTTCCCATACCTAGAGGGCTTCTAGGAGTAAGCCTTCTAGTAAGCCGTAAGCCCTCCATCTACTGGCAGGATCACCCCATTGATAAAGGCACCCTGGGGGGACACGAGGAACAGCACCGTTTCGGCCACATCCTCGACAGTGGCGAACCGACCCAAGGGGACTTCACCCAGCCGTTCGGCCCTTCGCTTCGGATCTTCCAGGAACTTCTCGGTAAGGCCGGTGAGCACCGTACTGGGCGCAACCGCATTGCAGCGAACGTTGTATTTTGCATGCCGTGTGGCTACCGATTTTGTCAACTGCACCACAGCCCCCTTGGTGGTGGTATAAGCCTCATTGGTATACAGATGCCCCACCAAGCCGCAGATGGAGGCGACATTGACGATGGAGCCTCCCCCCACCTTTTTCAACAAAGGGAGGGCGTGTTTGATTCCCAAGAAAGGCCCTTTCACGTTCACCGCCAGCATCGTATCGAGATTCTCGACACTCATCTCCTCGATATCCTGACGGATCGATATCCCCGCATTGTTCACCAGGATATCCAGGCGACCTGTCTTCTCTAGGGCAAAGGCATAGGCATCTTTCCAGCTTTCCTCCGAGGTCACATCCAGCCGTACGTACCAGGCAGCGCCCCCCGCATCGGTTATTTCTTTCGCGGTGGTCTGCCCTTCCGCCTCCAGGAGGTCACAAATCAAAACCGCAGCCCCTTCACGAGCTAGAGTTTTCGCGATTCCTGCACCGATTCCCCGGGCTGCGCCGGTAATAAGAGCGGTTTTATTTTTCAGTTTCATGAATTACCGTTTCCTTTTTATGAACGCGCAAGTACTATTAGATTGTGCGGATTGGAATAAAAGACGCCTCGGGACCACAATCAATGCCCCGAGGCAGAATGGCTATTTCGCGGCAGCTACCGTTGCCTGGAACTCCGCCACAAGATCTTTTCCGATCTTCGGGATCCATTCATCATACACGGGTTTTACCGCTTCCTGGAAGGCTTTCAACTGTTCGGGGGTCAACTCGGTAACCACCATGCCAGCCTTCTTCAGCTCGGCAATGAAATCCCGATCCATCTTTCGGTTGGTTTCCCGCTGGAACTTTGCGGAGGCTTGGGCAGCTTCGAGGATGATCTTCTGGTCTTCCGCGGGAAAACCATCGAACATCTTCTTGTTGATCAAAAGGATATGCGGTCCGTACACATGACCCGTGAGAGTTACGTACTTCTGCACTTCATAGAACTTCTGTAGATAGATCGTGGGAATGGGGTTTTCCTGTCCGTCGATGGTCTTCTGCTGCATAGCAGTGAACACTTCGCTGAAAGGCATCGGGGTGGGGTTAGAACCCAACGCTCGCCAAGCGGCCAGATGGATCGGATTCTGCATGGTCCGGATCTTCAATCCTTTGAGATCCGCGGGACTCTTCACTTCCCGCACACTGTTGGTGAGCTGTCGGAATCCGTTTTCATAGTAAGCAAGCAACTTGATCCCCTTGGGTTCCAGCAACGCGGCCAGTTTCGCACCGATGGGACCGTCGTAGACCGCATCCGCAGCTTTGAAGCTGGTCACGATGAAGGGCAGGTCGAACACGTTGAACTCGGGAACCAGTCCCGTCAATGGAGAGGCAGAGGTGGCAACCATTTCCAGGGTGCCCATTCGGACCGCTTCGGTAGCCCGCACGTCGTCACCGAGCTGGGCGTTGGCGTAAACTTGCACGTCGTACTTGCCCGGGAGCTTGGATTCCACGATCTTTTCGAACTCTTTACAGGCCAGGAAAGTGGGATGCGCCTCGTTGATCCCATTCGAGATCTTCAGGACCGTTGCGGGCTTGGCAGCAGCTTTGGGTTTCTCCGAAGCCCCCCCTGCAAACACTGCAAGCGAGATGGCACTGAGCAGGACAACCATTAGAATCAGATGCTTTTTCATTCCGATTCCTCCTTGAGTGATATTTTATGTCTCATACGAGACACAATAGACTACTTCAACAGGCTCGGGATAAAGGTGATCGCTCCTGGCACATAGGTGATGATGAACAACACCGCGACCTCGATCAGAATGTACGGTGCAACAGCCTTCGCGAGCTGGGCCACGGTAAGCTTCGAGATACTACATCCCACGTACAGCACATTCCCCACCGGCGGGGTGATCAGTCCGATGCAGAGGTTTACAACCATAACACATCCAAAGTACACTGAGTCGATTCCGAATTTCGTGACGATGGGTAGCAGCATGGGGCCCATAATGAGGAGCGCCGGAGTCAGGTCCAATACACATCCTACCAGCAGAAGCAGAATGTTGATCACCAGCATCAAAATGAACCTGTTGTCGCCGGCCAGCGCGAGGAGTGCGTTCGAGAGCAGAGCCGGAATCTGTGCGATTGTGATGTAGTACCCCGCCGCCAGAGCGGAACCGCACACCAGCATTACGATCGCCGTGTTGCGCGCCGTAGACACAAACAGCCGGGGCAGATCTGTAAGCTTCAGTTCCTTGTAGATGAATATCGAGACTAGAAAAGCATACACTACCGCGACAACCCCCGCTTCGGTTGGAGTGAATACCCCGAAGATGATCCCGCCCAGGATAATTGCTGGCAGAACCATCGCCCAGAAGGCATCGAAAAAAGCTCCAAACACCCCAAGTAGGCTGAACCTTCCCTCTGCCCGATAGTCCCGCTTTCGACAATGGATGTACCATCCGATCATCAGGCCAAACCCAATAAGAACACCAGGGATAATTCCGCCGAGGAAGAGCCGGACGATCGAAACGTTGCCGATTACTCCGAAGATGATCATCGGGATACTCGGTGGGATGATCGGTCCGATCACCGACGATGCGATAGTGATCGCGGCCGACGCTTCCTTTTCTAACCCTTCCTCCTCCATAAGCGGGATAAGCATCGAGCCGATGGAAGCGGTATCGGCGACCGCAGAACCTGAGACACCGGCGAAAAGCATGCTCGCCAGAACGTTCACGTACCCTAGACCGCCCTTGATGTGTCCAATAATAGCCCGCGCGAACACGACGATCCGCCGCGAGATGCCTCCGGTGTTCATGATCTCACCGGCTAGAAGAAAAAAGGGAATCGCCAGCAGGGGGAAGCTGTCGATGCCCCGCACGATGTTCTGGATCAGGAGGGGAGCGCTTACCTGGTTGATGAAGGTGGCCAGCACGAGGGAGGTGAGTATAAGAGCGAATGCGATCGGCACCGACACCAGCACGAACCCAAAGAGGGAGATGAGAAACAAGGCAAGCATCACGCACCTCCCCGTACAGTCATGGCGAATTTGCGGATGTCCGAAACCAGTTTGATGACCGACTCGATGAGCATCAGGCCCGCCGCGATGGGAACAGCCATATACACGTATCCGTATGGTATGGGCACTGCAGCCGCAACCCAACCGCTGGCGAAAGAATCGGCTGTCATCACGACCCCTCCATAGGTCATGACTATGAGCGCGAACAGTACCAGAGCATCCGCCACAAGCACCAGAATACGTGCGCCGATCGGAGGCAATACCTTCAACAGAATGTCTAGCCCTAGGTGTTCGTTTCGGATGTATGCGATGACGGAGCCCATAAATGCGAGCCAGATGAACATGAAACGGGAAACCTCCTCCGACCACGCCAGAGCCGCATCCAGGAAGTATCGGAAGATCACGTTCCCGAACACGGCAACAACCATCCCTGCCAGCATGACCCCGATGGTGAAGTTCACAACTTTCTCGAATCCCTTTTGCACCCTAGAGAACAGGGATCCTTTAGTCGTTTCGGTCATGTTAGACCCCCTTTTTTCGGACCTTCACTCCTGCCAGTTTTTCGTAGAATTGGATAATACCACAATGGTCTTCCTTTGCCTTGCCCTCCACCTTCAGGGCCTGGAAGATCTCCATCACCACGCTGGTAAGGGGAACCGGTACTCCGATGTCATGGGCGGTATCCAGGGCGTTCTGAAGGTCTTTGATATGGAGTTCGATCCGGAAACCGGGTTTGTAGTTACCCTCCAGCACCATGGGACTCTTTGCGTTCAGCACCGTACTCCCAGCCAATCCGCCCTTGATGGCATCGAAGACCTTCGCGGGATCCACTCCAGCTTTGGTAGCCAGTACGTAGGCCTCGGACATGGCCGCGATATTCAACGCTACGATGACCTGGTTGGCCAGCTTTGTTACGTTGCCGGCACCGATATCCCCGCAGAGTACGGCAGAGGATCCCATCTTCAACAGGATGTCCTTCACCTTGTTGAACACCTCTTCCTTTCCACCCACCATGATGGCAAGGGTTCCATCGATCGCCTTGGGTTCCCCCCCTGAGACCGGTGCATCGAGGAACTCTACTCCTTTCTCAGCCAGAGCCTTACCCACTTCCTGAGATACGGCGGGTGCAATGGAACTCATGTCCACCACGATCTTCCCTTTCTGGACCCCCTCGATCACCCCGTCTTTACCGAGGATCACCGTTTTCACATGGGGGGAGTTGGGCAGCATCGTGATCACGATGTCCGTCTTGGATGCCACATCCTTTGGGGAAGCGCCTGCTTCCGCACCGGCGGCTACCACCTCCTTCACCGCTTCCTGCACGATATCGTACACTACCAGCTTGTACCCCGCTTTGAGTAGATTCTTCGACATGGGTTTTCCCATGATTCCCAATCCAATGAATCCTATTTTCATAGATGCCTCCTACTAATCTTAATAAATCATACCATGGTTTTTCTATACCAAGGACCGAACCGTGCCGGCAATGGCCTTCGAAGTCAACCCGTACGCTTCCAGTAATTCTTCATACCCCTTAGCCGAGGTTCCGAACTTGTCCTGGATACCGATGAATTCGATGGGGGGATGGGTTTCCTTCCGTAGCGCCTCCGCTATGGCGGACCCCAACCCTCCGATGACGCTATGCTCCTCTACCGTTACGATCGCCTTCACTCCCTTTACATAGGAAATCACCGCTTTCGTATCGAGGGGTTTGATGGTACTTACATTCAGTACCCGTACCTCGATCCCTTCGTGGGATAGCTCCTCCGCTGCCTCCAGAGCCTTCTTTACCATGTACCCCGTAGCGAACACAGCAACGTCTTTTCCCTTCCGCAATTCCCAGATCTTTCCGATATGGTACGTTTCGTTTTCGGGAGTCACGATGGGGAGGTCATTCCGGTTTATCCGTATGTACACAGGTCCCTCCACATCCAGCATAGCTTCCATCATCATGACGGTTTCCACGGCATCCGCAGGGGATAGCACTGTCATGTGGGGTATAGCCCGAAGAATTGCTATGTCCTCCACCGACTGATGGGTTTTCCCGTCCCCAAAATCGGACAGCCCGCAGGAAGAGCCGCAGATCCGTACCTTAAGCTTGGGGATACAGATGGAGTTCCGAACCTGATCGAAGGCTCTGCCCGATGCGAATACGGCAAAAGAGTTATAGAAAGGAATCTTCCCCGCCAGAGCGAACCCTGCCGCTGTGGATGCCATGTTCTGCTCCGCAATTCCCATCTCGAAGAACCGATCGGGAAAGGCTTCCTTGAAAAGTACCGTACGGGTGGATTTCCCCAGGTCGGCTTCCAGTACCACGACATTCTTGTTCCGTTTCCCCAGTTCCACCAAACACTGACCATAGGCTTCCCGGAGACTCTTTGTTTCCACTTTGATTAGCATATCCTTCCCCTCACTTTCCTTCTCGTTCTAGTTTTGCCATCTGTGCCTGTAACTCTTCCTGTGCCTGCTTGTAGAGTTCTTCCGTCAACGCAGCATTATGGTAGGCCGCCGAGTTTTCCGCAAAGGAGAACCCCTTTCCCTTTACCGTATGTGCAATGATCACCGTGGGTTTGCCCTTCACTTGTTCGGCCTCGTCCAATGCATCCGCAATCTGGGGAATGTCATGCCCATCGATCTCGATCACATGCCACCCGAAAGCCTTCCATTTTGCCGGGATATCCCCTGTATCGAACACTTCCTTTATGGGTCCTGTCGCCTGAATCTTGTTGTAATCTACGATACCCACTAAATTGTCCACCTTGAAATTGGCCGCCGCCATGGCCGCTTCCCAGAGCTGGCCTTCCGACAGTTCTCCATCCCCCATGATTACGTACACTCTGGCCGGGCTCTTTTCCAGCCGAAGGGCTAAAGCCATCCCGTTGGCAATGGAAAGACCTTGTCCCAAAGACCCGGTAACCGCTTCGATTCCCGGCGTTTTCATATCGGGATGCCCCTGCAACAACCCTTCGAGGGTCTTCACCTTCTTCAACTCTTCCCTTGGGAAGTACCCTAGTTCCACCAGCGCAGCATACTGGATCAGCACCGCGTGGCCTTTGCTCAGCAGGTACCGATCCCGAACAGGGTCTAGGGGATTCTTCGGGTTTAGACGCATCTTGTGGAAATACAGCACTGCTGTGATTTCAGCAAGGGAACTAGACCCGCCCAAGTGCCCCGCTTTCCCTACTCCAACCATTTCTAGCACATTGTACCGTAGTTTCAGGGCGACTTTTTTCAGCTCCAATACTTTCACTGACTCCATTGTTCACCTCTGTATCAAAAAATTTTAGTGTTCCCACAATATCAGGCGCGCCAGTTACGGATACATCGGAGAAGTTTCCCCGCTTCTTCCACCGAAGGCGCAATGATATGGAAAAACAATCCTCGCAAAGGTAATTTTTTCCTGATCACCTCCAGGTCCTGGATCGTCAGATCACCCCACAGGATGAGATTTTTCCGGGCAAGGATCTTTGCCAGTTCAGGAAGCATCTCCTCCACCGAAGGTCCGCCCACATCCTTATTCACCTCGACGGCGGTAAGTTTCTCGTTGGAAAGAATGTCATCCAGGAGAAAGAAGGATGCCGGATGGAGATGTACCGCCGTGTAGGAGAATCCCTCACAGATTTTTCGGGAGGTGGGGGCCAGAAAACTCCTGAACAGTTCCGGCGAGAGCAATGCCGAAAGATCGTCCTGGTACCAGATGGATGGGCTGGGGCACCATACATGGTAGAACCCCAGGGCCCAGCCTCCGAAGAAGGGGGGTATGCGAGAACGCTGGAGTTCCTGTACCTGGAGGAAGATCTCGGTTACCTTTTGGAACAGGGCTTTCATACGAGCTGGTTCATCCTCGAGGGCATACACCATTTCTTCCTGACCCATCAACGCTCCCACCATATCGGAAGGCCCCCGCATGATGGGCATCCCTACGGGGAAGCGGCCTTTTGAAAAGGCCACGAGGGCATCGGTAAACTCCAAGTACTTCTGTAGCCAGGGGTTTCCCTGATCCAGCCGCAACTGTTCTGCCTGGGCAAGATCCTTGAGCCAGGGTTTTGAAATGAAACTCTCCTCTGCCGCATAGATTTCGCACCCTAGAATCGCCTCCATCCAGGGGATACCGGTGAAGGGTTCTGCTGTCCAGAAGCCATCCTGCCCAATGTTTTCCGAATCCTGAAACATCCGTTCGTAATCGTCCAGGAACTCTTCCACCGTGAGCATTTCTGCCTCTATCCGTTTGCCCGGGACCAGCAAGTGGCGGGCTGCCTGGAAGTGACGACTGAAGAAAAAATCCTTCGCTACCCGAAAGGCTGCCAAGGGATACGGCTGTTCTTCTCGCTGCCAGTACGATCGATGCATGTGGAGTCGTTCAGCAATACTCGGCCGATACCCAGTAGATAGGACCATTCTCTATACCCCTCCCCCTTCTTTTAACCGTTTGATCGTGCGCTCCACATGTTCCCGCATCAGCTGTTCCGCCTTCGACGCATCCCTAGCCTGCAATGCCTGAAGGATCTGCCGATGATAGTGTAGCCCATCCCGAATTCCCAAAGCCCGCACGATGCCTTCCATCGAGGCATTGAGGATGTCCCGGATGATGGTGTTCACCTTGATGAATATGGGGTTTTTGGTAGCCTTCGCGATGGTGAGATGGAACTCTAGATCCGCGTGGGCAAATTCCTTGTAGTCTTCCCGATATTCCTCCATCTGATGGTAGATCCGTTCCAGTTCTGCCAGGTCCTCCGCACTGGCCCTTTCTGTAGCCAGCACAACGACTCCGGGATCCATCACCCTTCGGTACTCCAGTACATCGAAAATGTTCGTCTTGGAAAGGGCTAGAAGAGGAAACAACGCATTGAGGTATATATCCCCTGAAAGTTCCCGCACGAATGTTCCTTCCCCGTGTCGAGTCTCCAGAAGCCCCAATGCTACCAGCATCTGGAGGGCTGCACGAACGGAACCCCTGCTCACATTCAACTGTTTGGATAGCTCGTGCTCGGAAGGGAGTTTCGTGCCCGCTGGCCACTGGCCTTTCACGATCTGCTCTTTCAGTTGATCGAATACTTGACGGCTGACCCGCTCCTTCCGAACAGGTTTCAGTACGGGCCCCTCGGTGATATTCCCTCGCATGGATAGTTGTATGATAACTCACATGTTATAGTTAGTCAATTCCTAGTTTTCAAAAATCTTTTTTTTTTATATGATACCCACCATGCCCCAATGGAAGCGAAACCTCATCGTGCTCTGGATCACCCAGGTGCTTTCATTGATGGGATTCAATTTCGTGCTCCCCTTTCTCCCCTACTATATCCAGGAGCTGGGCGTGCGGGAAGCGGAATCCCTTCGGATGTGGACAGGGATCATCGCTTCCGCCCCCGCTTTGAGTTTCGCCGTCGTATCTCCCTTTTGGGGAATAGCGGCCGACCGCTGGGGGAAAAAATTGATGATCCTCAGGGCCATGATCGCCGGTGGCGTGATCATGATGCTGTATGCCTTCTGTACTACCGTGCAGGCCGTGGCCACCCTCAGGGTTATCCAGGGACTTTTTACGGGGACCATCGCCGCTTCCACAACCATGGTAGCCGCGGGGACTCCCCGAAACAAACTGTCCTACGCCCTTGGCTTTCTATCCTCGTCCAACTATATCGGGATGTCCTTGGGCCCCTTATTGGGAGGAGTGTTTGCCGAATCCTTCGGTTTCCGTCTTACCTTTATCTCGGGAGGAATCATCCTCTTCATTGGGGCTGTTATCGTGATCATGTACGTGGAAGAATTGAAGGAAGAAGGGGCAGAAGCAACCCTTGTTCTGTCGAAGAATGTAACTCTAAATGGAAACGGTAATCCGAAGGACAACGGGGTTGCGCCGTTCCCCCTCCGGAACCTGCTCCACCGTTCTTTTCTGACACTGTTCTTCCTTTTATTTATCCTCAGGATTGCCCGCAACATCGCCAATCCCTTCATCGCTCTGTACATTCAGGACATTAGGGGAACGATGGAGGGTGCCCCTTCCCTCATGGGAATCATCAGTGCTGGTTCGGGTCTCCTCACCGCGTTGGCGGGGATCACGCTGGTACGGTTGGGAGACAGTAGACCCCGAGAACGACTCTTGAAAAACCTGTTCCTCATCAGTGCTGTTACGGCTTTGCCTATGGGCTTCACGGGTTCGGTGCTGGGGTTCAGCGTCTTCTTTCTCGTTTCTTCCTACTTCATGGGGGGCATAGAACCCATCATCCAATCATCGATGAGTATCATCGCTCCCGCCAACCGGAAAGGGATCGTATTCGGAGTACAGACCACCATTGGTTCCCTGGGCTGGTTCGTGGCGCCTCTATTGGGGAGTTACGTGAGTATCCATTTCGGTATCCATGAGGTGTTCCTGGCCTTGAGTATCGTCCTGTTCCTCTCCTGGGGGGCTAGCGAGTATCTTTTCAGAAGATTTCCTCAATCGGCGGAAGAAGCTCTTTCCCAAGAGGGGAGAAAGTGTATACACTAAGATCTGTGGAGGTTGATGGGATTCAAGGTTTTTTAACATCGGCTTTCAGGTGAAAGGAGGCAGGGGATGGTACCCGAAAAAAAGACTCTATTTTCCCAACCCTCATGGATCATCCGGAGTGATGAGGTGGAGCTAGCTGTAACGGAGCTGGGGGGGCATATGGCTCCCGTTACCTTTTTCCGCAACGATCGCCCCTTCGAACCTTACTACATCAACCCCTGGTATGCAGAGGATATTCCCATCGATACTCCCGTATTGAAACCCCTTCGGGGGGACTTCTTCTGCATGCCCTTTGGAGAGCGAAACTCCTATCGGGAGGAGGTTCACGAGGTCCATGGGGAGACGGCCACCGGATACTGGTCCCTGGCCAATTATGGCCGTACGGGCAATGTCGTGTCCCTGTCCCTTACAATGGAAACGAAAGTACGGCCGGGAAGAACGACGAAAATTCTTCGATTGGTGGATGGGCACAATGCGGTGTACTGTCAGCATATCCTGGAGGGGTATAGCGGTAAAATGTGCCTAGGCCATCATGCAACCCTGGACCCCCATGGAGAAGCAGACACGATGAATATCTCGGTCAGTCCTATCAAGTTCGGTCTTACCAACCCCCACCTAACGGGACAGGAGAACAATGGGGAGTACTACGCTCTAGAATCGAACAAGAGTTTCAAGAACCTGGAAAAGGTTCCTACCATGTGGAAGGAGTATCCCTACGACGATCTCACGGTATTTCCCCGACGACGGGGGTTCGTAGATATCGTACAGGTGTACAATAAAAAGAAAAAGAAACCTGGATGGGTCTGTGCGGTGTATATAAAAGAAGGATTCCTCTGGTACGCATTGAAAGACCCACGAATACTTCCTTCCACGGTCATCTGGATGGAGAATCATGGCCGCCATCAGCCCCCATGGAATGGAAGGAACTGCTGCATCGGGCTGGAGGATGTGTGCGCGTACCTGGCCCTCGGCTTACGGGAATCGGTCCGTAAAAATCGTGCTTCGGAGAAAGGGGTCCCCACATACCTGAACCTTTCCGAAAAGCGGCCGACGGTCATCAATTACATCCAGGGAGCCGCAAAGATTCCCAAAGGCTTCGATAAAGTACGAAAGGTCAAGATGGGGCAGGGTGAAGTCACATTCCTATCCTATTCGGAAAAGAGCGTCACCGTGCCCCTATACCACTGGTTCCTCTATACAGGTTCACTGGAGGAACCGAAAGACACATTTTAGGAGACACACTTTTAGGAAGGAGTGAAGGAGTATGATTGTGCAGAGAACCAAGATGCCTGTACAGGAAACTACCCTTCGGGGCGGGCCAGGGACCCTGTTCATGACGGACCTTACCGGCGGAAACGGCCCCTGTAAGAACTGTAGACTGATTTCCGATGTCCGAATCCCCCCAGGTGCCGGTATTGGGAAGCATCAGCACCTCAATGAAACCGAGTACTACATCATTCTGGAAGGATCGGGGATCGTGATGGACAACGGAAAGGAAGTACGGGTTTCGGCAGGAGACTGTGTGATCACGGGGCATGGATCCGAACACTCCATCTTCAACGACCAGAAAACCGATTTACGGCTCATTGCGGTAATCATTACCCATGGAGCCGCATAAAATAGGAGGAACCATAGTATGAGTAACACCATGCGCAACTCTGTGTGGGATCGACATGGAGTAATCGGAGCCATCGTGGGCCAGTGCAAGGTACCCCGCATGGCGCGGGTAACGCAGACATTCGAAGACAATAGGTTGAAAGACATTCCTGGAACCATTGCCAAAGAATTCCAGAAACCGGAGATCGCCTCCCGGATCAAACCAGGAATGAGGATCGCCATCACTGCGGGAAGCCGCGGGATTGCCCACATTGCGGAAATCACCAAGGAAATCGTGAAACAGATTCAAACACTCGGAGGCAAACCTTTCATCTTCCCTGCCATGGGGAGTCATGGAGGGGCTACCGCGGAGGGACAAAGGGAGGTATTGGAAAGTTACGGAATCACGGAAAAAACGATGGGAGTACCCATCATCTCCAGCATGGAGACAGTGGTGATCGGGCATACCCCGGAGGGGAAACCCGTCTATATAGACAAGAACGCTCACGAGGCGGACGGGATCGTGGTGGTGGGACGAATTAAACCCCACACAGCGTTCCGGGGAACCTGGGAAAGCGGCCTATTGAAAATGATGGTGATCGGCATGGGAAAGCAGAAGGGAGCGGAGAGTTGCCACGACGAAGGGTTCGGTCGTATGGCCTATAACGTCGAAGTGTACGCCGATGTGATCATGGCCAAGACCAACATCCTTTTCGGGGTGGGGATCGTGGAAAACGCCTTTGACGATACCTACCTCATCGAAGCGATCCTGCCCTCCCAGTTCAAGAAACGGGAAGCGGAACTCCTTGAACTGGCAAAGAACCTGATGCCCAAGATCCTCATCCCCAAGTTCGATATCCTTATCGTGGACCGGATCGGAAAGAACTTTTCCGGGGATGGAGCGGACCCGAACATCACCGGGACCTACGCTACTCCCTACGCCTCGGGGGGCCCGGAGTTCCAGCGGTACGTAATTCTCGATCTTTCCGATGAAACTCATGGGAATGCCATCGGGGTAGGGATGGCAGACTTCACCACCAAGCGGGTGTTCGACAAAACCGATTTCGATGCCACGTATCCCAACGCTCTCACGGCCACCGTTGTAATGGGAGTGAAGATGCCGATGGTTCTGAAAAGCGATCGGGAGGCAATTCAAGCGGCCATCTTCTGCTGCACGGGAATCGATAAAACGAAACCAAAGATCGTCCGGATCAAAAATACCTCTCATATCGATGAAATTATAGTTTCCGAAGCCCTGATCGAGGAGGTAAAGCGGCATCCCCAGATGAAACTCCTGGAGGAGCCGAAGGAGTTGCCGTTCGATCGGGAAGGGAACCTTTCATTCGATTGGTGAGCCGATGGATAACCTATGAATCGCACTACAATTCTTGTTCCTGAAAGAATCCGTAACACAACCTACCTCTATGTTGCAGAATCCCCCGGTAAAGGGCGGGGGATTTTTACCGATAACAGAATCTTAAAGGGAGAACTGATCGAGGCCTGTCCTGTACTTCTCTTCAATGACGGAGAGGATGCCCGTCACATCGATGCAACTCCCCTGGCGAATTATTACTACCGGTGGAAGGAGGGCATCAATGCGCTGGCCCTTGGGTATGGCTCTCTCTACAACCATTCCTACCATCCAAATGCCTATTATCGCAGAAACTATGAAAACCAGACGTTGGAGATCATAGCCTTACGGGATATCGCCCCCGGGGAAGAGATCCTGATCAACTACAATGGAGATCCTTCTTGTAAGGATCCTCTGTGGTTTCCCTGCAGCGAATAGTGTAAGGAGGAGACGTGAGAGAACTCTCCCTAGATCTGATCGCCTCTGTATTGGAAGGGTTGGAAGAGACTATTATCTATAAATTGATCGATCGAATACAATTCAAACGAAATGAACCGGTGTATCAACCGGGGAAAAGCGGTTTCTCCGGTGAGACTGCAAGTCTGTTCGAGCTTCGCCTCCGATACCAGGAGGAGATGGATTCCCTATTCGGCCGTTTCATGGTACCCGAGGAACGCCCTTTCACCTCGAATCTCCCCCCTCCGAAACGACACAGGCTCGACCCCGATTCTCCCCTCCGGATCCCGGATTACAATCTGGTGAATCTCACCTCCCGCATACTGATAGACTACCTCGCTTTACTCTCCCGTATCTGTCCCCCGGGGGATGATGGGCACTATGGTTCCAGCTGCGAGCACGATGTGTACGCCTTGCAGGCGATTTCCCGCAGGATTCACTACGGGGCCTTCTATGTAGGGGAGGTGAAGTACCGCCAGGATCCGGAAAAGTACAAACGTCTTCTATCCGTCGGGGATCGGGAAGCCTTGCTGGCGGCTCTCACCCGTAAAGAGGTGGAAGACACCATTGCGCATCGGGTGCGGGAAAAGGCACGTACGATCCAGGCCACGATTCGCACTCCCATTCGTACCCAACTGAATGCCGAAGCAGTGGCGGAGTTCTACCGTAACACCATCATCCCCCTCACGAAAGAGGGAGAACTCCTCTATCTGCAGCACCGCCTGCCCGAATGAGGCCTTTAGGAGCAAGGTCGCTTTTCCCACGAACCCATGGAGTGTTCCGCGGCAAATCCAACCACACGAGACGCACACTCATACAGTCAAGTCGGCAAGGGTGGCATTGAGAATCCTCTGTAAATCCAAGGGTGAAATCTCTATTTGAACCCCCAGCGCTCCTCCGCTGATGACGATCACCCTGTGAGCCCCGCAGGAAGTGTCCAGGAATGTGGGGAAGGTTTTCTTCATCCCGAGGGGCGAGCACCCACCCCGTACGTATCCCGTGAGAGGTTGCAATTCCCGCACCTCGACGAGTTCCACCTTCTTCGCTCCGGAAGCCTTCGCCGCTTTCTTCAGGTCCAATTCCGATGAACCCGGGACGCAGAACACGAGGATCCCCCTATCGGATCTGCACACGAGGGTCTTGAACAACTCCTCAGGAGGCTTCTTCAATTTTTCCGCAACTGCCTGCGCATCGATCCTTCCGTCGGAAGGATCATAGTAAAGAACCGAATGGGGAATCCCTTTCCCTTCCAACAATCGGATGGCATTGGTTTTTACGCGTTTCACCTTCTCTCCCTCTCTACCAGACTCACTAGATCGAAGGACCCCACTCGTTTGAGCTTCTTCAACTCGGCTCCCAGGGTGGCTGCCAACCGCGCGGGATGCTTCGTTTCCTTTCCTTCTGGACTCGTATCCACCAGTACCACATGGATCCTTTCCTTCTGGATGAGCCCGGACAATGCCGCCAGTTCCTTTTCCTGATCCGCTGCCGGTACCAACGGTACGTTCCCTTCCCCATCGGAAAGGATCACCAGCACGATCCGGCGTTTAGGGTTCTTGATCCGTTCAGTTCGAATGAGCTTCCAGCTTGTGTATAGCCCATCCGATAAAGGGGTAGCCCCGCCCGGGACGAGGTTGCTGAGTTTCTTCCGGGCGAGATGAACGCTCGTGGTGGGGGGCAGAATTACCTGCGCCCGTTCTCCCTGGAAGGCGATGAGAGATACTCTGTCCCTTCGCACATACGCACGGGACAGTAGCAGAACGACTGCCCCTTTGGCAGCGGCAAGCTGCTGGGATACATCCATCGAATCGGAGGAATCCACGAGAAACACCACCAATCGGTTTCCCCACCCAACCCGTACCTTTTCCCGGAGATCCCGGAGTTCAACCAGGGGTCTTCCTTTATCTAAACCTAAAGAGGTTGAATGCAGAGTGTCCGCCCCTGCTCTAAAACCCTCCCGGGTCCTTCGTATGGCCGAAGCCCTTAGGGTGGCATCTAGGGCGAGTTCCCGGATCCTACCGGGATCCTGAGGTACCCGGGCTCGAACATAGTACCCCCGCACTGTTTCCTGGAGCTCGCCCTTGCCCCGTCCCCGACTCATAAGTTTTCTTCTATTTGAAGAGAGTTCGAAAGGTTCCTGAAAGTGAAGAGCTTCGGCTGGGATCAGAGTGGGAAGCGTTTTTTTTTAAGGAACTCGAACACGATGCTCCCGGCGGCAGTACTGCCCGGCACCTGCATTTCTTCCAGCACCGTAGGATCCACCCCATACTCTTCCTGGTAGATCGACTCCTCCTCGAGGGATGCCCCTGGAGCGTGGGGTTTGGAAATAGGTTCCCTTCCTTCGGCAAGGGCATCGATCCGTTCCATTACCTTTTGTTCATCCTGGAAGGGGCCCAGTTCAATTCGATGGGGTAGTACGAGTCGGGCTGCCTCCCGGATATGTTCCCTTCGGATTTCTTCCCCTTCGGTAAAGGCGGCGAGGGCACGGGCTGTCTTAAAGATGGTAATCTCTGCCCGGTGCCCGGCCGTATCTGCATACCGGGCTAATCGAACGATCTCCGCAAGGGTTTCATCTGATACTGTGTATCGACTCAACCTCTTCCGCGCCGCTAGGATACAGCGGGCAAGGAGGGCATCTTCTTCCCCCCATTGGGCGACGAAGCGCACAGGATCGGATTCGAACTGGATCTTCCGGCGTACGATTTCTGCCCGATCCTGTTCGCTGGAAAGGGTAGCCACCTGCACGCACAACCCGAACCGATCCAGGAACTGGGGGCGCAGTTCCCCTTCTTCGGGATTCATCGTCCCGATCAAGATGAACCGGGCCGGATGCGTGTAGGAAACCCCCTCCCGCTCCACCCGGTTCACCCCCGTAGCAGCGGCATCCAGCAGAAGATCCACCAGATGATCTTCCAGAAGGTTCACCTCATCGATGTACAGGATTCCCCGATTGGAAGCGGCCAGGAGCCCTGGTTCGAACTTACGTGTTCCCTCGTAGAGGGCTGCCTCCAACTGGAGGGTACCCACGATACGGTCTTCCGTGGCGTTAAGCGGTAGGTCCACCAGGGGAATGGGGATCTTTTCCTCTTCCAGAGGTTCGCCCTTTTCGTACCGCTGGCGACAGGTTTCGCACATTTCGGCTTCGTTGTCGGGGGGACAATGGTATGCACACCCTTTCACCACCCGGATGGGGGGGAGGACAGACCGGAAGGACCGTACCGCGGTGGTCTTACCCGTACCCTTCTGCCCGCGGATCAGTACCCCTCCAATAGAAGGATCGATGGCATTCACGATTAGGGCTGTCTTGAGGGCCTCCTGACCCACCAGGGCAGAAAAGGGAAACTGTACCTCCCAGGGTTTCATCCTACCCTTTCCAATACTTGGCCATTCGATCCCGAAGGTTCTTCCGATAGGCGTCCCAGTCTTTTATGGGATACTTGGCCAGCCCCTCCTCACAGGCGGCTTTCGCTACTGCCACCGCTTCCCATTCGATCACCCGAGGATCGAAGGGTTTGGGCACAATATAGTTGGGGCCAAAGGTAAAATCCTTCCCGCCATAGGCGGCCTTCACTTCCTTGGGAACGGGTTCTTTTGCCAGGCCGGCCAATGCTTTAGATGCGGCAAGCTTCATTCCCTCGGAAATCTTCACCGAACGCACGTCCAGGGCTCCCCGGAAGATGAAGGGGAATCCCAGCACATTGTTGATCTGGTTGGGATAATCGCTTCGCCCTGTGGCCATGATGAGATCCGAACGGGTAGCTACGGCGAGCTCGTACTTTATTTCCGGATTGGGATTGGACATAGCGAACACAATGGGGTTCTTTGCCATGGATTTGAGCATTTCGGGAGTTACACAATCTGCCACGGAAAGCCCGATGAACACATCGGCCCCTACCATGGCCTCCGCTAGGGTACGAGCCTTCGTATCGTTCAGGAACTCTTCCTTTTCCTTGGTAACCTGGCCGCTTCGCCCCTTGTGCAGGACCCCTTTGCTGTCACAGAGGATGATGTTTTCCTTAGGTACACCTACTGCTACAAACATCTTGGCGCAGGAAATGCCTGCGGCACCGGCTCCGTTGAACACCACTTTCAGATCCTTGAGCCGTTTGCCCACGATTTCTGCCGCATTCATGAGCCCTGCGGTAGCGATAATGGCTGTTCCATGCTGATCGTCGTGGAAGATGGGAATGTTGCACTCCCGAATGAGGGTCTGCTCGATCTCGAAACATTCGGGGGCTTTGATATCTTCCAGGTTCACCCCTCCGAAGGTCGGTTCAAGGAGCTTGACCACCTCGATCACTTTCTGGGGATCCTTTGTGTCGATTTCGATATCGAACACATCGATATCGGCGAACCGTTTGAATAGAACTCCCTTTCCCTCCATGACGGGTTTGGAAGCGAGAGCCCCCCGATCCCCCAGACCTAATATTGCCGTACCGTTAGATACTACCGCTACCAGGTTCCCTTTGGTGGTATACTTGTAGGCATCTTCAGGGTTGTTTGCAATTTCTAGCACCGGTTGAGCCACTCCGGGGGTGTAGGCCAACGAGAGTTCATCGGCAGTCCGACAAGGCTTGGAAGGTAACACTTCCAGTTTTCCGGGTTTCCCTTCGCTATGGTAAGCTAGGGCTCTTTCTTTCAGATTATCCACCTCTATACTCCTCCATTCACATGCTTATTCCCAGTATATATGATCGTTATTGTACGGTCAATAGAAATAAATGGTAAAAATGATCATTGACAATCATAATTATTCAGATATAATCATCTCTGGAGGCGGCAATTGGGCTCAGTACCCATACCAGCGGATAGACGCAGGCAGATCCACGAACTACTCAGACGCAAGGGAGTGGTGGCGGTAGCGGAACTGGCTACGTTACTAGGAGTCTCGGAACTCACCATACGCCGAGACCTGGACGAAATGAGCCGGCAAGGAATCCTCGAACGTACCCATGGGGGTGCGATCCTGAACCAGCGGGTAAGTGTGGAACCCCTGTACCAGCAGAAGGATGCCGCCCATAGAAGGGAAAAAGAGGCCATTGGCCGGGCTGCGGCAGCGCTGGTGGAAGAGGGAGACACCCTCCTGGTGAATAGCGGTTCCACCACTTTGGAGGTGATTCGCGCGCTGAAAAATCGAAACGTCCGGATCATCACCAGTAACCTGGGAGCCGCCGCGATCGCATCGGAAGGAAACTTCGAATGCATCCTCATCGGTGGATTGTACCGAGCGCGATCCAATTCTCTTGTGGGCGCTCTTGGGGAACTTTCCTTGCAGCAAGTGTACGGAAGCAAAGCCTTCATCGGTGTGGACGGAATCAGTTTTCGCTATGGTCTAACCACCCCTATCCTGGAGGAAGCAGAAATTGCCCGAATGATGATCGAACGAACTCCAGGTCCTGTCATCGTGGTGGCGGACCACAGCAAGATCGGCGTGGTTTCCAACTTCGTCACCGCACCCATCGAAAAGATTCAGGTGCTGGTTACCGACGCGCATATCGAAGAGAACTTCCGTTCGGAATTGGAAAAACTCGGTATCCGGATCATTATCGCGGAACCGAATAAAACAACATAATCCTGCCTTTCAGGGCGGGAATAGGAGGATTGTATGGGATACGTAGAAGATTACCCCAAACAGTATGAGGATTGCATTTGGATCGATGTCAACTACATGGAAAAGTTCATGATCGATGCACTGGTAGCAGCGGGAGTCCCTAAACCGGATGCCGAAATCGTTGCGGATGTATTGATCGAATCGGATCGTCGGGGAATCGACTCTCATGGAATCGGTCGGCTGAAACCGATCTACATCGATCGGATACGGGAAGGCACACAGAATCCAGTAACCAAAATCGATATCATCCGGGATCGAAAAACCACCGCTGTTCTGGACGGCAACAACGGAATGGGGCATGTAGTTTCGAAAAAAGCCATGGAGATGGCGATCCAGAAAGCCAAGGAACACGGGATGGGAATGGTGGTGGTCCGGCACTCTACCCATTACGGGATTGCGGGATACTATGCCAGCATGGCAGTGAAAGAAAACATGATCGGTATTACAGGCACCAACGCCAGACCTTCCCAGGCTCCCACCTTTGGGGTAGAAAACATGCTGGGTACCAATCCTTTGACTTTTGGGATCCCCACGGACGAAGAGTTCCCTTTCATCCTGGACTGCGCCACCAGCGTCACCCAGCGGGGTAAAATCGAGCTGTATGCCCGGTTGGGCAAACCCCTGCCTCCAGGCTGGGTCATCGATGTGGAAGGCAAAACCCGCACCGATACCGAACAGGTGTTGATCGATCTAACTAGAGGCAAAGCGGCCCTCGCTCCTCTCGGCGGATTGGGAGAAGAGGGAGCAGGCTATAAGGGCTACGGATACGCGACGGTTGTGGAATTGCTCTGCGCGGCACTCCAGGACAATCCCTACCTCAAGATGCTGAACGGAGTGGATGCCACCGGAAAGAAAATTCCCATCCTATTGGGGCATTTCTTTATTGCCATTAACATCGAGGAGTTCATTGAGGTGGATCGCTTCAAGAAAATCGCGGGGGACATCCTGCGGGAGTTGCGAGCTTCGAGAAAAGCTCCGGGGGAGGAACGAATTTTTACCGCAGGCGAAAAGGAATGGCTTGCCTGGCAGTACAGAAAGGTTCACGGAATTCCCGTACCTAAGAGCCTCCAGAAGGATATGATCACCTTGCGAGATTGGTACAACCTGCCTTACAAGTTCCCCTTCGAGTGATCGATTCGATAGACCTCGAATGGGGGAATTATTTATGAGAGGTGGGAATTAGGATTCAAGGACAAGGCGCCGCTGAGCGCCTTTTCTTTCGTTTCAATATTGATTTCCTTGTGCTTTCTTTACCAGAAAATGCAACATGAAGGTCGGTTAACGATCGTTCATCTTTGATTACCGAGGTGTCTGTAACTTCGATAGATCCTTAGTATGAGATAGGCACTTGCCAGCATTACTCCCCCGAATAGAACGAGGGGAACGACTTCAAGTTTTGCAGTTGTACTCCACACGTTCAAGAGCATCGCACAAAGGGCAGCGCCCATGAGAACACCCTTCACTCCTACCACAAAGGATAAAAGATACCCCACCGCCTGCCTTTTCCAGGTAGACACCGCTGTCCAGAAAGCCAGGGGAACCACAAGCCCCAGATCCATTGCCTGAACCACCAACGTGGTAGAACCATACAGTTTCCCTTCGATTTTCCCTTGCAGAGCTTCTGCCACAAAGGGAACCCACATGAGAAGCAACACCACTCCCACGAACCCCGACAGGAAAGCTATTCCATTACAGGGGAAACTCATGTCGAACTGTGCGGGTAGCTCATCGATCCTAATATCCTTCAACAGAGCGAGTATCCCAAAAAGGGAAGCGGAAAATAGGAACACATGGAGGGGAAAGAGGGGACCGAGAGCCCAGTACATGGCATATTCCAGGTATTGGTATAGAAAATAGAACAGAATCCCCCCTAAAAGCAAGCGAACGTGTAAATTGGGTTTGTTTTTTCTTAAAAGGCTTAGAAACTGGATTACTGTCAGGAAAAAAGCTGGGACAGCCAACCCTAGCGTGACGATATCCCAGCCTACCCCTTCCGCTACCACCCGCTCTGCCGTGTACCGGTAGACTCCGGAATCTCGATACTCATACCTTTCACCCCGTATGCTCACTGCTGGCTTGGTTACAGGTTCTCCCCGAAAAAACACCCCAGCCCCTGATGCAACGACTACTCCTATCCCAATGCATAACAGGAATATCGACAGAGCAGCGCCGTTCTCTTTCCTATCAAGTTTTTCTTTCATATCCACCCCCTTTCCCTACACAATAAAGCCGAGAAACTGTATCGACCTGCGGGCTGAGCATCCTTCATAGGAATTGACAAAGGATCATTCGGCTAAAAGTTTCTGAAGAAACCTGGAAAATTGATTCACATCTCGCAATACTACTGGATGGGCTACTCGGAGTTTTCGAATTAAAAATTCTAACCTGTCCCAATCGTATTCAAGATCGAAATAGTATCTTCGGAAATGGCGAAACTTCAACAATTCCAGGAGACGTGGATAGTTATCTTCGGATATTACAGCAGGTCGAACTCCTTCAAGATGCAGAGTCATTTTCTCAAGTAGCTCTAAATGCCATCTCTTGTCCGTTAGGCTATTTTCAAAAAATTGAGAGATCCGAAGAAAAATAGTTCCCAAACAGGTATAGTAATTTTCCAAAAACCCTGCCACCATCACCGCCGATTTCTCATTTTTCCCAATAAGGGGAACTTCTACCGTAACCGCTTCCTCCAACGTATTAAAGATTTTCGTTAGCTTTTTCTCGTTTTTTTCAATAGTTTCCAGAAGTTCAATCACTTTCTCTTTCATAGATAAGCTTTCCCCTCTGCTTGATAAACGCTGCGGTTTCCGCATCCACTTTCCCCAAATCGATGATATCCAGTGGAAAGGAGCTCATGTTCATCACATCCCCCAGGATAGCAAAGTATTCATCAGGACTGGATAAACCCTCTAGGGCAATGTCGATATCAGAAATCTCACTGAAGTGCTCGGGGTGAAGGAGGGATCCCCATTGATAGATCCGTAAAGGCCGATATGTCGAAATGATATGGGATACAATACGATTGAAATCGTTACAAGCAACCGCCCATCGCTCCTGTAACATTTTTCTCCTTCTATCTTCCTTTTCTTTTAAAAAATTTCTTACCTTCTCGATATCGATGTTTCTAGGCATGGAATTCACTCGATTTCTACTATATGTAATTTTCAAACACCGCACAAGGTAAGGAAAGCAGCGATTCTCGATCAGCTTAAATATTGGATGTCTGGACAGAATAACCAATTTTTATTACATTTAGGACGATCCATTTGCACTAGCGCACATGGCGCCGGGCGTCCGGGGACGGCCGCGCGGCGAAAAGAAAAAGAAATAGATTATAAAATGTGCTAGCGCACATGGCGCCGTGCGACCCTATGGGTCGCGCGGCGAGAAGAATGGTATTGTAGGGTTTGCTAACGCAAACGGCGCCGTACCCAAGTGGTAAGGGAGAGGTCTGCAAAACCTTTATGCAGCGGTTCGAATCCGCTCGGCGCCTTCCTGTTTTGAAGACAACACCTTTCATTACAAGGCGGGCTTTGCTCCGCAAAGTCCGCTCGGCGCCTTTCCGTTCATCTAGAATGAACCAGCCGTTCAAGGCGGTTGCCCCTCCGGGTCATCCGCTCGGCGCCTTCCTGTTTTCCAAGAACTGATCTAGGGTCCTCCAAATGATGCGGCATATGTGTAAAATCGATGAGAGCTATCACAGGGCGGAAAAGCCAAGTATATCATTCTTTTTTTCTTGACCGGATTGATAAGATATATTTATTTTACAAACAATGGAGGCACTCACATGAACAATAGAAAAAACCTTGGATCGTGGAAACAGAATGGTATGTCACTCGCAAGTTTGGTGTTCGGTACTGCCGTATTCTTTGTCTCCTGCGCCACGGGACCGGATCCCGCGGTGAACGCTCTGCAGCAAGAGAAAGACAAAGTAGTTCGAGAAAGAGACCAGTTATCCTCCGAGGCAGCTTCCCTACGGGACGATAAACGGCGTCTCGAATCCGATGTGGCATCTCTGAAAGGCGATAAGCAGCGCCTGGAATCTGAAATAGGCAAGCTGCAAGCCGAAGTCGACCGCCTAAATGCCGAAATGGATGGGTTGAAGCAGCTCAAAGGCGCGGCAGGTGCTGATTACGAACGGAGGCTTGAGCTTGCTTCCATCGAGCTGGATTCCATGAAGGCACATGCCCTTCAACTGGAAAGCGAAATCGCCAGGATGAAGAACGAAATCGCAGTTCGAGATGTTTCGATAAGAGATCTTAAACGAGAAAACGAAATACTCTTAGGTTTGAACGAAAGACTTCGTCGCGATCTAACGGCCCAGTCCGAAACCTTGAAGAACGAAGTTGCCGCATTGTCAGGAGATCTGAACGCCGCACGCGCAAAGATTGCTGAGCTTGAACGAGACAGATCATCCCTGCAGGCCGCCCTGGAACGGGAAACCGCCCGTCTGAACGAGGCAGAAGCCTCACTTAGGCAAGCGCTGAAGGAGGAAATCGAACGAGGGAACATAGAGGTAAATCGTTTCGAGAATGTGCTCATAGTTTCCTTGCGTGAGAACATACTGTTCGCTCCAGACCGGGCTGAACTGAATCCTCGATTTGAACGTTTATTGCTCGAGGTAGCACGCGTGTTCGATCGGCTTCCCGAAAAGGTCATTCGAATTGAGGGCCACACGGCCATCGCACCTAGCCGTTGGCCTAGCTCCTGGGACTTAGGCGCGGCCCGAGCGGTATCCGTCGTTCGCTTTTTTCAGGAAAAGGGACGAATCGATCCGACACGGCTTGTAGCTGTTTCGTTCGGTGAGTACAGGCCTGTGTCGCCTAACGACAATGAGGAGAACCGGCAGCGTAATCGCCGCGTGGAAATCTCCCTAATTAATCGGCCGCTGTACGAAACCCAATCTCTCCGCCGGGCAGGGGTGATTCAGTGAACGGTATTTAGCATGCAAGGTCTTCGTATTAATGACCTCAGCCGCCTATGAACGGCTGGGGTCGTTTATTTCTGTATTTAATAATGCACCCAACTATATTTTTCCTTCCCGGCGCCATTGGGATTTCATGAAAAAGTTGCCGTCCTTCTGTCGGGTCAGTACCGCTTTCCATCGGTAGGTGCTCGGCCACCTACGGAAGACGGGTGCTAGGGAAAACAGTAACCGTAGAGACAATCTATCCGGTCGGGGTTGCCACCCTCCTTGGGGGAGAAGTTCCAGAACTAAAGAATCCCCTTGTTTTTCCACGACGTACGTGCCTGAGATTTGACCCATACTAGGCACAGAATCCAACTCAAACGTACCTTGGGCCCTTGCTATTTCATGGAACTCGAGGAGGGAAGGAAAAGAAGGTTGGAACCGTAGTTCTACCGGAGAAATGGGATTCGGCAAAACGAGTTTTTTCAAAGACAATGCTCCGTCTTCCCAATTCAGTTCTCCTTTGATCAGGTTGCTGTTGATTTCAGGAGTCCCCTCCTCCACTTTTATAGGTGGAACGATGCCTTCGAAATCAGGATTAAGGTATACCAAAAGCGGTTTTCTACTGTAGCGCGAATAGAACATCCATTGCGCATCTAAGGGGAAGGGAAGCAAGTCTGGCTTGTGCTCCCGGGAACCAATTTGAATCTTTAGTAATGTATTCTTCTTTCGAAGAAAATAGAAATCACGTAAATACACGAGGAAAAGTGCAGAAGGTGCAGCGGAAGAGTATCCAACCGGGGCAAGGAGAGGAAAGGGCTTGGGCTTTCTCCTATTTTCCTCTATGATCTGTAAAGAGATTCCTCTGCCTTCGATATCCTGAAAGGCATACCGTGCACGGACCCCACCTTCTTCTATTTCAAGGCAAGAGTCGATAAAATCCGTGGGCACGAGATGGGCCAGGCCTTTCCCCACATTCGCATATTTCAGGGGGTCAGGTGTTATCCGGGAGGAGTGGTACACGTCCAACATTCCATCCCTCCTCCACCCAATCACTAGGTGTTCCTCTTTCCCCTCGAGGCCTGGAACGACCTGAGCCTCAAAGCCTATGTATAGGGAATCCGGATCTCGTTCAAAGGAAATCAGTAGGAGTCGCTCGATCGTATCGTAGGAAAAGGTAAAGGGCAGAATAAAATCTTTCATTTGTTCGCTTGTAAACCCATATTTGTTACGTGCTTTGTTAAGATTTTGTTAGGGTAAGGTTAAATATTCGTTACAGCGAGAAAATATGATATATTTACTTTAAGTATGATTTCTCCCCTGTCGGCTATCGATGCCGCGGTAAAAGCCCATGAATGGTCCCATCTGCTTACCCTGGGACCCTACGCCGCAGGACCTATCCAGTACGATTTCGTCATCGACAGTGAAGGCAATCGGTATGCGGTGGGAGGATCGGTGGCAGTAGACCTGAGCCCTGTACCGGGAGACCCCGAAGCTACTGCCAGAAAAGCAAAGGCCGTCCTACAGGCGGCCTACGCTCCAGGGAATCCTTCTGGAGCGGATCTGCAAGTAGCTCAAAAAGCTTACCTGTTGCTACGCCAAGCCGAGAAAGAGCAGGAGGCTTCTGACGAGTCCATCGGTAATCCAAAAGAGGGGTCACCATGGATGGCAAGGTATGCCTCTTCCGAAAAATGGGAGACCTGGTACGATTTCTGGTTTGAACGGGAGGATTCCCAAAGCCGAGGGGTTCTTGTTTCTCTCTGGGCCTGAAAAGGAAAAGAATGCGGTGAAAAACTGCCCTTACAGGAAGAAAAATGGGGCGGCCAAGATAGCCAAAAATAAATGAGGAGGAGTATTGTCATGAAACCCATACAGCTCAGATCCGTCATTACCTGCCCGTACTGCGGATTCCAGCAAGAGGAAACCATGCCCACCGATGCCTGCCAACTGTTCTACCGATGTCCTAACTGTACCCAACTGCTGAAACCGAAAGAGGGTGACTGCTGTGTATTCTGTTCCTATGGATCCGTACCCTGCCCACCCATGCAGGAAGAAACCTGAACCTTGACACCTTTGTTTTATTGATCGATAATTATGAAACAAATATTACGTGGAAAGCCGAATACTGTTGGGAGACGAATAACGAATGGTGCTAGAAAAGATCAAAGAGGCGTTACCGGGCATGTCTCCCAACTTCCGAAAGATCGCATCCTACATTCTGGATCATGAAACAAGTGTCCCCTTCACTTCCATCCACACTCTCGGCAAATCGATACAGATCAGTACCGCAACCCTGGTAAGGTTCGCACAGAGCCTCGGGTACAGTGGGTACCAGAGCTTCAAACGAGATCTTCAGGAAGAAATCCGTCAACGGCTACAACCGGACGATAAGGTGAGCCTCTCGAAACTGGGTACCCTTCCAGAGGACAAGCGACTTCGTAAACTCATTCGAAACGAACACAACAACCTTCGCAGGACCCTAAACAACCTCAAGCTGGAAGACCTGGAAACCATGATCCAAAAGGTCAAATCAGCGCGGCGGATCTTCGTGGCAGGGTTTGGGATCACTCAACACTTTGCCCGCATCCTCCATGCTGCATTTCTAGCCACTCAGGAAATGGACGCGTACGTTGTGAGCGGCTCCGTCTCCGACTACTCTCACGTCTTGAAACGGTTCGGAGCTCCGGATGTCCTTTTCCTTTTGACCTTTCCACCCTACTCCGCCGAAGTCACCCACGTTGCCAGAGTCGTAAAGGAAAGGAACGGTACCCTTTACCTGTTCACCGATTCGGCCGCCTGCCCTGTATATCCTGAAGCGGATATCGTCGTGAAGTGTGTGACCCATTCCCTCGTGATGACCAACTCCTTCGTGGGACTCATATCCTTGATCCATGTGTTCATGCATATGCTCCTCCTCTCCTCGGAAGATAAAGTGAAAAATGTACGGGACGGTTTTGAAATAGAACGAATGGGCTATGCCATCCTAAAAGGTAAGGAAGGACGATGATGATTCTCATTCAGCAGGCAACGGTGTTCTCCCCTACTCCACGGGGCAAGATGGATATCCTCATCGGGGGAGGGAAGATCCTGGCCATGGAAAAGAGGATAGATCCTTCGGGGATCCCCGGGATTACCCAGAAGATCGATGCCTCCGGCACGATCCTCGTTCCGGGATTCATCGATGGCCACCAGCATTTTACCGGTGGGGGAGGAGAAGGGGGCTTTCATACACGGGTCCCCGAGCTAACTGTTTCCATGAATTTTCGTAACGGCGTCACCACCGCAGTAGGCCTTCTGGGAACCGATTCCCTCACTCGGTCCATCGAAAACCTCTATGCCAAGACGCAAGCCTTCAATGCAGAAGGGTTGACCTCTTTCATGCTCACGGGGGCGTACTGGCATCCATCCCCCACTCTCACCGGCTCGGTGGCACGGGACATCGTGTTTCTCCAACCCGTGATTGGATTGAAAATCGCCCTGGCGGATTCCAGAGGTCCCCACCTGGAGGCACGGGATCTGGCCGCCCTTGCATCGGATGTGCAAGTGGCAGGGCTTGTGGCAAACAAACCCGGCATCATCACCGTGCATACGGGGGTCAAGTCCCAAACCCTTGACCTGATCTTCGAGATCATCGAAAGGTTCGAAATCAGACCCAGTATCTTCATCCCCACCCACATAAACCGAAAAAGCGAAAAACTCAACAGCCAGGCTTTGATGCTGGCGGAAAAGGGGTGTGTGGTGGATGCCACCTGCCATGCGGAAGCATCCACTTCGAATACATCCTGGATGAACGCTGCTGAGTTTGCCCTTCGGGCGCGGGACAACGGCCTTCTGGAGCAGGTATCCTTCAGCTCCGACGCGGGCGGATCCATGCCCATCTGGAACCAAGACAGGAGCCGGATCATCGGTATGGGGGTGGGAAGCCCCGCCTCCCTCTTGTTCGAGCTGAACCTTCTTGTAAACCAGAAGAGTTTGCCCCTGGAACAGGCACTCCTGCCCCTGACCACGACTCCCGCGCGGATCTACCGGCTGGAACACAGGAAGGGAACAATAGATGTGGGAAAGGATGCCGATCTGATCCTGCTGGATCCCTCCTCGTTTACGATTCGAGATGTCCTCGCCTCCGGTGAATGGGTGGTAAAAAACGGTGTAGTGGAAAAGAAAGGATACTTCGAACATGACTGTCAATAAAAAGAGGACCAGGGAATCTCCCTGGCCCTCCTCTGCTTTTTGGCACTCACCCGCTTGTGGCGCTCCCCCGAGGCCCCTACGTATTGCTACTGATTCGAGCCTCTTTGAGGAGACCCCGCAGTTCATCCATCGGCCTCGTTAACCACTGCCCTTGCCTACCACCGGCGGCCCATCATGCCTCCCCGAGGACCATATCCGTAGGGGAGATTGCTGAAGTCGTAGTCTTTACCTCCCACGGTGAGCTTGGTTACCCGCAACATGGAGTATTCCGGAGCTATGGGGTAGGGGAACTCATACCCTTCCAGCTTCACGTATGCGCCTTCCTTCAGCCCTTCGATGAACCCCGCGTACTTGCCTAGCATGGGTACGTAGTAGGTTTTCCCACCCGACTTCAGGCCAATCCGCCCATTGATGAGACTCAGCGTGCCGTCCACCTTCACCAGCTGCCCCTGCGGCTGTGCGAAGGCCGGGGGAACGGGTCTACCCTGTGGACCCCAAGCGCCAGGACCCGGTTGCGCTACGGCAAAGCCGCCCACGACTAGGGCCAAGATCAGAAGTACTGACATTTTTTTCATGGTACACTCTCCTGTAACCAATCGATATTCTTTTTGCGATCCACGATCGCCTGGATAGCTTTTCCTACCCGATTACTAATAAGCAATTATCATGCCAACCATTGGACTACCGGTAGGGGCATAGAGAAAGGGGAAACATCCAGAAATACTAGCTTCCCTTCCTGATACAGGCCCGCTCAAGTATCGATTTATTTCTTTATATATTAACAATTTATTTAAGGTTCAACCCTCTTTACCTCCGCAACATCCGTCCCGGCGCTCTCGACCCGCACTCTTCCCAACTTTTTCCCTCCTGTTAGATAAGAAAGCAAGAGATAACAAAAATTAGGAAATATCTTCCTAGGATGAGAAAATGTTTCCCATCTAAAAAACCTTGACTAAACCATCGATCTCCTCGACAATCAACACAGAGTGAAGTTGGTCGTATTCGTTCTCAACAAAGAAGAACTATTGGAAGAAGTGCTCGCTGCCTACGTGGAAGCCGGCATTGGAGGGGCTACCATCCTGGATTCTGAAGGAATGGGAAGGTTTCTCACCTACGAAGTGCCCCTTTTTGCCGATTTCAAACCATTCATGAAGGGTAACAAGCCATACAACAAAACTATTTTTTCGGTAGTACAAAACGAAGCTCTCATCCCACGGCTTGAAAAACTCTTGGACAAAGTGTGCGGGGGGTTGGACGCGCCCGGGACAGGGATCTTCTTTACCATACCCGTAGATTACGCCCGTGGCCTTGTGGGGGCGGAGGGGGAATAGGATGTTACGAATCACGGAATTCTTGCAACCGTCCTGTATCAAAATGGAATTGGAATCGAATAAAAAGAAAGATGTCTTGCTCGAGCTCTTGACCCTTTTTCAGCATGAGGGATTGATCGACGAAGCTCAAAAGGACCATATCTGGAAAGACCTCCTGGAACGGGAAAAAGTGTCCTCCACAGGCATTGGATCAGGTGTGGCGATTCCCCATAAGATCGTTCCTGGCCTCCAAACCACCGTGATCGCTTTTGGACGGAAAAAGAAGGGGGTTCCTTTCGATTCCATCGATGGACAACCGGTAACCCTCCTGTTTCTCATTTTAGGAAAAGAGGGAAGCGAGGCTTTCCATCTGCGGTTATTGAGCAAGCTGGCTCGCCTTTTACAGCAGGAAGCCTTCCGAGAGGAACTGATCCGTTCGGAATCTCCCGATCAAATCCTTTCCATTCTCCATCGCTGGGAGGAGGAATGAGGGCTCGATTTACCATGAAGGTTCGTTTCAAATGGAAGGTGGTGAGAATCCTGTTCACCTCGGTATGGCTCTATGGAGGATGGTTACTGTATACGGGTAGCCTAGAGCCGGTTTCCCTTGGATTGGGAGCTATCGCCTCCCTTCTGGTAGCCACCGCTACCTACGATCTATTCATCGCGGAGCACGAAGCCGCCCGAAAAGGACTTTTAGTCCGGATTCACTACGGGTTTGTATACCTTATTTACCTCCTGGGGCAGATGTATCTTTCCAGTTTTGCCGTGCTGTTCAACATTCTCCGGGGAAAAATCAACCCCCGGGTGGTCCACTTCCGCACCCGACTCCATTCCGATCTCGCTCGGGTACTTCTGGCTACCTCCATCACCCTCACTCCGGGAACCATCGCCCTTGAATTACAGGAAGACCACTTGATCGTCCACTGGCTGGATGCGAAAACCATCCATTCCAAATATGCAGGCATCCTCATCAAGGGGAAGATGGAAACCTTACTGAGTCGGGTTCTCCTATGACCACTGCCCTCGCCTTCGATGTGATCGGCCACCTGTTTATCCTCTCCTCTGTGGTCGCTCTGTACCGAGTCCTTTGGGGGCCGAGCATCCCGGATCGCCTATTGGGGTTGAACGTGGTTTCCGCTCAAATACTGGCCATCCTGGTCCTCTACGCGGCGAAAGAAAAACTCCACGTGTACCTGGATGTGGCTCTGGTGTACGATATTTTCGGCTTCGTGGGGATCCTGGCCCTTACACGATTCCTGGAAAGACGGCGCAAGGAGGAAAGTCCACGATGATCGAAGTGTTGGTGTATCTCTTTCTAGTGCTGGCCGCCGTATTCAATCTGATGGGCCTGGTGGGGATCCTCCTCTTCCCGGATCCGTATACTCGGTTGCAGGCATCCTCCACCTGCAGTACCACCGCCGTTATCTCCGTGTTCATTGCCGTGATGCTGGAAGCAGGGTTTTCCGCCATCACGGGAAAGGTACTGGTGATCACCCTTTTCTTCTTCGTTTCCAGTCCAGTAGGCGCCCACATTATCGCCCGATACGCGTGGAACACAGGGATCGTGCCCTGGCGTAAACTCCGAAAACCCGCACCCAGACCCGAGGAGGGACCCCATGATTGAACTCCTCCTTTTGGTCCATCTCATCCTTGCGGTGCTGATCCTTACCATCCGAAGTTTGTTCACCGCTGTGATCCTCATGGCAATTTTCAGCCTCTTCAGTGCGGTCTTGTTCTTCGTCCTCCATGCTCCCGATGTGGCCCTTACCGAGGCCGCGGTGGGAGCGGGAGTTTCCACGTTTCTTTATATCTGGATCGTGAACCACACGCGAAAGGAGCCTGAATGAACCGCGTGTTTAAGGGAGCCGTACTTCTCCTGTTCTCCTTCCTCCTGCTCGCCTCGGTCCTCGTGGAAAAGGAACCGAAGGAGTACCCGAAAAGCTACTTCCTCGAGCAGGGTACCCGCGAAACAGGAGCCGTGAACCTGGTTACCGCCCTGTACCTAGCCTATCGAGCCTACGACACCCTGGGGGAGACCATCGTTCTCATCGGCGCGGTGACGGGTGTACTGGTACTTGTGGGAAGGGAGAAATGAGGAAGACCAACATCCTAGACGTGGTATCCCGGAAACTCTCCCCCTTCATCCTCCTCTTCGGTGTGTATTTAGTGACCTTCGGTCATATCTCTCCGGGAGGCGGGTTTCAGGGCGGGGTAGCCCTGGCTTCGGGTCTCCTGCTGATCCTTCTGGCCCAGGGGCCTGGCGTGCTCTCTCGAACCTTCTCCCTCAAAGGGATCTCTCTCGTAGAAGTGTTAGGGTACGGATTGTTCCTGCTGGCAGGGCTTGCGGGATTTTTCTGGGGGCTCGGCTTTCTTTCCGCCTTTCTGGCCCCCCCAGGCACGATCTTTATCCTGAACATCGTGATCGGAGCGAAGGTAGGAGCGGGGATCACCCTGATCTGCTGGCACTTGTTTCTGGAAGGGGAAGAATCGGAATGATCGCCCTCCTTCTCATTTCCCTCCTGTTCCTGGTGAGTCTGGGAGGCATGATACTTTCGAAAAATCTGATCCGCAAAGTAATGGCATTGAACATGCTGAACTCGGCAGTGATCATCCTGTTCATTTTTTTCGGTTCCTTGAAAGGAACGCACGCTCCTATTTTGGTAGGCGGCGAAACGGACATTGTGGACCCCATCCCGCAAGCCCTCATGCTCACAGCCATCGTGGTAGGGATCTGCGTCACCGCCCTTGCCCTGGCATTCATCTATAGGCTATACGACCGGTACGGTACGACGGAGCTACCGGAAATCGAACATCAGGTGCATCAGAATGACCAGTGACGCCATTCTCCTTTTCACCGTAATTCCCCTGTTCGGATCCTTCGTGACTCTTGTCGAAAAAGCAGTTCCGTCACTAAAAGTGGCAAAACCCGCTGCTCTCGCCTCCTTTTTCCTGAGTGTCCTTCTCCTCGGCCTATATGGGGAAGGGATCTACGGGGGGGCTGTGTACAGCAAGGTTGTGGGTGGCTGGCCCCGGGGAATCGGGATCGGCCAGGAACTGGACGGGATCGCCTGGGTTGCCCTGGCCCTCGTCTACCTGATCTATCTTCCCGTCCTTCTGTATTCCTTTTCCGAAGGAGGTTACGATAGCCGGTTCTACTTTTTTCTTCTCCTTCTCCAGGGGGGGATGGCAGGGATCGTGCTGGCCTACGACGTGTTCAACCTGTTCGTGTTCCTGGAGATCACGGGGATCGCCGCCTACGTGTTGATTGGCTACCAAAAGAAAGACCGGGCCTTGTTCGCGGGGTTCAAGTACCTGATGCTCAGTTCCCTGGGGATTACCCTGTTTCTCCTAGGAGTGTTCCTACTCTACCGGGACACGGGATCCCTCACCTATACCGACCTCCGCACGTGGGCGCTGGAAGGGATGGCACCAGCGAAGCCTGTCACAGCCCTTGCCTGGATAAGCACGCCCTTTGCCCTGGCTACTCTCCTGGCAGGGATTGGAGTCCGTACAGCTTTTCTTCCCTACACGTGGTTACCCGATGCCCATGGGTTCGCTCCCCATCCCATTTCCGCGTCCCTCTCGGGGGTGGTGATCAAAATCTCTTTCATGGTGGTATGGAAACTGATCGTTCTTCTGGAATTATCCGAAGCCCGCCAGTTCCTCCTCTGGATGGGATCGGCCATCGCCCTGATCGGGGTACTTCGCGCCCTGACCCAGACGGACGTGAAAGTGCTTTTGGCATGGCACTCGGTTTCCCAGATGGGATACATCTTTGCGGGGTTCGGGGCAGGGACCGAGATGGCTACCGTAGGTTCCCTCTACCACATGGTGAGTCATGCATTTTTCAAAGCCCTCCTGTTCCTTTCGGTGGGCACGGTGATCCTTTTTACCGGAGAACGGAGTCTAGTAAAAGTCTCGGGGTTGGGGCGATCCTTTCCTTACCTTGCCGTCCTATTTGCCATCGGAGCCCTCAGCATCATGGGAGTTCCGCCTTTCGTGGGATACGTGAGCAAGAGCCTCATCTTCGAGGGACTGAAAAATCATTCCATCCCCTACTGGTTGCTCTTTGCCGCCTCTGTGGGAACCGTCGCATCCTTTACCAAACTATCTCTCCTCTTCCGGGGCTCGCCGATGGTAGCCGGGAAGTCAACGGAGGATTCGGCGAGGCCACGAGGTTCATTCCAAAGAGTAGAGCCTACTGACACCCCCTCTGGCCTCGATACCCGCCCTGCCCTTCAAACCCGCCCGTTCAAATCAGGGTATCTAGGGATGAGTTTACTGGCGGTGTTCTGTGTGTTGGGGGGGCTTTTGGGGACTTACGGCATTCAGCTTTTTTCCACTATTGCTTTACACGGGTCTGCGGTGTCGATGGGGCCTGCGATTTCAGTCGGGACGGCAACGTTGTATGGATCCGCCCTACCTAATGAGGCTGCAGCTTCGGCCTTTCAGGAAAGCATGCAGTTAACGCATGGGGTAACCTTTCTCTGGCTGAACGGGAAAGAGTACCTGAAAACGATTGTCACCCTTTTATTGGGGTATGGGGTGTATCGCTTCATCGTCAGTAAGAAGGGAAAAGAAGTACAGGCCTGGGCAAACCGCCTCCGGATTTCCTTCGACAACCAGTTGGTGCTGCTCCTGGTGGGACTGATCCTGTTGGCGGTGTTTCTGGCCATCCAGTATTAAAAAGAAGTACACTACGGATCCTCGCGTTTTGCGGTGCATCCTCCGGGTATCATTTGGAGACAAACCGTTCCAAAATACACCCCTCGTACATAAACGGTTTTATCTCATTCCAGGGTATGAACACAGTCATAGGCTCAGGCTCGATAGAGGCATAACTTTGGGGGAATTTGAAGGTGTACACGAATTGTATCCCCTTATCACCTAACTGGAGATTGAATAAATCATCGGGTCCATAGGGAAGGGGAATACCCATATCGGTAAGGGTTTCTTTTACGTCCGGATGCTTCTGATACAGTTCGCCAATTCGTTTCTGAAGCTCGGGCTCTAATCGGGCATGCACAAAGGCTGCCATTTTTACATCGTCTTCGAACATGGACTCCGGGCCATGGGTGATGCCTTTTTCTAAATCCGCGATGACAGTGATCCGGGAACTGCCGGTATAGGCCCCGGTAGCGGTAATGGTCCAGAGCACTTCCAGAAGTCCTTTGCCATGGTAGATCACCTCCGCTCGCGCGCTGTCAAAGGGAATGGCCCCCTCGGCAATGATTTTTGACAGTTCTTCGGGGGTTTGTCCGAATACTCCCTCGGGTCCTATGGCAAAATTGATCTTGGAAAGAAGTTCTTTAGCTTGGGGTCCCGTATACACAGGATACTCCAGCACGATGGTGGGAGCCGGCGCGTAGGGACTTTTGGTTTTGAACTCGTACCGCTTCAGTTGAATCGATTCTTTGCCCGTTAGTCCCTGTTTCTTTTCACATCCCCCCAATAGGGCCCCTAGGGAAACCACCAGGAACAGGACAGAAAACAACTGTAAAACGTTAAGGGTTCCACAAAATCCAAGAATTGGGTTTTTATGCGTGTTCATCATAGGAAGAATAATATCCAGATTTCTAAAAAAAAGAAACTATTTTTGTCAGGAAGCTCTCGAAACCGATGATGCGGTTGATTCCCGATTCCAAGCGAAGACGACCTGTATCGCTCAGCGGTTCGGTATAACTTACCGCAGAAGCCATAATCAGAGCGATTGTCCGATGCGGGTAACGCAGAGCAAACTGAAGGGTCGAAGGCCCACCGGCAGAGAATCCAAGTACCACGGTTCGCTTTATTCTCAACGCATCCAGAAGACTCGCGTACACATCCGCCTGCAGTTCGATGGATGGTTCAAGGGGGATAGGAGCTCCTAAGTACCCAAAGCGTGAGGGGGCAATGATTTCGAATCCGCTACCCTCTCGACTCCCCATTTTTTTATCAAATCTAACAGATCTTCCCGAGTCCCAAAGAGCCGTTGCCACAGAAACAAATCCTGAAATACAAAAACGCCTCCGTTTCTAAGTACTCGCAATGCCTCTTTGATTGGCAACCTTTTGTCTTTGCTGTCTGCTACCTCATGAAACGTGAGATTACTAATCACTACATCGAAGGTCTTGTCATCGAAAGGGAGTGAAGAAGCGCTGGCCTGTAGAAAAGTGACCCTGTGCTTGACACCTTCGATGGTTGCATTCCTTTCACACATTCCTTTTGAATACTCCCATGTCCCACCCCAATAATCCACTCCCGTCACATATACATTGGAATAGTTCTTTGCAATACCGATAGTCAAAGCTCCACTCCCACATCCAATATCAAGTGCTTTCCCACTACCATCCCAATCTAAATGCTCGAGGATAAGGGATTGGATTCTTTGTTGAAGGTTTTTTCCCTTGGGTGCAAAATACCAGCGAGCGTAGACAAAGTAGGCAAAGCAGACTAAGAAAACAGCCGCGAAAAATCCCAGCCACCAGAACTTGATACTAAGAACTGTACATATAGCACTTAACGTTCCTGGTACATAGAGCAATTTCTTAGGTACCCAGTTTCCATAATCGGCCTTAAGCGCTCGTTTATTCATTTTAGATTAGAATATCTCCTTGAGGAAGGTATTGCGGAATGCAGTCCCTCTCAATCGATTATTTATACCCGTTTCAACAAGGTTAAGCAATCTTTCTACAAGGCTTGGTCCGCGATTTGGCGTAAATAATTTCTTCGAGGCGGTACATAATACAAAAGCTCAAGTTAGGGGACTCTAGGCGGCAGGCTCCCCAGAAACTTCCCATCCTCCGCAAACTGCAGCCGGTGATAATCCCCCATGCGCTTCCCTTCGAGTACAGGTTCCATTGACGGATGCGGTGCCGCGATGGTAAGCTCCCGCACGGCTCCGTTAGGATCAAATTCCAGCCTCCAGGCAAAAAAAGATCCTACGGAAGTTTTGATCCGCATCGAATCATCCCACTCTTTCCTTGGGTCTGGCCAGATTCCACAATCCTTCAGTTGCCCCGTTTCATAGAAGTTCATTATTGGCCCCAGGGGTAAGATACCCACAGGAGTACGAAGGGGGGTATGTGTACTCAGTTCTACCTGTGCCAGTGCCCCGCTGGGGTAAAACACTACTGAATTGGTGGCAAGAACAGTCCCCAGGGGCGTGTTTACCGGATGCGCTGTCTGAGGGGTAAAGGATAGAACGTGAAGAGCCCCATTCTCATGGAAAGAAACAAACGCTCCCGCTTTAAGAACACCGATAGGAGTGCGAAGGCTAAACTCTTTGTCCTGTTTGGTTAAATGGGCGGCCTTAAGCGTGCCGTTGGGGTGGAAGGAAATAGAATCGGATTCTACAGTTCCAGCGGGTGTACGAATCTGCTCAATCTTATCCAAAATCACTTCATCGATGGCACCATGGGCATAAAATGTAACCCCCTTGATCATGAGCCGACCTACCCCCGGAAAATCCATACGGGGTAATTCGCCCTCAAAAGAGAGTTCCTTAAACTTTCCATGGGGATGCCACTCCACAGTTCCCCTTACCCGCCGTGTTCCCAGGGGGGTCTCCATCGAAACAGGTTCGGCAAGTTCAAGCCAGGCTAGGGCTCCATCGGTATACCAACCGGCTGACCGGCTGCGATAGCCTAAAACCACACCGATATCGGAGGCGAAGGATACGGATTTTACATAGCCAGTATCATAAAAACTCGCCTTTGTTACCCTGGCCTTTCCCTGAGGAATTTCTATCTCCCCCTCATTAGGAGAGGTAAACGAGACTTCTGAAACAGTTCCATTCTTATGAAAGGATAGCGTATCCTTTACCTGGTGGGACGATCCTTTGAGTTTGATAGAGGCAGGCCTCCAGGATGGGATACTCACCGAAGCCAATTCTCCGCCAGGATGGAAGGTAAGGTGCTGTGTCTGGACTGTTCCCGAGGGTGTAGCTATTGGAGAGAGTTTTGTAAGAACTAGTCGCGCAATTTGGCCGTTTTCATGAAACCGTATTTCATCCCTGACCACGAACTTGCCATAAGGGGTGGAAAGCTCCGCCACCGCCTGATCCCCATACCCCAGGCCTACACTTTTTATGGCACCCGAAGGATAGAAATAGATAAGACCTCTAGCCAGAACTTCCCCCCAAGGGGTGGGGATCCGAGGAGGTTTCGTGTAGGATGGTTTTACCCATTGGACAATTCCCCGAACCCTATTCACTTCGAGCACCTCGATGACCTCCCCGCCGGGAAGGATGAAAGGTTCGGCAGTGAGAAGTCCCCTCAAGCCTATCCATACCAACAAGAGGATTAGACGCTTCTTACTGAAAACATGACATGTTTTCATGATTAAATTAGTAATTTAAATAGGTACCTCCGTCAAGAGAAAGGGGGCCGATCCATTTGCCTTACCCATGGCTTGCTCTAACCGCCACAAGGCAGAGCACCTTAGGGCTACTAAATCTTGAGGGATTGTACCACCTTCGGGGTAATCCAAAGCCCAATCCCGCCTAGGAGCACACTTGCTCCCAGCACCCCGAACAGGACCTGGAAGGCCCCAGCGGTTCTACCCATACTGTCGATAAGGAATCCAGAGAGGAAAGGCCCCAGGGCTCCCAATCCCATAATGGCGGTGATGAACACCCCGAACATCATGCCTCGGTTCTGCGGGGTGGTGTAATCGGCTATGATCGCCTCCACCAGAGGCACAGAGGCGGACTGGGCAGCCCCCATGAGCGCATAGGGGAGAAACAACCAGAACATCGGTACAAAGGGAAGAGCGAGAAGAGCTCCCCCGAATACACTGAAGGTGAGGAACACGAGTCCCCGTCTACCCAACCGATCGGACCAATGGCCCATGAGGGGCTGGGTTACGATCCCGGGCAGGTACATGACAAAGAGGTAAAAGGAAGCACTCCCTGGATTTCGACTGGTCACGTCGAGGAAAAACGCCGAAATATCCAAAATGCTCCACATAGCGATTTCCCGGGTTGCCGTGAAGAGGATCATCCACGCAAGAAAACCCAACAGGGGTACGGTAAGGCCAGTGGTAAGTTTTGTCTGGTTCGCCCCCGGTGAGCTTTGCGCCGAGGCGTTCCCTTCTGTGGATTGGCTTTCCTGCGGTTCCCTTTCCTGCAGGCCCCTTTCCAGGGCGTCTCCAACTTGCCTCACAGACTGGTTCGACTTAATCGATTCAGTCTCAGGGGTGAACTCCTCATCCTTCCCGTCATCCCGAATCACCAGGTAGGAAAGAATTCCAATTCCCAGACCGAAAAAGCCAAACAGGGCCGCGATGCTCTGCCAGTCCAGTCCCAGCCGGGAAAGGAACCCTGTCAGGAGGGGTCCAAACGCGAACCCGATCCCCGAGCCGATCCCTGTGATCCCCAGGGCCCACCCCTTTCGCGAGTGAAACTTGCGGGTAATGAACACATTCGCCACCGGATGGTACACCCCGCCCCCGATGGCCGCGAGGATCCACAGAAGGTACATGAGGGGGATCCCGTCGTGTGGGACCAGGTAGAACAGGAAGATGGCTACTGCGTTCACCACCATTCCAGCGCTCAAGGTTTCCCGGACAGGGAGCCGATGGGTGAGAGCCCCAAACAGGAGATTACTCGCCGCGTACACGATCAGGTACACCGTCTTGAAGGAGGTGATGCTTCCAACGGAGGTGGACTGAAAATACGTAGCGATCTCCACATTCAGGGGGCTGAGGAATAGACTCAACGTATGGATCATCCCGTGAAGAGCCGAGGCGCAATATAGGCTGTAGAGGGCTGCCTTCCGTGTATGCATGTGGGCAACCTACCGATTCTTAGGGCTTCCGTCAATCGGGAGTATGAACTCCTGGTAATTCCTTGGATGAATCACCGTAAAGAGCGCTCCCGGGTACGCGTTGACCCAGGTACGGGGAGGTAAAATGTTTTTCTTAAAAGACCATTTGAACTCGTACCCGTGCAGGGAGCACTCGTATTCCTCGATCAAATCGATTTCCTGTTGCTGATAAGTTCTCCAGTAGTAGCTGTTTCCATACAGGCCGTAATAAGTGCGGTACTTGATTCGTTCGATCTGGATGAAGTTTTCCCAGAGGAGTCCTTGGTCATTTCGTTGATCCAGAGTATTGAACTGGGCCACGATGGCGTTCCGGATTCCATTGTCCCCAAAATAATACTTGGACTTGTTGGTAACTTCTTCTCTCAGATTGCGACCGAACCCATTCAGCCTGTAAAGCACGAAAGTTTTCTCCAACAAATCCAGGTACCGTTTTACGGTTTTTACATTCACTCCAAGCTGTGTGGCCAACTCATTCAAAGCCACTTCATGCCCTACCTGGAAAGCCAACAGTTTGAGGAGATCCAGGAGGGCACGGGAACTTTTTATGCGATCGAGAACAAGGATATCCTTCAGCAAGTACGAGTGGGCTAGTTCTTCCAGTACTTCGATCCGTTCCTTCCTGGTTTGCGCATTCAGCACTTCCGGGTATGATCCGAAGACCAGGAAATCTTCGAGTTTTTCTTTCAGTTCGAATCGATTGTAGACACTCAACAATTCCGATTGAGCCAGGGGATAGAGGTACAATACTTTCTTACGTCCCGTTAGAGGTTCTCCGATCTGGCCCGACAATTCAAAAGACGAAGAGCCCGTAACGATTATCTGTAAATGGGGAAGATGATCCACCACTAATTTCAGGCTTTCTCCTACCTGGGGAATGCTTTGAGCCTCGTCGATAGCGTATAGTTCATACCCTTCCAGATAGGAGAGGATGAGAGGAAGATCCCGGGAACTCATGATTTGTTGGGTACGGATGTTGTCTCCCGTATCAAGTTTGTACTTCAATCCTGTGCTTCGCAAGAAGTTCTGGAGAAGGGTGGTCTTTCCCACTCTCCGGGGGCCATAGATGACGAGCACCTTTCCGGGCCGAAGGTGCTGATCAAGCGGTTCGTACGCACGGGAAAACATACGGAAACGATACAACGATTAGAGGAATTTGTCAAATCTGGTATTGTAACTACCTATATTTAGTATAAAAACAGGTATTCAGGATGATTGTTTTTCGAATAGCTGAAATCGGTGCGTTGAGGGACGAACTGACTTCATCGCGGTACGATCAATTAGTTCTTGAAGGATACCACAGATCAATCGATGAAAACCATCCCGCCTATATCCAGCACAATATACCGGTTCGGGTCGCGGCCCTGCTTTTCGATTTCCCTTTTCAGGTCGAAATAGGCGTATCCCGGCGGTTCTTCCCCCAGAGGGAAGGTACCCCACTGATTTGGGATGAAGTAAGCTGCCCCCAGTTCGTCGAATGCCCGCAGGGCCTCGCGTACGTTCATGTGGTTGTAATGCATGAACCACCGGGGATGGTAGGCGGTGATAGGCATGATGGCGTAGTCGATCCCGGGAAATCGGCGCCCTATCTCACGGTATCCTACGAAGTATCCGCTGTCCATGGCGAAATAGATCTTCTTTTTCGGCGTTATCAACAGGTAACTTGCCCAGAGGGACTCGTTGGTTCCTTGGCTGATCCGGCGGGACCAGTGCTGAGCGGGAAGGCACACGAGGCGCACTCCCGGCCCCAATTCGATCTCGTCCCACCAGTTCATCTCGGTTACGTGGGACTTACCGAGGCTCCGCACCGCTTCACCGAGCCCTAGGGGAACGATGAACCGCGCCGAATCCGGAAGGTCCCGGACGCTTTTTTTGTCGAAATGATCGTAGTGGTTATGGGAGAGAATCACCACGAGGTCCAATCCCAGGGAGGCGATCTCCTTCGCCCCCACCGCGGGAGGAGTTTTTCGTTTCGGCAACACAGCCCTGTCGGAAAACATGGGGTCCGTCAGGTATAAAGTCGTTCCGATTTTGACGGCAAAGGTATTATGTCCTATCCAAAGGATGTAGTCTCGGTTAGAAGCCTCGGACATTCGCTTGGCCGCATCGGGCACCACAGCGGGAAGAAAGGTAGACTCTTCTTCCGTGTAGGAGTTTTCGGGCTTGGTAAACAATTTCCACCTGAGCACATGAAAGACGTTATGGTCAGGCATCCGGAGCCAGGGATTGAAAAAACGGTCGTTTTCTTTATTGGGAAGGTAGAGGGTTTGCGGATCAACCGAATCCGTCTTTCGGCGCCAGGCCTCCTCGTCGAAGGGTTCCGGCAGGGAGGCACAGGAGACGGCAAACACTACCAACCCAACAGCCAAAACCGAGTGAATCGCTCGTATATTCATGGGCTAAAGGTAACTATCTAATCCTGACCTTGGCAAGGTCGAGGGAAGATTAAAATTGCGAGGGCGGTAAGAATTATGTTTTAAGAAGCATTTCCATCCGGCCCTAGTGGCGGACATAACCGCCTCCCTGGACCGGTACGAGGGTCGCAGACTTTCCCTGGTAGGATGCGTGCACAGAGTACGGGACTATCCTCCGACAGGGTCTTTATCACCCGCATACTAATTACCTACTGTGTAGCGGACGAGGCGCCTTTTGGCGTCCTGGCGTCCTGGCAGGGCGCCCCGCAGTTTCAGAGCTGCCATTGGGTCCGGGTTACGGGGGTAGCCAAACGCACTATTTATCAGGATTCCTACACGGGTAAAGAATCCTTCCTTGCAATGATCCAGGCGGAAGAGATGGTTCCCGTAGGGCAACCCGCTAGTCCCTACCTCTATCTCGGTCAATTTTGAGAACCCAGATCACCGCCGGCTGAATGAGGAACCTCCGAAATCTTTTATCCCGAAAGCCAATCGGGGACATCGGGGTCGTTGCTTGCGTACAGGATTGAAAGCCCTCTTTCTCGTGATATAATTATCGATAGAGAAATCGTTCTTACGTTAACATTTCCGTTCTGTGCATCCTTTTGATCCTACTTATATCGAGTTGCGGGGGTGATTTGTTATCCACTCTAGGAAACGATACCGGCTCTACAGGCGGCGGTACGGGTGGTACATCAGGAGGAGGATCAGGTGGAGGTTCCGGCGGATCTGGGGGTGGCTCAGGCGGGTCTAGCATACCTTCTTGGAAAGATGTGGGCACTCCTGGATTTTCCGCAGGGGAAGTGGAGTACGTGTCCTTTGCCGGGGATCCGAACGGGAGTTTGTATGTGGGGTATCAGGATAAGGGGGATAATTACAAGGGAGTTGTAAAAAAAGGGACTTTTTCGGGGAATTGGGAGGAGTTATACAAGACAACAGATCTGGGTAATGCTTCAGTCACAGTTAATGATAGTGGAGTTCTATTTGCAGCCTTTGGTGAAAATAACTATCAGCCTTCAATAAAAAAATACATATCTGGTAATTGGGTAAATATTAACGGTTTTTCAGGAGGATCTTTTACCAGTCCTCCGCAGATTCGAACTTTTAGAAGTGACTCTCTATACCTCTTACAAATCTCGAATGGGAATGTATATAAATATACTGGGTCTGAATGGATAGATTGTAACATTATAGGTTACCCTACCGCAGGAAATGTTTCTCTATTCGTTCGGCAAGATACGGATATACCCTATGCGGCTTTTAGCGAATCTAATAAGTATGGATATGTAAAAAAATATATAAATGATGAAAACCCATACTGTGATTATATAAGCAACCCAGCTGCTAACCAATTTGACACTGATCTAACAGATCAATATGGCAATCTCTCCCTGGGTTTTTGGACAGGAGACCTTACCCCTATTGTAGCTAACAGAAAATCGAATGGAGACATTTGTGTAAAAAAGTTCGTTACAGGAGCTTCTCCTTACTGGGCAACATTAGGTGAAAATCCAATAGGTTATTGCGATTATTATATAGGTGTAGTTTCTCTTTCAGTGGTAACCACTTCCATATCACCACCCAAAGGCAAAGTGTATGTGGCTTTCCGGGACGGTAATAACGGGGGTAAGGTAACGTTGAAAGCATGTGATATTGACAGTCCTGTATGGGAAACCGTCGGTGGGGGACCTGCATCTGCCGGTGCAGCCGAGTACATCAACCTCATTGTACTGAACAACGTACCCTACATCGCCTACAAGGATCATGCCAACGGTGGGAAAATAACCGTGCGGAAGTATGAATAGTGAATAGCCCGATCGGGCTAGCGCTCTGCCCTTTCAAACTCGGAAAGATCACCATGCGGAAGTACGCATAGAAACGTTGCCTCATTTCCGCCCCACAGAGAGTCGGCCATAGGCAAGAATCCGGGAATCCTCAAGAGAATAGCTACGCTCTGAAACTCCGTTAATCCCCTCCTCTGGTTTAAAGGTGGAATCGATAAACGTGACGAAACCTGCATCCTTCCTTATAAACAATGCAACATGAAAGATCCTTCCATTTTCTCCCATAAAAATCAGGTCCCCTGGTGAAACATCCTCTAAGTCCAACTCCTTGCAATATTCCCATAATCCGTAGGATGTAGTGTCGTGGAACAATAGAAAATATCCTTCATCCTGACAGGCATATTGGTAGCACCGTATTAACAGTCCTGAGCAATCCACCACTATTTTCTGCAAGGGGTCCTGGCCGCCCCACTGGTATCCAGTTCCTTCTTCCATGTACCTTCGGGCATACGAAAGAGCCCTGACTCTAACCTCCGATGGCGCGGGAACAACCTCCAGGGGATGTTCGGTGCTGCAGGACTCCAGTAACGATAGAAAGAATATCCAGAAAACCTTCTTCACATACCCCATACGTAGCTAATGTACCGCAAATTCGAAGGAAATAGAAATCGCCTGGTCTCCTTGACCGCCCGGGGGCAAAGAGCTATGTTCTGTCCTATGTCCCTATACCACCCCAAGCTTCTGCAGTTCAATGTATTTCCCTTTCCACTGTGGGGAATATTGATAATTTCGATGAATCCGAATGCCACCAGCTTTGAGAATGTTGCAAATTCCTTCCACGGTTCCCGCACTTTGGCTAGCCAAATAATGTAACGGAGATGAGGAGTTCTGATTCCTTCACTAGGTGTGCAAACTCATGCGCATCATCATAGGGTAATAAACATCCCTTGTCAGACCCGCATTTGAGACATCCAATGCAAGGTCGAATTTTTTTTCATACACCCTCCTATAACTACTAGAAACAGTCATTTCGGGATTGTTCGCGGTTTTGCGTCGAAGCTCGGCTTTTGCCCCAAACTACGACCCTTCCCCTTGCCCGAACATCTGAACTAATCAAATTTTTTTCAGTCAATTCTTTTCGGCACCGCCGACAAAGAGAAGCACACTTCCGGCCTCTTTCTGTGGGCAAGCCGTGATGCGGTCGATTTCCCAATGTTTAAAGAGTACCCTCCTGACAGGATGCGCCGATCACTCAGGAGCTCATTTCACAGAGCCTAAGCTCCCCTGGCATTTAGGACAGATAAATGGATCGACAAAATGAAGAAAACGAAAAATTCCTGGGCACCCAGGCATTAAAGAGCTTTTTAAAATAAATCTCGCGGGAATTGCCTGGCTGTCTTTTCACTCGAGGTAATCGCTTATTTTTATACTGCTGACAATAGCTTCATCAAAAAAGATTGTAGCTTTGCCGTCAGTTAATGCGCCTGTAATATAGTCAGTGTAATTACCTATTCCCCATACTGTGGTATCTGCAGGAGGCAGAACAGTGCGAATGTTATATTTTTCAAAAATTTTATACCCATTGAACCATACTTTAACAGCTCCCGAATAGTCTTTTGATTTTTTATACCATACTTCCACATGGTGCCAGACTTTTGGCACAATCTCTTGTGCAGAGGCTTGTGTTATGTATTCATATGAGTAATTATCGCTGTTATCATCGGGATAAGCTTTAATAATTAATCCAAAATACATTTTGTTGTTTTCGTTATAGTTATAGAGGTCAAGAGTGACAACCGGCTGGCTCCCCGCATGATTGTTTGATTTAAATTGAAAAACATTCCTCCAGCCCCCCTCGCCCAACGGATCCTTATCCGGCGGTTTTGCAGGATTATAAGTTTCAGGGAAATACTCCCCATCATTATTCCATGCTTTATCTTTCCATCGCATAAAGCGTACAGCTTAATAAAAGATTGATCTTCATAAGCGCAAAACCATAGTATTTTCCCCTGGCCTTCCTCTGGAAGAGTTTCAATAAAAGAAGTCTGCTGGTTATACGATAATCCTTTGCAGGAAAAAAGATATATAATGATGAAGAAGATCGTAAAATGTATCTTCAAAAACATAATTCGCTTCACAATGCATCTCTGATAGAATTATACCTGAATCCCTATGAGTAGGGAACATAAAAGCTTATACCCAAATGTAGGTAAGTAGGGCTTGCTGAATGATGCGGTGCCACACCTGAGACTCGGGATAGGCATGGTCCATTTTCTTGCGGATTCGTATGATGTTAGATTGATAAATCCTGGAGGGGGACTACATCGATGTGGGGTGCCAATGGCCAGGAGTCTGCTCCAGGATAAACGACAAGGAGTCGTTTAAGCGAGAGATCAGCCGAAGCATTTCGCATTGAAGCCGTTAGACGAGGTGCATCGGCGTATTTAAATTCGATACCGTACATTTTCCCGCCTTGTTCCCATACCAGGTCCAGCTCGGCTCCGGTATGGGTCCTGTAGAAGAGGGGTGTTTGTATATCAAGACGTCTGATCACTTGTTCAAGCGCGAAGCCCTCCCAGGAAGCCCCAAGCTTGGGATGGGACTCCAGGCTTGCCATATCGATTATACCAAGCAATGCGTGAAATATACCAGAATCACGGATGTAGAGCTTCGGCGCCCGGACTAAACGTTTACCCAGATTACCATACCACGGTCTGAGAAGCCGCACCATGAAGGTGCCTTCCAGTATTTCCAGATAGTGACGAACCGTTGCATCGCTTACACCAAAAGACCGCGAGATATCTTGATAGTTCAAAATCTGACCATGGTAATGGGCAAGCATAGCCCAGAAACGTCTTAGGGTCGCCGCAGGAATTCTGATACCCAGTTGAGGAATATCCCGTTCAAGATATGTTTGGATAAATTGGTTTCTCCACAGGAGACTGCTTTCATCCGAATCGGCAAGTACGGACCGAGGGAATCCTCCACGCAACCAAAGTTGCCTGAGTTCTGAGCCTCCTCCTGTAAGGTCTTCCAGCCGGAAACCACCTAATTCGAGGTATGCGATCCTGCCTGCAAGGGATTCCGAACTCTGTCTGATAAGATCTCGGCTTGCACTGCCCAAGACAAGGTATTTTGTTTCAGGTTGATGATCAACCAGGTAACGAAGTAAGGTAAATAGTTCGGGTTTTCGCTGGATTTCATCGATTACAACCAGACCTTTTAGCCGTTCCAGGGCAAGCTGAGGCTGATCCAGGCGGGCAAGGTCCCGGGGATTCTCCAGGTCAAAGTAATGATCCCACTCCATACTTCGAGCCAACGTTGATTTACCCACCTGACGGGCACCAAGTATGGCTACTACGGGAAAATTCTTTAAGTAATTAAGGAGGATTTGTTTATCCGTCAATCGTGGAATCATATATAAAGCATAGGCAAATTACCATGAAATTTCAAGGGTAGACTTAGTAATTTTCATGGAGCGAGGGCAGGCTCAATTAATGATTGATTGGCACTGTCCATTTAGGGATTGTTCGCGGTTTTGCGCCGAAGCTCGGCTTTTGCCCCAAACTACGACTCTTCCCCTTGCCCGAACATCTGAACTAATCAAATTTTTTTCAGTCAATTCTTTTCGGCACCGCCCAGAAATTCCCCACAAGATATAGGGGATAGCCGCCAGGGGCGGTCGGGCGGGGAATTCTTTAGCGAAGCAATAGGTTGTAGGGAGCCATCAGAGTTGACGGAGCGTACCTCACCCTCCCTTTTGGGTTATTTTGAGGTCATCTGTATCTGTCCCGACCCTCCGAAAGAATCCCGATTTCAACTCAAGGCTAACACCCTCTGCAAGGTGGTTAGCCGAAGGGTATATCGCCATGGGCTAAAAAAGATGTTCCAGGTGAATCTCGCTCCCCGCAGCATCCTCTGGAACAGATCGGGAGATGGCCGCACCCTAGTAAGGAATGCGTCCCAGGAAGCCACCGCGGCGGCTACCAGCCGCAGGAGATTGAAGAACGGGATAGGATGCTAGAACCAGAAGCGTTTGGTAGCGCAGAGGTGGCTCAGCCGTTTGAAGACGTTGGGTTCAATGTGCCAGCGGAGATGCGCGGCCTCCCGGAGTTCTGCCCCCTTGAGGGAGAGGAGGGTAGGGAGGATCCAGGTGGACACAGTCTTCTGGCGGGCTCATGTGGGGTAGTGTTCCTCCAGAGGCTCTGGGAAACGGGAACGATGAGCAAACTCTCCGCTGGTTGTCTTAAGGGGAACACTGCCGTTCGGGGCCCTCTACGCTTTGGGGGGATCGCCTACCGAAGGCGGGTGTGGGGAATAGGCGGAAGCGACTTTGAGGAAATCAGGGTCGAGTCTGAGACTACTAGCTGCTCCTTGTCCCGCCGAGAGTGCATCTGAGCTAGTCTCCGCATCCAGGGGGATCGACCCTCCTGGTCTACCGAGAGCAGGGAACGATTCCCAAAAAAGGGTAACAGAAATAATACCTGTAGAATGGTTTGTTGTGGATTCTCCCCATATTCCCCTCCCCTTAAAGCATAGAGTTTTTGGGAAGTCCCACGGACTTTCAAAAACTGTGTAGGCGAAAAAAGAATAAATTGTCAACAGGAAAGTCCCGCCCGAACGCCTCCTAAAAATCGGTGGGGAATTACTGGAAATCGATAGCGCTCCTTGACCCCCCGGGGGCAAAGAGCTATGTTCTGTCCTATGTCCCTATACCACCCCAAGCTCCAGCAGTTCGAGGAGCGGCTGAAAAAACTCTTCGACGAGGTGGATCATTACATCGAGGATCGGTATGGCGACCGATTCCCCCTCCATCCTTCGCGGCCTGGGCGGGGACAAACGGCGAATCCCCAGGCGGATGGGCTGTTCGATGTGGGAGCAGCCTTTACCGCCGGATTTGGCTCTCAGCTCGGGCGGGGATACCTGATCGACGTTACCATGGCGACATTGGAAGAGGTGGAGGAAGGGGTGAGACAGCAAATCTACCAAGATGCTGCCGCCAAAGTCCAGGAGCTCCTACCGGTTCACTTCCCAGAACGGCATCTGGAGGTTCGCCAGGAAGGGAACCACTTCAAAATCCAGGGTGATTTCGGCCTGGGAGAGCTGTAGGACACCATACCTTCCTGCCTTTTAGGGCTCGCGGGCCCGGCTCATTGCAGGGAGGTGTGGGCGGCACTGCCTTTCATATATGATCCAGGGGCACGCACTGCCCGCTTTCATGTTGCCTTCTGGATTGCCCAAGGATATTCACCTGCTCGCTCAGCCTGGTTACATCCGCCACCGCATGGTGCTTGCCTCCCAGGGTAGGCAAGTGGCATACTCGAAGCATTCTTTACATACATCCTTTAGACACAAGGGGGCTCCTCCATGCTGGCAATCCTACTCCTCGGTGCGTTTTTAGTAGCCATGGTCATCATCGGCATCTGGGGGATGCGGAAAACCTCTACCCTGGGCGACTTTTTTCTGGGGGGTAGAACGGTAGGGCCCTGGATCTCCGCCTTCGCGTACGGGACTTCCTACTTTTCCGCCGTACTCTTCATCGGATTCGCCGGAAAACTGGGCTGGGTGTTCGGGCTACAGGCTCTGTGGATCGGCCTGGGGAACGCGGTGTTCGGTTCCCTTCTCGCGTGGCTTGTACTGGGACGACGAACCCGGATCATGACCCAGAACCTGGATGTGATGACGATGCCGGAGTTCCTACTGGAGCGGTTCGGCGGACGGTACATCAAGATCCTTTCGGCGGTCATCATCTTCATGTTCCTACTACCGTATTCGGCCTCGGTATTCAAGGGGCTGGGACACCTGTTCGAGGCAACTTTCCACATCTCCTACGATGTTGCCCTCCTGATCATGATCGGGATCACGGGGGTGTACCTTGTCCTGGGAGGGTACTTCGCCATCACCCTGACGGACTTTATCCAGGGGATCATCATGCTCGCCGGTTCTCTCACGATGGTAGTGGTGCTGGCCGGGAAGAACGGAGGAATCGGAGGAAGCATTGCCCTGGTGATGGAAAAGTATCCCCTCCATGTTCCCCCGGGGAAACAACCGCCCCTCCTGCTTCTGGCAGCCCTGGTGTTCATGACATCCTTCGGAACCTGGGGGCTTCCCCAGATGGTGCAGAAGTTCTACGCGGTGAAGAGCGAAGGCGTCATCAAGAAGGCCGCACTGGTTACCACCGTGTTCGCTCTGGTGATCGGGCTAAGCGCCTACTTCACCGGTTCCCTCTCCCATCTATTCTACGACAGTGTACCGATGGTGAACGGGAAACCCGTCTTCGACCGGCTAATTCCCGATCTTCTAACCCGACACCTGCCGGAACCCCTCATGGCGGTGATCCTCCTCCTGATCCTCTCCGCATCGATGTCAACCCTTTCTTCCCTGGTGCTGGTATCCTCCTCTGCCATCGCCATCGACCTGTACAAGGGACATGTGAATCCCCAGGTGTCCAAGGAGAACTCGCTGTACATGATGCGGTTCCTCAGTGCCCTATTCATCATCATTTCCTACTTCATCGCCCGCTACGACTTCGCCATCATCATTACCCTCATGTCGCTATCCTGGGGAGCGGTGGCAGGCTCCTTCATGGCACCCTTCCTCTACGGATTGTTCTGGAAGCGAACCACCCTGGCCGGTGTGTACGCGGGAATGCTGACAGGCCTCGCCACCTCGGTTACCCTGTTCTTCTACTGGGGGGAAGCCTGGTCGCCCCTCGCTTCATCGGTGGGGATGCTCCTCCCCTTCCTCGTGGTGCCCCTGGTGAGTCTCCTGACCAAACCACCTGCCGAGGAGGTGGTAACGACGGCATTCAGGGGGATATAGACTCAAGGTACTTCCCCCTCAGCGCCACCTTGTTCACCTTTCCCACGCTCGTCTTGTCCAGGGAGGGAACGAACCGTACTTTGAGCAGGATCGCTTCCCGGGGAAGGATTCCGCGGTCCACGTAGGTCTTCGCATAGGCGATGAGCTCCCGCTCCGTGGGGCCTACTTCCCTGTCCCTATGCTCGGCGGGCCCCTGCCCGGCGGGCAAATTTTCCGCAGGCCCCCTCTGCATTACAGGGCCTTTTTCCGCGGTCCCCCCAGGCGCGGGGGGCTTATTCTCCGAAGCCTCGCCATGTCCGGCTGGCAAATTTCCCTCAGCATCCCCGTGGGCTTTACCATCAGGCCCCCTCTTCAGTACCACGAGGGCTAGGGGAATCTCGCCCCAGGTGGTGTCGGGTTGCCCTATCACTGCCGCTTCCGCCACTGCCGGGTGAGAGGAAAGGATATCTTCCAGAGCCAGGGAAGAAATCCATTCTCCTCCTACCTTGATGATATCCTTCTTCCGATCCGTGATCCGGAGCGATCCCGAAGTGTCCACGCACCCGATATCCCCCGTATGAAGCCATCCGCCTTCCCAGAGCTTTTCCGAGTTGGTATGGTCCTTCCAGTACCCTTGCGTTAGCCAGGGGGCCCGTACAAGGATTTCCCCCGTCGATTTGTCATCCAGGGGAACGTCCACTCCCTGCTCGTTCACGACCCGGGCATAGACAAGGGGGATGGGGTTACCGGTACGGGTTCGAGTTTCTACGCTGGATTCCAGAGCCGCATTCTCTGACACGAGGACTGAAGCTGCTTCATCATCTATCTGAAAGGCATGTGCCGCTACCGCCTCGCCCCCTTTCAATTGCTGCGGGGGAACACCAGTCCGATCCTTCTTTATATCCGACTGTGCTCCATCTGGGACATCCCATTCACCCGACTGTGAAATATGGCTTTCCCTGGAGGATACCTCACGTGGAACCGCGCGTACACTGGAGACCTCCCCCGGCGTGGCCCGAAAAATCCGGGCGATGCTCAGGACCGGACAGGTTTCCGAAAGGCCATAGCCTGAAAAAACATCGATTCCCCGTTCCAGAGCCTCCCTGGCCAATCCTTTGGGTAACGCCGCGCCTCCTATGATCACTTTCCATCGGGATAGGTCTAGGTCTTTTGCGGCAGGGTCCTTCAGCAGCATGTGCAGGATCGTTGGCACACAGTGGGAGAAGGTAACCCCCTCTGAACGAAGGAGGGAGAGGATGCTGGAAGGAACATACTTTCCCGGATACACCTGCTTCACTCCCAGCACCGTGGCCATATAGGGAATCCCCCAGGCATGGACATGGAACATGGGAGTGAGGGGCATGTAGACATCCGCGGTATGGAACCTACCCCTTTCTGCCACGCTACCCAGCGCGACCAGCCCCGATAGGGTGTGGAGCACGATCTGTCGATGACTGAAGTACACTCCCTTGGGAAGACCCGTGGTACCCGTAGTGTAGAAGATCGTGGCCCGGGTGTTTTCATCGAAATCAGGAAAATCCTGTAGCGGTTCGGAATGGGATAGCAAATCCTCGTACTCCCCTTCGAAGGGATAGGGGGTTGGGAGGACGGAAGGGGGATTCGGCGGCGAGTATCGGGCTGGATCACCACCCGAAGCTTGCGGAGCGGGCTGGTCCGAGGAAGAGCCGACCCGTTGCCTTCCGATCGAGGGTTCCCGAATCAGGATGAACTTCTTGACCGTATCGATGCGTCCCCTAATCTGTTCCAAAACTGGAAGGAAATCTTCGTGTACGATCAGAACTTCGTCCTCCGCGTGATCGATGGTGTACACCAACTGTTCGCTTGACAGTCGCACGTTCACCGTATGGAGGACCGCTCCGATCATGGGAATCGCGAAAAAGCATTCCAGGTACCTGTGGCTATCCCAATCGAGGACTCCCACAGTGGTACCCTCCCGCACCCCCAGCCGCAGAAGGGCGGTGGCAAGCTGCCCCACCCGTTCCCGGAATCCCGCATAGGTCAGACGTACGGTGCCCCGGTACACGATTTCCTGGTGCGGATGATAAACCAGGGGCGCGTAGAGGAGATGCTTGATCAGCAAGGGATACGTATAGGCTGACTCGGTTTTCCAAATGTTGCTCATTGTGCCTCCCTGCAGAAACAAAAAAAAATTATTTTATACGATGTTGTAAATTACTGGCATTTTGAATACCCAGGACTGCCATAACGAATTATGCACCAATAAATTGACCATAAAGTGTGCAACATTGACCCTGCTGGTTTTCCCTGCATTGAAAATCGGGCTCCTCAGTTTCTGTGCACAAATCTGATACGCACTTTTTTCTTCTTCATCAAAGAGCGAATCCGGACGTACTGCAACCCATTCAAATGCATCCGAGTCCCACATGGTTTCTGCAAGTAGGTTGCCTGATAGAACATTATCTCTATGGGGCGGCAACAGAACATGCAACAATCTAAAAATGATCTTTTCACCTAGGGTATCTTTTTCTTCCCCTTTTCTATGGGTATAAGCGGTGGTACTCATTAAGATAAACTTCTTTTTTTCTTTGGTTGTTTTCAATACTTCCGTTACTTTCTTAACCGCATTATATACAAGTAGCCGGGGTTTCCCAAACATCCCTTTGACATTGATATTGTGCCCTAGGCAGCAAACGACAGCGTTACAGTCTGAAATTAGATCCCGCATCCTCTGAGTCGAGAACTCGTCGATATTCCCTTTTACAATTTCGATGATTCTATCCTCCCTCATGTCTTCAGGAAAGGAAGCGGTTTCACGGATCACTATTTTCGTTTCGATATGCTGTTCCAAAAGCTGTTTCACAACCAACCGTCCTGTTGCGCCACTGGCGCCGATTACCAATACTTTCATCCTCCACTCCTTTTGTTACGAGAAAAATCACCTATCTACGATAACGCTAAATCATATACAGTTCCGTGAACAAAAACTATACCGCAGGGTTCCAATTTCAGTATATTCTCAACCAAGATAGGAACAGTAATGGTCACTCTTAAAATTCTTGAAATCCCCATCAAAGGGATGGATTGTGTTGAGTGCACTTTGCATGTCCGGAAAGCTATCGAACAGCTCCCCGGGGTTGCCTCGGTACAGGTGATGCTTTCCTCGGAAAAGGCGGTTCTTCGCATAGATCCCGCTCGGGTGGATATTTCTTCTATCCGTAAGGCTGTCGAGCATGCGGGCTATTCGGTGGGTGAAACGGAACCTCCCTCCGCTTTTAACCGACCTTTAAATATGGTTAACCAAAGAGCGGGAGTCCTGTTCGGCCTCGTGTTCGGCATTGTCATCGCCCTCACGGTAGGGGGAGAACTGTTCGGTTTATTTAACTTCCTGAATCAACTCGTGCCCCTGCCCGTGGGAATCCTGATCGTGCTCCTAGGGGGCCTACCTGTTTTCCGCCCGGTGATTCAGGCCGCATTCCATAGGCGCATCACCTCCCATTCCCTTATGACCATGGGAACGATTGCTGCCCTTGCAGTGGGGGAATGGGTAACCGCTGCCATCGTGGTTCTCTTCATGCATGTGGGGCGCAGGGTTGAAGGATTCACCACCGAAAAAGCCCGCCATGCCGTGAAGGAACTCGCTTCCCTCGCTCCCCAAACCGCCCGGGTGGAACGTCCGGGGGGAGAACAGGAAGTCCCCATCAGTGCAGTGCGGGTGGGGGAGGTAGTCGTCGTCCGGCCTGGAGAAATGATTCCTGTAGATGGGGAAGTGATCTCTGGACACGCTACGGTGAACCAGGCGACTATCACGGGGGAACCCATGCCCATCGAGGTAGCTCCCGGTTCAACCGTGTATGCCGCCACCTTTGCAACCCTGGGGAGTCTCCGGGTAAAAACAGTCCGGGTTGGTCAGGACACAACCATCGGCCGGGTTATCAAGCTGGTAGAAGATGCCGAAACCCATCGTGCCGAGGTACAACGCTTCGCCGATGCCTTTAGCGCCTACTATCTGCCTGTGGTACTGGGGATCGCATCTCTTTCCTTCCTCATTACCCGCAACCCTCTTGCCGCCGCCTCTGTGCTTGTGGTGGCCTGTTCCTGTTCCATCGCGTTGGCCACCCCCATTGCCATGCTCGCTTCCCTAGGTGCCAGTGCCAAACGGGGCATCCTGATCAAGGGGGGTAAGTACCTCGAGGCCTTGGCCCAAGCGGATATAGTGTTGGTAGACAAGACAGGTACCCTTACCCTGGGGAAACCTCACATTACCCGCATAATCAATCTTTCCTCGTTTCCTGATTCGGAGATCCTTTCCCTTGCCGCCTCTGCGGAACGGTATTCGGAGCACCCCCTTGCAGAAGCGATTCGCGCCACCGCTCGAGAGCGGAATCTTCCCCTCGTTGACCTGGAGGATTTCGAGGCTCTTCCCGGCAGGGGGGTTCGCGCAACGGTACAAGGATACCGAGTGGAGGTGGGGAACCATACTCTTCTGTCCCCGACAGTCCACCTGCCGCCGCCAAATGAAATTCCACCGAAAGACATACGATCCCAGGCCGCCCACCTGCCCCCGGGAGTCCATGTGAGTGACCCCTCTAATTTATCCGCTAATGTACCAGGCGAGACGGATATTCCGCTGGACTTTCCAGAGAAAGAACTTCAGGGAAAAGGGAGTACCCTTCTGTTCGTACGGGTGGACGGAAAACTTGCAGGGGCCCTCGAAGCCTCCGATACCCTTAGGCCAGAAGTTCCCGAAGCTATCCAACACCTTCGAGCCCTCGGACTGTCTCACATCGAACTTCTTACGGGGGACAACGAAGGAAGCGCGGCATCCCTTTCCAGGCAGATCGGTATTCCCTACCGGGCTCAGTTGCTCCCGGAAGACAAAATCAGGATCATAAGGGAGTACCAGGCCCAGGGGCACGTGGTGGTGATGGTGGGTGATGGGGTAAACGACGCGCCGGCCCTAGCGCAAGCCGATGTCGGTATCGCCATGGGAGTAGGGGGGACAGACATTGCCCTGGAGGCGGCTCCCATGGCTCTGATAAAAGAGGACTGGACTCAGGTTCCCGACCTCTTCCGCATCGCCCGGAGGACCATGCGGGTGGTCAAAACGAACCTAATATTCACCGCCCTTTACAACTTGATCGGGTTAGCTCTCGCCGCCTTCGGTTTGCTGCCCCCCGTACTAGCCGCCGCTGCCCAGTCCCTCCCCGATGTGGGGATCCTTCTCAATTCGGCCCGCTTATTGCGACCTCCGGATTGAGGATGTTCCCGTCATCCGAGAACCTGCCACGGAAACTTCGATTCGGTTATACGAAATCACGAAGTTCCTCCCTCCATTCACGACAATTTTTCAAGGAAGGGCCACAGCCAGATCCACATCCAGAAGACGGTCATCCCCGTGATGATTACTGCAAGAAGGTTCCGCGTCTTTACCCCTACAAGAAAGGACACGCCCGCGCCGATTAGGTGCGGACTTCCTATGCCGAACACAACCTCGGTTCCTTGTGGTATCAGCACCGAGGGCAGGATCATTGCCGCAAGAACCGCTGGAGGAACGAAGCGTAGAAGTTCCTCAAACCATTCGGGAAAGGTGAAACGATGAGCCACTGCGAACATTAGATAGCGGATGGAAAATGTTACTAAAGCCATACCGGCGATGATGAGGTAAGTCTTCATACGACGCTCCTTCGATCCCTACCCCATCGGTCTATGTTTGATCGCCGGCCCAGCAACAGGTGCATTCCGTAGCCGGCAGCGATTCCGGCGCTGGCGGCCAGAACGAGGCCGATCTTGTTCGGCAATCCGTAGGAAAGAAGGGCAACAGCCCCGGCTACAACGGAGGCAGAAATCATGGGCAAGTTACGGAGATAGGGAACCAGCATGCCAATGAAAGTCACGGGCATGGCAAAGTCCAATCCCCATTCCGCCGTACCGGGAATCAGGTTTCCGAACATGGCTCCCGTGAGGGTACAGAGAGCCCAGTTTACATACATCAGTATGGCAGATCCGAGATAGTAAAAGTGTAGTGTTCTAGTATCATTTCCGTGTGCATAACGGGCCGCTACCACGGCAAAAGTCTCATCGGTGAGCCAGAAGGCCATAGCCGCTTTGAGTGGTCCCGACAGGTGACGCACTCCCGGTGCCAAGGTTGCCGAATAGAGTAAGTGACGAAGGTTCACAACAAAGGTGGTCAACAAAATGATCTGCCAGGATGTACCAGCGGCGATAAGTCCCAGGGCAATGAACTGAGCGGATCCGGCAAAAACAACCAGAGATAGGGCCATGGTATGCCCCAGGGTAAGTCCGCTTTTGATCGATAAGGTGCCAAAGATGATTCCAAAAGGTATTGCCCCAATGATTAAGGGAATCGTATCCCGCATACCAGAAAGGAACTCATTCCTTCGATTCTGGAACATGCCTAACGAATACCAGAAAAAGAGGGAAATGTCTCCTCCGCCCCTTGACACTCTGCGCCGGGAAGGATACCGTTGTATTGGTTTTTTTGAACACGGGCGATGAGGCTCGCCTCCAACTGCCGATGTGGGCTGATAGCCTCTACGGAGCATACATTTCCGTAGAGGCTTTTTTTATTGAGGTTAGGGATCCTATGATCGCGCAAGAAACAAGTACCCAAGTAAGCATTCTCGATCCGCAAGGGGGGGCTTCCCTAACTGCCGGGAAACTCGATCGCGGGGAACCACCCGAATGCCTTTCCGACCTGAACCTGGATCAACTCATCGAAACCATTACGGCGCCTAAGCAGGACTACACCCTGAAACCCCACTTCTGGACTCCCCTGCAGGATCCCAAGCGTATCCGGTACCGGCAGGAAGTGATGAAGGACCTGGAGCGCCCCTCCCTCCTGTCGAGAATCAAAGAGTTTGCGGAAAAGATGAGTGTGGTTCACCGGTACCTCCGAATGGTAGAAAAGCTCGACTACCCCTACCACAGAAAGGGGTGGATCCTGGAAGGGATCCTGCTCTATACAGAGGCGGTGGAAACTCTCTTTCGCTCCCTGCAACAGGAGCCGATTCGTTCAGAAGGTTTTCACACTTTTCGCGGATGGCTCGAAACGTATCGCTCCTCCGAAGAGTTTCAATACCTTTCTACCGAGGCACGCCGCCTTAAGGAGTCCCTCGCATCCCTTCGTTACTGCGTGCTTATTGAAGGAAGCAAGGTGAAAGTCAAAGGTTACGAGGGTGAGACAGACTACAGCATGGAGGTGGAGAATACTTTCGAAAAATTTCGCCAGGGCCAGGTGGAAAGCTACCTGATCAAATACCCTGAGCGTACGGGAATGAACCATGTGGAAGGTAAGATCCTCGAACTGGTAGCCAAACTGTATCCTGAACCGTTTGCCGAGTTGGACACCTTCATCTCTTCCCATGAGCAGTTTCTCGACCCCACCCTGCTTGCCTTCGAAAAAGAGATTCAATTCTACATCTCCTACCTGGATCTCATTCTGGAACTGAAACAGAAAGGGTACCCCTTCTGCTATCCCGCCTTAAGTGCCACGGATAAGGAAACCTTCGTACGGGAGGGGTTCGATCTATCCCTCGCTACAGCTCTCCTCAAAGAGGGGAAGGTCGCGGTTCGTAACGATTTCTCCCTTTCGGGAACCGAGCGGATCCTCGTGGTGACGGGGCCAAACCAGGGTGGTAAAACCACCTTTGCCCGCATGGTGGGGCAGATCCACTACCTGGCCAGTCTGGGGTGCCCCGTTCCGGGTAGGGAAGCTCGCCTGTTCCTGGTAGACAGGATCTTCACTCACTTCGAACGAAGGGAGGAAGTGGCGACTCACCGGGGGAAATTGGAGGATGACCTCCTCCGAATCCATGCGATGCTTCTCCATGCATCTCCTAGGAGCCTCTTCATCCTGAACGAGATTTTTACCTCCACGACCTTGCAGGATGCGGTCTTTCTCAGCAAGAACATCATGACCCAACTGCTAGCAATGGACGCCCTCTGCGTCTGGGTCACCTTCCTCGATGAACTAGCTTCCCTCAGTGAAAAAACCGTCAGCATGGTGGCTCAGGTCGATCCCGCGGATCCTACGATACGGACGTTCCGGGTAGTGAGGAAACCGGCCGATGGGCTTTCCTACGCTCTGTCCCTAGCCCACAAGTATCGGTTGACCTACCAACAGATTCGGGAGCGTCTCCCATGATGAAAGTCTTTCTTTTATACCCCGATCGGGATTTCGACTCTAGGCAACCGCCACCTCCCTTCTGGGAAACCCTCGTGCAAGACCTCGGACTGGAAACCCTCTTTTCGGCCATGGCAGGGGGAAACAAGTTTATCCACGAGGTAGTCGAGCGGGTAATCCTCGCTAGCCTAAAGGATCCGGCCGAGATCCTTTACCGGCAAGAAATCCTGCAGGACTGTCTGAACCACCCTGAGTTGATTCAGGAACTGTACAGGATTCCCCTCGAGTTCCTCGATCGGAAACGAAAGCAATGGCTGTGGTTTTCCCCCCGCCACTCCAGTCCTGGCTTGATCCTGAGCGGGGCACGGCAGTTACTGGAGGCTTCCCTCGATCTTCTCCGGAATCTAAAGAAATTTGCGGAAACGAATGCAGAAGCCTTTCGATCGAGGGGGTTCAGACGCTTCTTCACCATGCTTCGACAAGAACTGGACGATTCCTATCTGGCCACGGTAGAAACCCATGTGAAGGCCCTCCGTTTTCCCGGTGGGGTACTGTTGAGCGCACGGCTTGGAAAAGGGAACGAAGGGACCCAGTATCTTCTCTGTAAGCCCAACAATCCTGCAGGGAACTGGATCTCCCGTATCTTTGCAGCGAAATCCCCGGTGTATTCGTTTTCCCTCCACCCACGGGATGAAAGCGGGGCTCGCATCCTGCAAGAATTGCGTGACCGGGGATTGGCGAAGGTGGCAGACAGTGTGGCCCAGGCCGCAGAGCACATCGAAAGTTTCTTCCAGGTTCTCCGCTGGGAATTGGCCTTCTACATCGGATGCACCACCCTGCGGGATCGCCTCGTGCAGTTGAAAGCACCCTTCGCCCTGCCCCAGCCTATGGAGGGTCATGGGCCTTTAGGGGATTATAAGTCTATGGAGGGTCATGGGCCTTTGAAAGATTGTGGCCCTGCGGAGGATCAGAAGCTCAAAGGGGGTCGTAAACTTAAGGAGGGTTTTGTGTTGACCGCCAGGGGGCTCTACGATCTTTCACTAGCCCTTTCCCTGGGGGAAAAGATCGTGGGGAACGATCTCGATGCGGATAACAAAAATCTTCTCGTGATCACGGGTCCCAACAAGGGGGGAAAGACCACCTTCCTTCGAAGTCTGGGGCAGGCGCAGCTCTTGATGCAGGCAGGCATGTTCGTTCCCGCAGAATCCTTCAAGGCCGACCTGGTTACCGGCCTTTTTACCCATTTCCGCCGGGAGGAAGACAGGACGATGGAGCGAGGCAAGTTCGAAGAGGAGCTACAGAGGATGAGCCAGATGCTGGAGGCGATAGAGGCCCACAGCTTCGTCCTGATGAACGAATCCTTTTCTGCCACCAACGAACGGGAAGGTTCCGAGGTTGCCCACCAGGTAGTAACGGCTTTGCTGGAATCACAGGTGAAAGTCGCCTTCGTAACCCACTTCTACGAGTTCGCCCGGCGGCTTATGGAAGGTCGTGTTATGGAAGAGGGAAGAAACCTATCTCAAGGCCAGCCGCCTTTCGAAGGTACCCGCTTGCCTACCCCCCAGAAACCGTTCCACCCCCTGTTCCTCGTGGCCGAACGACTCCCCGACGGAAGGCGCACGTACCGAATCAAGGAAGGCATTCCTCAGAGAAGGAGTTACGGGGAGGACCTTTACGACAATATTTTTACCCAGCCACACGGAGGCTCACATCTGTATACCCCCGGACTTCACAATCCCTGAACCGATACGATGGATCTCTGGAGCCCAGGAAAAGGATCTTTCGGCAAGGCCTTTGTAAAGCTTTCCCCAGGATATCGAGAGAAGAAATGAAATCGGGATGAAAAGTGGCAGAGCTTTTTATTTCTCCCAGAATCAGGGTGTTTCCCTCTTCGATCACCAGATCCACCTCCAACCCTTTCTGGTCACGGTAATAGTACAGGGTATTGGGAAGGCCCTGATTGTACCGTTCTTTAAGAAGTTCTGCCACCACGAAGCTTTCGAATATTTGCCCCCGCAGGGGATGGAGCGATAGTATTTTAGGATCATAGATACTCAGCAAATAACAGAGAAGTCCGCTATCGAGAAGATACAGTTTTGGACTTTTCACCAGTCGCTTCCCCAGGTTACCGAAATACGGTTTCAGTCTGTACACCAAACCGCTCTGTTCCAGCACCCCAATCCAGCCGGTGATGGTATGATGACTCATTCCCGTTTCGTTGGCCAGGGCTTGCACGTTCAGCACCTGACCTGAGCGACCCGCGAGAAGTCGCAAGAAAAGATCGAATTTCGTCCAATCCTTGATGTGTAAGATCTGGCGGATGTCCCTTTCCAGATAGGTAGCCACATAGAAGGAAAGCGCTTCCGTGGGATTCAGTTTTTTGTCATGGATCCGAGGGAAGAAGCCTGTGTACAGTAGGTTGTCCAGGCTGGGAATTTCCGAGTCGGAGGATCCATAGAGTTCTGGAAAGGAAAAGGGCAGTAATCGGCCAATGGCAGTTCGTCCTGCCAGTGATTGGCTTAAGGTTTCCATCAATTCAAACTGAGAACTGCCGGTAAGGATGAATAAACCAGGTCGATCGAGGGTATCTACAAGTACCTGCAAATAGGAGCAGAGTGCAGGGAACCGTTGCACCTCATCGAAAACGGCACCCTCCGGGTATCGCTCCAGGAATCCTTTTGGATCTTCCTGGATAAGGTATCGCAGGGAAAGATCCTCCAGATTCACGTAGGGTTTATCTGGAAAGAGGTATTTGCAGAGGGTGGATTTTCCCGATTGCCGGGGTCCCGTTACCGTGACTATGGGATACTCCTGTGACCATTGAAGGATTTTTTTCCCTAGCAATCTGGAGATCATAGAATCTTAGAGATTCTATACCCCAAAGTACAAATTTGCAATAGGAGTACAAGATATCACTTAAGCAGAAGCATGTAGAGGGGGATGATCACCAGACTGCAGACGGTAGTGAGGGTTGCCATGAGGCTTGCCCGCCTGTGGTCTGCGCCAAAGGCCTTGGTGACGATGGCCACCTGGGTCATCACGGGAAGGGAAGCCACCACGAGGAACACCTTCCCCATCAGCTCGGGAGTTTCGATCCTTGAAAGCACGATCCACGCTATGAGGGGCCCCACAAGGAACTTTCCTACCAGCACAGTTACCGTGTACCGGTCGAACCTCAGGCCTTCAAACCCGATATTCGCCACGGTGATTCCGATGATCAGCATGGATAGGGGAGTGGTCATATCGGCCGCGTACTTGAAGGAGGCCGCAAGGAAGGGAGGCAGCTTCACCTCCAGGAACACCAATCCGATGGCTAGAAAAAACGCTACCAGGACGGGATTGAAGATCCTTCGCACCGTATCCCAGGAAAAGAAAGGTACCCCTCGCCCCGACCCCTCCCCTTTTTGCTCTTCCGCGTCTTTTCGAATGTAGTAAACACCCAGGGTCCAGAACAGGGTGGTATTCACCAGGTAGTATAGAGTCACGAGGGGTACCGCCCGTTCGCCAAAGAGGGCTACGTTCACTGGAAGTCCCACGAAGATCGTGTTGGTGAAGGAGAACAGGGCCCGGAATGTGCCTCGGGAAGACTTGGGGATTCCCAGGAACATCCCCAACAGGGCAGACAACCCATAGGAACCCAGGATCACCGTAAAGGGAACCAACAGGCCGGGACCGAAGTTCAGGATCAACGCTCTGTCGAAGTTTCGGGTGAAGTTGGAGAACATCAGGGCGGGGAGGGCCAGATGCAACACCAGTCGGGAGAGAAACGCGGAGTCCCTCTCATCGAACCATCCTCGTTTACAAAGCACATACCCCACCGCCACCATGAAAAGGATCGTAAGCACACCCTGAATCGCATTGTACACAAGTCCCATGAAACCACCTCTATGCCGTCCACTATAGCAAAGAACAGAAATTCTTTTTATACTTTTGCACCAGAGCAACTTGGCGAGGTGCTCTATGGTCGCTGCCCCGGGGCACCATCAAACTGTCCGATTCGCCAATGATACATAAAAGGAGGAACCATGTTCATACCCATTGGAGACGACAACCGGGACCGCCGCACGATTCCCGTGGTTACCTACCTCCTCATCGGTCTGAATATATTCGTCTTTGTGTTCTACCAGGGTTGCGGGACCGATTACCGATTCACCTATTCGTACTCGATGGTTCCTGCGGAAATCCTCTCCGGAAAGGATATCGTCACCGCTCCCCAGGTTCGAATCGATCCCTTTACGGGTCTGCGGGTACGGATTCCGGGTCTGCAACCCACGCCGATTCCCGTACTCCTCACGATCCTTACATCTATGTTCATGCACGGGGGAATTGCCCACCTCCTGGGAAACATGCTGTACCTCTACATCTTCGGGGACAACCTGGAAGACCGGATGGGGAAGTTCCGGTTCACCCTGTTCTACCTTCTCTGCGGGGTGCTGGCGGCCCTTTCCCATGTGTTCGTTTCCTTCACCCTGGAATCCGGGCTCCTCACCCCTACACTTGGCGCTTCGGGAGCCATCTCCGGGGTTCTGGGAGGATACCTGATCCTGTTTCCCCATAAACTTGTCCGGGTACTGTTCATCCAGTTCATACTGGCCGTTCCTGCCGGTGTGGTGCTGTTCCTCTGGTTCCTCTTCCAGTTGATCAATGGGTTGGGGTACCTCGGAGGCTCTATTGAAGGAGGAGGGGTGGCGTATGCGGCTCATATTGGCGGATTCATCGCAGGGGTGATACTGGTAAAAGTATTCACCCCCGAACGCCGATACTACTACTGGTAACGGAGGTAACTACATGCAACAGGACACGATCTTCGACAAGATCATGCGGAAGGAAATCCCTTCGGACATCGTGTACGAGGACGAAACCGTGCTGGCCATCAAGGACATCAACCCTCAGGGGCCTGTCCACGTGCTGGTACTCCCCAAGAAAAAGGTCACCGGCTTCGATCGAATCGAGGAGATGGGGGAACTGGAGGCAGGGAAATACATCATCGCCATCAGCAAGGTGGCGGAGAAACTGAACCTGAAAGACGGGTATCGGATCGTGTTCAACGTGGGGAAGCATGGCCAGCAGACAGTACCCTACATCCACGCCCACGTGATCGGGGGCCGGCAGATGGGTTGGCCGCCGGGGTAGGAGGAAGGATCCCCGTCCTTCGCTTCATCGCCGAGGGAGAATATCCCGAGCACCCGCGCAGCCGGCGGTAGAAGATGCGGCCTTTCAAGCCCCCGCTGCATAGGATTTCCTCGGCAGTTCCACACAGGATACGCGGTTCAGAGGTGCAGAAGACAGAAGGAGTATAGAAGAAATTGAAAGCTAGTGATAAAGATGATATATTATCGTATATATAGGATTATGTTGTAAGAGGTATGAGTATGAAAAGTAAAAAAGTACACAAAAGGTTCTCCTGGTTAAGCCTGTCTGCTCTTATGATGTTGACTGCCGCCCTTCTATCATCCTGTTTCCTCTTTTCCTCAGGGGGGGGCGATGATGGGCTATCCACATCCACGATCAAGGAACTGGAATCCAGTTTTCTCACCACCCACAAAATTCTCCGGAACGAGGGGGGAACATCCAACTCTGTCATGCCCCGCATGCTCTCATCCCAACCGCTCACGCCTTTCTCCAAACCGGCTGCAGGCGGTTCCCTGGTTTCGAAAGCGACGGTACCCGTATCCGGATCAACCTCCGGCTTTTCCAACGGCTCCCTTTCAAACTATCCGGAGCCCGGGCAAACCACAAACTGGACCGTTACCCTATATGACGCAACGAACAAAATCTACAAGATTTCGGTAACCACCCTGTATCCCACGACTTCCCCAGCGGAAAGGACGGTAGAAGAGTACTTCGTGAAGGATATTTCACCGGGCCCCGGGCCTGCAGACAATATCTGGAACGAACACGATCCCATCGTGAACAGCGCCGGGACTCAGAACCAGACCTATAGAATCCAGTACTACACGAGGTTTCGGGACGGTAGTATCCGGAATGAAAAGATCCTCCTAATGTGCAATAGAGACACAGACGATAACGGAAATTATCTTAATACCTACACCACTTGGACACCGGAAGGCTCCTCCAACGCCAACAACACCTTCGCTGTATTTGACATTAACGGAAGTCTGGATTATCCGGCTGTTTTCAACCCTACCTCCAGTACCACCGCAACCTACTCCAGTATCGTCCTCTATACCCACACTAGAACACGAACCTTGGACTACTGGTTCTGGAAGGGAACCAGTAACCAGAACACTGTCGGGATACGTTACTATACGGAGGTCCCCAATACCGCGGGTGCCCATCTATACGGCACCACACTGGTATTCGAAAAAACCCTCGATACCCTCCTGACCCTAGGAGGGAGCCTGGCGGACAGTCTCGCGGATATCTACGTGGGGGGTTCCAACGATGCCCTGGTAAGAACGGTAACCCGCCATGCGGTTAAGTTTAATTCCAGCCTAGTGGCTACGGAAAAAACCACACGATCCAAGGCGGTGGTGTACGACGTAACGGGGAATGCCACCCTCTATATCGAAAAAATAAATGACGGAGCAGCCAGTGGAGATCTGTTTACCGACGATCAGGTGAGCGGCAGCAGCCTCAATCGCACTGCTATCATCAACAACGATCCCTATGGAGTACCCCTTGTCACTACATCCCCTCCCACAGGCGATCTAGGAACCCTCTACGCCGCCATCGAAAACGGCGCCTTGGTTACCACCGATAGCAAAACCGGCGGCACCGCCTACCAGTTCAACGGCCAGCAGGGAATAGTACTGCCCGACACTTCCGGAAGCGCCTACGATTTAACTACTGAGGGAACAGTCGAAGCCTGGGTAAAGCTATTCGATAAGGTACCCTGGGCCGCCGTGGTACACAAAGGGGTAAGGGACGACTTTGCCGATGAAGTGTACAGCCTCCAGTTCTGGAGCGTGGGAAACGATATTGCCTTTGTGCTGAATCCTAGCTCCGGCAATTATATACTGGTGCAGGCGGGTAACCCGTACAAGAACCTCGCTCTCAACACCTGGTACTATATCGTGGCCACCTGGAATACCCAGTACATCGACCTGTACGTGAACGGCCAGCGGGTGGGACGAAAGAACAACACCTTCTATACTACCGGTACACCACCACCTGGCGTGAAGGTAAACGACGCCCCCGTAGTGGTGGGCGCCCAATTCGCCACGAGCTCCAAAGTTTACAACGGGTATTTCGGCCTGAAAGGGATCATAGACAACTGGAAGGTGCATAAAGAGTACTGGGACGCGGCGACGGTACAATCGAAGTACAACAATCCCGGGAGCTGAGAAAGAATCATTCCGCGGCCCGGGAGAAGATGCGGGAATCGATCCGGCGGAGGGTTACAAGAAATAGCCCTCCGCTTACGATAACCGCAACGAAGGTACCCACAAGGTACCCCGCGCCGGGAGATAGGAGGAAGGGCACGCCCCCCTTAGCATACTCCCCTAACAGGTAAGCCACCCTTCCCCCCCCTGTATACCCCGCCAAATATGGAAGAGACTTTACTCCCTCCTCCGCCCCTACAGAAACCAGCGTTACCAGCAAGTTCACCCCGAAGAATAGGGCGGCCGTTACCAGGGCACCCCGGTAAGCTTCGAGAAAAAAGAGGAAGCTGGTAAGGACAAAGTACAGGAGGTGGAAGAACACTCCCCACAGAAGCACCCACACCGTACCCGGAAAAGGCGAGGAAGGAATTAGCCAGAAGGAGAGCAAGGCCGTAGAAAGGGTGACACATCCCTGGAAAAGCACCAGATCCCGTACATACGTAAGACTTTCGCTGTAGAGCCTGCGTTTTTCCTTCAGAATGTTTAAATAGGTACGGCGAGAAAGACCTTCCAGGAACTTTCGTAAAATTGTGGCAAACCCTGTTTCCGTGAAGACAACGAAGAACACCAGGCCGGGAATCATCGTCAAGTTCGTGTAGTACACCAGAATGTCATAGGAAGGAAACACCCGGAACCACGTCCCTTCCACCTGTTGGCCCTTCCCTATCCAGAAGAGGATCTTGTCGATCCAGATTCCCAGATAGTAGAAATACCCGGTGAGAAACAAGTCCCTTTGAGTCTTCACATACTTCCACACCCCGAGTGAGCATTCCGCAAAGACTTTTTTAAAACCTTTTTTCTCCACCAGGCCCCGAGCTTCCTGCCGAAACTGGAGAATCAGGATGGTGAGCCCCGCGAGAATCCCCAGGTTCCCCAAAGCGAATCCAGCAAGCACCCCCGCTACCCCCCACAGGGGGGATAGAAAAGCGGAAGAAAGGACGAACAACCCCATGCCCCCCGCATAGACAGCCAGAATCCGGCCATACCACCGTAGAAGGGATGCGTAGAGGATGAATAGCCAGTGGAGGCTCACAAAGAGGAAGAAAAATCCCGCGAACACCCGGTAGGCCAGGGGGTTTCGTATCCCCACAGGCCGTATCGTTCCTCCCATAAGGGCTCCCGCGAGGGCGGCAAGCAGTCCCACCACAAGGAGAAACCACCCGAGATAGGCCAGGGTGTTCCGTTCCTTTTTTTCGTACAGCAGGTCCGAAAGGATGCGGGAAAAGAGGTAGTGAACCCCGCCGAACAACAAAAGGGACCCTGTGTAGGTGTACACCACGGTAGCGAGGAACAAGTCGGGGCCTTCCGCGAGGGCTCCCCTGTAGAATCGCTGGATCAGCCCGATGGCCAGGATCGTGATTAGCCAGGGGCCCGCCACGATCATCGCCCCCGAGAGAGCTACCTGCAGGTAGGAGGCCATCGTTCCCTGCCGGACGATCTTTTTCAATTCGAATCCTATACCCGCCATGCCCCTTCCTTCTCCCCTAACTTTCGGTAAATTCCCCGGATTCGATCCAGCAGGATCCTCTTGTCGTAGTAGGCGCGCACCTTCTCCCGATTCTGCGCCACCAGTTCCCTTATTTCCTCCGGATGGGTGTGGATATAGAGGATTCCCTTGGCGATCTTGACCGAATCTTTCGCGTAGGCGAGGAATCGATCGTCGTAGTTTAGCATCTCCGGTACGTTCCCCACCCGGGTAGAGACCACGGGAATCCCCGCGCAGTAGGCTTCGAGAATCACGAGAGGTTGGGCCTCCTTCACGCTGGTCAGCGCCACCACATCGAGGAAGGCATAGTAGTCCAGCACATTCTTGCGGCCGGTAAACTCGAAACGATCAGCGATTTTGAGGCTTTCCACCAGCATTCTGCAATCCTCATAGTAGGCTGGGTCCTCATCGGTGGGGCCGATGCAGTAGAATCGGGCATCCTTCACCTCCTCCAGAACGATCTTCGCGGCCAGAATGAAGGTTTTCACATCCTTTATGGGCACTACCCGCCCTACCAACCCCACGTGGAATCCCGGTTTTTTCTGCCGCTCCACGGTATACCGCTGGATATCGATCCCGTTGGGAAGGACTAGTGTCCGTTCCTCCGGAGCCCCGAAATCGATCTGGTACTGGCGATTCTCTTCGAAGAGGGCCGTGATCAGATCGGCCTTCCGGTAGCAGAGCCGACTGATCTGATTGTAGATGGATATCCACAAGTCTCGCTGGTACCCCTTTACCAGGGGACTGCGCCTGATCTCCATTTCCCGTTCCTTGTGGTACAGGCCATGTTCGGTGAGGAGGAAGGGCTTTCCCCTCCGGGCCTTGGCCGCATAGGCGGCCAACCCTGCAAACCCGGTGGATACCGCGTGGTACACATCCGCTTCGGGGAGACTTGCCGCAAGCACCCGAAAGAGTAGCGCATGGGCCGAGTACCAGGCCCAGAAGTAATCGGTGAAGGGATAGATGGGGTTTCTGCGCTGGTTCGCCTCTACCACCATGGCCCACCCTTCCCTGGAGCGCACCGCGATCTTCGACAGGTTGTATCCCTCGGGGATACTGCGGATTAGGGCTGTGAGGTCCGGGACATCCCCGGAAAAGAACCTTCCATGAAGCTTCACGATTTCCTTCAGGATCTTTCCGGGATTTCGTACTTTTACCGTGCTCGGATGGGGATCGGAAACCACGAAGTTTCGATGCTCTACCACGTTCGAAGGAAGCGAGTAGCGTAGGGGCATGTCTGGTTCTGGAGAAATGGTGAAAAGGGAGAACTCTAGATCGGGCAGTCCCATAAGGAGGTCGTGTACCCAGGCGGAAACCCCTCCGGTGATGTAGGGATAGGACCCTTCAAGAATGATACAAATCCGCATCCTGATCTCCCTCTCCGCTCAGATCCCGGAGGGAAGGATTTTTCTTGAGTACTCCGCAGCAGGCATCCACATCCCTCTCCTTGAACGCGATTTCCGCGGCCAACAGCAGGTAATCAGGATCCTCGCCCACGGGATCAAACTTTCGGACCACGTCCTTCGCCTGCCCCAGAAGGTCCAATTCCAGGAGGATTTTTACCATCAGGATGCCGCATTCCTTATCCAGGGGTTCCTTTTCCTGGATCCTCCGCAACTGGGTAAAGGCTTCCCGCAGGTAGAAGTTGCGAATCGATCGCTTGTCCTCGTTCAACCCCGACAGTTCCCAGTAGAGAAAGGCAAGTTTCTTTCGGTACACTGGATCTGGATCCACATCCAGCAGCACCCGGTATACTTGGATCTTTTCGTTGTACCGGCTTTCCAGAGTATTCATCCCCTCGGCTGCGAACAGCGCGGTATCCATATCGGGAGAGGAAACCAATTCTTTGAACACCTGAGCCAGCAGGAGGATCGTGTCATAATCCAGTTGTTCCTGTGCCAGGAGTCGCTCCAGCTCTTCGATACGGTAGGGCTTTTCCAGAAGACTCTGTGTAGAAACTGCACGCTGCACGAAGGCTTCAGGGGGGAGAAGTCCCTCTAACACCGCCCTGAGCGCGGTGGAAGGGGTACGGGGAGAATACAGAGTGCCTGAAACCAGAAGGTAGGAATATCCGTCCACAGACCCTCACATTTTCTGCAGGAGCAAGAGGTGATCTACCTGCTGGAGGAGTGACTCCCCTTCGTACGAGCCCATCCGAGCTGTAGCATACCCTACCATCAGGGATAGGGAGACGAGCACCTCTCCGATTTTCCACTCCCGTTGATGGAGCCTCTCGAGGGACTCCAGACAGAATAGGGACGCACCGTCCTGATCCAGATTCGGGCAGAGGAACACCACCTGCCCGTCCTCCTTATACAGGAAGGAACTGTACCGACTGTCGGAAAAAAGGGTCAACTCCTCCACCAACTCTTTCAAGCTCCCTTTTGCCGCCTTTTTACCGAACCGCTGTACCAGGTCGGGGAAATTCTCTATTTCAAACACCACCACACTCAACGAACTCCCCTGACTTCGGGCGCGGTTCAACTCGTTCTCCATAAGATTGTAAAACTGGGAAAAATTGGGGATTCCCGTGTCTTCGTCCACGTCGGTCAGATTGGCCAGTTGGCGGTACTCCAGGATTTCTTCCAGGAATGGTTCGGCCAGCCCTACGATGATCTGCACCAACCGTTCCGAGTACAGGTTGTACCGCTCGAAGGGTAATTCCTCGATGCTCAGCACTCCAAAGGGTTTTTTCCCCGCGTGGACAGGAACCGCCAGCACCGTTCCCCCCCGATATATCTTTTTCAGGTTCTCGTACTGGAGCAGCATCCGAAAGGAAAAAACGGAACTATTCCGATACACCCACCCTTCCACACTGTCATTCAGGTGTAGGAACTCCTCTCGTTCCTGTCCCTCCCAACCGAGGGATGCTTCTACCCGTAACTGGTTCATCGATTCATCCAACGTCCACAGGGTGATCCTGCGAGCCTGTAGAAACATCTGCACCGTTTCCAGCAGCACCCTAAGGGCCTTTTCCAGGTTTAACGTACGGATCGTCTGTACCTGGTTATAGAGAAGGGTAAGAGAATCCCGCTGCTTGGCTACCCGCTCCTCCAGCACGGCGTTCACCTTCTGAAGTTCCCGGAGAATGCGGGAATAGCGCTGGTTCCTTTGCACCAGGGTACGAAACCGGGCCTGGATAGAGGAGAGATTTTCCCGCATGGAATCGGTGATTCTGCCGAAGATGTAGATCAGTAGGGGGAGGGAGCCCCAGAGGGAAAAACGAGCCGAATCGGCCCAGACAGGAGGGGGAAAGGCCTCCTGTAGCAGGGAAACGCCAAGGATTCCCAGTGTGGCGACCCCCCAGGCAATGAGCCCGACAAGGGTACCAGCCCCCGTAGCCTGGAGGAGGAAGATCACTACATAGGGTATGGAATACCACTTGCCAAAGCCTGGATCCATTGGGTACCCTAGATTCCACCCCAGCGGAAGGAGTAGAAGGAACCCGATGCTGGCTTTTCTCCGGAAAACTTTCTGTATTTTCATCCAATTCTGCTATAGTATTACTATGAAGAGAGGATTCGCACAATATGAAAAAAAGTAATTGGTTAACGGCGAGCTTGTGGCTTTTAATGAGTACAATAGGTTTTTCTCAAACCAAGCTCGTCCCCGTGTATCCTACTTCGACTCCGGAACTGGTATTCCTGGAAGCTGAATACGCCGTTTCCACCAACTTCTCAAAAGAACCCATTCTGAATTACGGGTGTTCTTCCAGTCGAACCCTTCAGTTGAACCGCACCGTTCCCTTGTTCGGAAACGCTCCCTTCTACGCGGAGTTCGTGTTCTTCATTCAAGAGGAAGGAACCTACGAGATTTGGTACGGGGGGTCTCCCCCAGGCCCAAAGGACGATCTGTTGCCTTCCTACGCTTCCCCCTTCAACCTGCGTATCGATGGTACGGATCCTACCCCCGTGTACCGTGAAGATGTCCATGTGGTGGAAAACTACACCCCCGCCTACTACTGGAACGTCTTGAAACGAAAGGTTTCCCTGAAAGCCGGAGTACACACGGTTCGTATCGAGATCACGGAAAAACGAAGGTACGACAACCGCTATTTCTTCTACCTGGATGCTCTGTTTTTCCGGAAAGAGGGCTCTGAGGCAAGGCCTACCAGTGCCCTAGCCAAATTCCCCCAGGACCTGAAGAACCGACGAATCGACAATCCCTTTGGCACCATACAGGAGTACGAGGAGACCCTCCGTAAAGATCCAAAGGACATCCGGAACTACATTTACCTTTCCCTCATCTACTCCCTTGTGGGAGACTATTCCAACGCTTTACGGGTTCTACGCCGGGGATACGCGCTGGAACCGAAGAACGAGACGATCCTTCTTCTGTTGGCAAAGAATCGCATCTGGAAGGGGGATGTGCCGGAGGGGTTAGCTGGGTACCGGGCCTACCTCACGGAGTATCCGGACAACCGGGAAGCCTGGAAAGAGGCGGGGAAGGTAGCCGCATGGGTAGGGAAGTACGCTGAATCGGAGCGCTTCTACCTGGATGCCCTGGGCCGGTTCCCCGAAGATCCTTCCCTGTTGGTTAACCTGGGGTTTACCTACCTCTGGCAATCGGACAACCAGAGAGCCGATCGGCTATTCCAGGAAGCTCTTGAAAAGAGCCTCGACGCACCGGAAAAGCTCAAGCTCCTGGCCGAGATCTACAAGATCAATGGGTATCCCGATCGAGCTCTTCCCATCTACCGGAAGGGTACGGAGACTTACCCCCAGGAACTGGAGTTCCATCTCCTTCTGGCAGATACGTTGATCCGCCTGGGGAAAGAGGAAGAAGCCCAGAAGGTATACGCTTCCATCGAGGAGAAGTATGAATTCTCCGAACAGCTAACCGCATACCTTTCCCTGGCAAAACAGCAGGCGGAGATGCGTAACAAGGTGATCCAGGAATACCAGCAGAAACTCGAAATGGATCCAGACAACCTTAGCCTGCGGGAAACCCTCGTGGAGGCCTATTTCTGGAATGGACTGAAGGAGAAGGCGATTCAGGAATCCTACATCATCCTGGCCACCCATAGTTTTCGCCAACTGAAGGAGTTCGATACTGCCAAAAAGGACCTCCTATATCTAGTCGATTCCCTCTACCTCTACAGCACGTACTTCCGGGATGTTGTGGGAAGAGCCGCCTCCCTACGGGGGGAAGCGAACACCGCGCTTTCCTCCTACACCAATGCCCTGAAGGATGCAAGCCGATTCGAGGAGCAGGTACGGCTAGCCACAGAGCGAGGGCAAACCGTTCCTACCCCCGAAAAGGGAGACCCCCGGCAGATCCTCCGTACCGAGGAAGAAAAAGCAGCCCGCATCACGGAATCCATCGCCGAGTTCTTGAATCGCTTCGAATCCAACGATAACCGGTACCGAGAACTGGACTCCAAGATACAGGATGTTCTGGAAAAGGAAAAAACTTCACTGGAAGAGTTCAACCGCCTTACCCTTCCCCTCACTTGGAAGTGGGACAGGCAGTTCTATGTGGATGAGCTCTCTTCCCTTGTTTCCGTGGTACCCGTGCTTGCCGCTCACACCCTGGGGAGAATCCAGCAGATCACGGGCCCCCTTCCGGAGGCTGAACGGTTGTACCGCAAAGCCCTCGAAGCTCCCAAACCTCAAGAAGTTACCGCCTACACTCTCTGGGAAACCCTCTTATGGAAGGAAGACCGGGAGGCAAGAAAGTCCTTTCTCGGCTCTCCGGCTAGCGAGGGGATTTCCCGGTACACGAACCTCACCAGTACTCTGGAACAACTGGATACAGAACTGTATCGGGAGCGACCCCGGACTCCCGTATTCACCGAACAGGTCCCCGATAGACTCCGGGAACTACTCCCCCGGTTAGAAACGGTACGGGTAACCGCGGCAAGCAGGCTAGGAGAACTAGAAAAAAACCTCCAGAGTTTGAAATATTTCCTCACCAAAGGATTGGAACGCTCCTTTTTCGATGTACAGGAGAAAACCCTCCTCCTCCGCTACGAGTTGGGAGATTATCTCCTTTCCTCCCACAGGCTCGTGGAAGCCACCCGGCAACTCCGCCATGTGCTGGCGATGGATCCCGCAAATCTCAACGCTTTGTATAAGCTCGGGGTCGTCCGGCAGTTGTATGGGGACTGGTACGAGGCGATGGAGTTCTATCGAAGGGTGTATGGAATAGATCCCACCTTCGAACGGGCGGTATCCTACCATAACCAGCTGGCCCGCCTCCATCCGAATCTACTGGAAGCGGAAGCGAAGACCTTCGCCGATACCTCACGGATCACCACCACAGTGGAAGGTTCCTACACCCATGCCTTCAGCAGTATCGCCTCACTGAAAACGCTATTCCGCACCGAATCCCTCAGGATGTACAAACAAACCCCTTGGTCCACCGCCTCCACTCACCAGCTCCACACGCTGATCGCTATCTTCCCCTTGAATTTTTACAATGTAGGTGTGGGATTCACTCCCCGACTGGGGGTGGATGTGGCGAGTTCCGCTTACGATAATCCGGGTGGATACACGGATACTGACACTCCTGGGCTCCCGTGGTTTCTCTCCACCTACAAGGCCTTTCCCAACGTGGGTATCGATGCTCGTTTCTCCGTAAAGGATTTCACCCTCCTTCCCTCCTACACGTACAGCAGGGAACGGGACACCTTCATCCCCGGTAGACCTAACGTAGCGAAGAACCAGGTGGAACTTACCCTACAGAAACCCTTCACCTTCGATGCTCGGTACGGACTGACCCAAATATACTCCCGAACCTACGGGTCCCTCTCGATCCTATCGGATGGAAACCGGAAAGTCACGGCCCTCCAGGATACCTCCCTCTACTTCCATGTAGCTGACGCACCCTGGACGACCCTGGGGCTATCCACCGTCCTGGTATTCGAGCACGCGGAAAAACATCCCGATCCTGAACAATACTACACACCAGACGGAGTGTTCGTGGCCAAAGCTGGCCCCCTCGGTTCCACCTACATCTCCCTGGGAGGGGGGCGAGTTCTGGGATTCGTCCTACAGGCGTTGACAGGATTGTACAGGGAAAAATCCCTCTCTTCCTCGCCGGAAAACAAGTTCTACCTCGAAGGGATCCTGCGAACCGAGCTTACCTTGGATTCCACGGTACTATATCTCAGTGTGTACGGGAGCGGAGCTTTCCCCAGTTCCAAACCGGATTACTGGAGCATGCAGGTGCAACTGGGGGTCTCCCAGAAGCTGCAGAGATTGTTGGCCCCCTAGACGTGCGGGAAAATAAAGCCTCTGCCAGCGCACCTTGGTGGGGGTACTATCCGCATCGGAGTACCCCTAGGGTTCTACCTAATTTCGCCGGCACGATAGCTAAGGCTGCATAGCCAGTTCGACCTTCTAACCCAGATGGAAAAGCTGCTCACATTCCCTGTACAGGGGATCTTCTTTTAGAGTATCGAGAAAATTCCCTCGAAGCGCCGTCATGTCATCCGGTTTCAGGGCGATGGTCTGGGATAATTCTTGAAGTACCGATTCCTTCTCCGGTGGCAAAGGAAAGCCTTCGAACGCGTTCGAAAGGATATCAGACATAGACACGATGGCAATCCACTTCCGGTTGGTCGAAGTCACCACATCCCTTCCATGGAAAAGGGCTACCTCCACAAAGAGGGGAGGAAAGTTCCACCGGGTCAACACTTCGGCCCCCACCTCCGTATGGGTAGTCCCGAAATACTCCTGTTCCAAGGTCCGAATCCGGAGGTTCTCCTCCTGCCTCCGCCTCAGGATCCTTTCATACCCTTCCGGGTCCGCGTTATAGAGGGCGATCTGCCCGATGTCGTGGAACAGTGCTGTCAAAAAGAGCTGCTCGGCCCATTCCTTGGTAGCGACCAGTAGGGTAAGACGTTTGGAAGCGAAGGCGGAATAGAGGGAATGACGCCAGAACATCCTATAGAACTGTGTCTTTCGGTATTTGGAGAATAGGTTAGACGCGCTGATCAAAAGAACCAGGCTCTTGATGGTCTTGAACCCGATGAGGGAGATAGCCATCTTCAGATTGGTGATTTCCCGCTGTCGAGCGTAGAGGGCGGAGTTTGCAACTTTCAGGATCTTGGCGGAAAGGATCGGATCCAGTTTGATCAGGTCTTCCAACTGCCCGAAGGAAAGATCCATGCTTTCCTCCGCCATACCCACGATTTTCATCGCCACATCCGGAATGACGGGGAGTTCCTTCATGGCTTTTTCGATGTCTAGGTCTACCATACTTGTAATATCGACACCTAAACTATAGTGTTTTGATTAAAAATACTGAATTCTGTACAACCGTCAAGGAGCCCCTTCCTGGAATTGATGTTGCATTGAAAATCCTATACACTGTGCTATAGTTTATAATAATAGTAATATTCGTTTGCTTACCCCCCTAAACGGAGCCACAGATGTATCTCTTAACCCTACTCTACAGTGGGAACCGAGCATAGATCCAGAGGGAGGATCTATCCAGTACACAGTTCGCGTGACTACAAACGAGGGGATGAGCAAGGTCACCACGGTAGTCCAAACCTCTTATTCCCTCACAACACCCCTTCAGCCCTCCACCACCTACTACTGGCAGGTAGAAGCTAGGGACCCCGCGGGGAATACTCGGAGAACCCCTTACTTCTCTTTCACAACGGGAAGCGGAGGAACAGGAGGAGGCGAGGGGAACGGGACCGGCCCGTTCGCCCAAACAGGAGTGCGAAAAGGGGTAATCCTGCACAATCCCGCAAACCCCAGCTATTTGGTGTATGTGTATATCAATTACTACCTAAACGCATATTTTAAAGAAAGTCTTGATGGAGGCGCCACGTGGACTTCATCCGCGGCTATTCCAGGAGTCGCTCATGCCAGGGACGTGGCCGCGACAATGGATGATAATGGAACTTCCGTAGCTCTATTTATATGCAGTGATCAATTTGACGGGGATTCCGGCAACGGTTCATGGGTTCTGTTTTCACAACATCCTCAGGGAGGATCGTGGACCGCTCCTGTAGAAATACAATCTGGTACTATGGATGTTGCAAGGAGGATGCCCAGTGTAGTGCGCACCAAGCCGAATGAGTACCTTTTTGCCTACGGTTACGAAGACGATCTGGGTGGATACTTTTATCCTAACGACACAAAGGTAAGATCTTTCCGCTGGAACGGGAACACCAGTACGAGGGATTCCGAAACTGACACGAATTTAACAGAACAGGCGGATAGACCGATCATTTCCCAGCAGGTGGGCTACGATCCCTATCCCGATAACATGCTCTATCTATTCTTCCAGGGAGCGTACGACAATGAAGAGTTCGGAGACTTGTTTGTAATGCGTGGTGATTATCCTTCAAGCTGGTGGCATAGTGGGACAGCAGCGCTGGTGGTAGCCGCTCCTCCCAGTCAGCGGACCGCCCAGGGATACCTGTTCCGTAGGAATGAATATCCTCCGAAAGACTATGTTCTGATCTTGGCCATGGAAGCTGGGCCTGTAACTAATCCTACTGCCAATGCTCTGATTATGAGGCATGCCGATACACTGTATGCCCTGAATGTAGCGACAGACGTCACCCTGGAAACAACCTTGAAATATCCCACAGATGCTTTCTCCCGCTACCGCACGGTGTATGCCGCCCAGGATTATGCGGGGCACATCCACGTAGTGTTCCAGGACTACGCGAACACCATCAAATGGGTCAAGATCAACTCCAGCGATTACTCAGTGGGTCCTGTTCAAACCCTCACTACGAATCAGTGGCTGGACAGTATATCCGTGGGGCAGAACAAACTGTACGTTTCCACCATCAGCGATGTGTTGACCGAAAATAATAGCGCTTCGATCATCGAGGTTTCTTTCTAGTCTTCAAGATTGATAGATTTTATATCACTCAGCGCCTTTTCTTAGAAAAATAAAATAAAATATTATATAATATTACTATGCATGCCATAAGGAGGGTTAAAGCATGAGAGAAGGGAGATCCTCAGTAATTCCCCAAACGCGATAGAACTGGGTTAAAATAATATCGAAAACGGGGAAGCGAACGAATAAGCAAGTTTTTTCGAATTAGGTTATAATTTCTGTATG